>Ga0310695_10006787_pt1 | contig 18684 bp, 14 predicted proteins | sample RumenRJG_04DNA_FD_203882 | JGI IMG/M metagenome (GOLD analysis project Ga0310695, IMG submission 203882) | Bovine rumen microbial communities from Lethbridge, Alberta, Canada - RJG_04 (v2) (version 2) | ecosystem: Host-associated > Mammals > Digestive system > Stomach > Rumen | place: Canada...
TCGTCCACTATCTGTAACCGTTCCATATAAGGCGATTCTACACCGCCTGCTATCAGATAACCGCAATACATTCTGTTCTTCAGTATTCTGTTTATCGTATTGCATTGGAATTTACTGCCGTTATGGGGTCGCAGACCCTGTTCATTCAGAAACGCTGACATTCGGTAGGAACCGTATCCCTCTTTGACAGTCATATCAAATATCATTCTGACAATTTCCGCCTCCGTATCATCTACGATGATTTCCATCAGTTCTCTGCCCTTTTTTGTTGAAAGTCCCACTTTTTATCAGCTTATAGCCAAACGGTGCAACACCTCCTGTGAATTGACCTTCCATAGTCATCTGATTAAGCCTTGTCTTTACACGGGTGGAAGTTTTCTGACTTTCTCCGTTTGCCTGCCAGAAGCGGATATAATTCATCAGCTTATCCACGTGATTGTCCATTCTCTGCTCTCCCTCGTTGACACTCCATACCTCAATGCCGTGTTTGATAAACCATTCTACGACAAAGGGTGTTTCATCGTCAATTCTGCCTATTCTGTCGAACATGAATACCAGCAGTACATCAAATTCTTTCTTCTCGGCTGCAGTTTTCAAATCCTGAATGGCATCTCTGTCACTTGCCGATACCTTAAATCCTGACACACCTTTTTCCTGAAATTCTTTGACGATATTCCAGCCGTTTCTTTCTGCAAATGCTCTGCACGAAGTTTTTTGCATAGGTATGTCATCTTTATCAACCTGTCCTTTTGTGGAAACCCTGTACAGACAGTACACTCTTTTTATAACTTCATCTGTCCTTTCTTTTTTATTTCCGGAACTCAACAATACTACATAATCCTATCAATATCTATACCAATACCTGACAATTATATTGTTTTATTTGGTTATTTATCCTTTTTTCAAAAGTGTCCAACAGACTTTCAAGAACGATTTTTTCTGTATTGCTGTTCCTTTGTTTAGTAAAATATACCGTAACTGCACAATCGTTTGACTGCACTCTGAGGATATTTTCCTTGTCTATATCACTTGTTTTCCTATACTGTCTGTCCATAAAAATTCTCCCTTTAATCTTTACTTTCTGATACCCATACTGATTTCAATAGCTCTGTCAATACGGTTCATTGTTTCCTCATCAATTTTTCCCATATATTCCAGTAGCCTTTGCTTGTCTATCGTTCTGATTTGCTCCAGCATTGCCACTGAATTTTTTCTTAATCGCTCACAACACACGCTGATATGTGTCGGCAGATAGTTTTTTGTTGTCTTGCTTGTTACCGCCACTACTATCGTTGTGGGACTGTGGCAGTTTCCTGTATCGTTCTGTAAAACAATAACCGGTCTGATACCGCCTTGTTCACTTCCGATAACAGGAGATAAATCCGCATAATATATTTCTCCCCGTTTTACTGTGTTCATACTTCTCCTCCGAAATTTATGTAAGGACAGTAACAAAGAAATATTCGTTACTGTCAATTGATTGCAGACAGAATGATATACAGTTCTGTCCGCTGAAAATCATTTTGTGTTTACTGTTATTTATCCACGATATCAGTACCTGAGATACCTGCAGTTCCTTTGCCAAATCCCTTTCAGACAGATTGTCAAAATAGCTTCTCTTAATAATGAATTGTTCTTCTTCAGACAACATTTTCAGACACTCTTTCATTTCTGCTATCATAGAATTTTCAACAGCTTCATCTTCCAAATCAGATACATAAACCACATCACTTAGGTGCATACTGCAGTAACATTCGTCAAATTCTATTTCTTCCACAGCCTCCCGTGATTCGACAACATATTTTTTTCTTCTTTTCACTTTGTAGAATAATTTGTAATCTTCTTTTGATACTTCCAAAAGCATTCCCTGTACAGGAATAAAGAATTTTTTTGTAAAATCTGCGTTATTTGCATTTGCTTCACAAAACTGTCTGTAACTCAATTCTTCGTATATTCCACTACTTGTTTTAACAAAAATTTTTTCCGGTTTAAATCTCATCGTTAGTCCTCCTAATCATTTTGTTTTTGAATACAAAATGATTAACGGCGGACTTCTGCACTTTTCTGCTATTTTTACATTGAAAGTGCTAATAATTTTCAACCCTTTTACGACAGATTTTTCTTAACAATTAAAAGATAAAACATTTTGAATTTTTGTCGTATATTGTCACTTAAAGTAAAAAAAATATCTCAATTTGATGGTAAGAATAAAAAAAGAGTTTTTCAAATGAAAATCATTGAAAAACTCTCATAATTTTTTAGTTATATTAAATCTTTAATCGTTAGTTAATCGTTTTAACTTTTTGTATAAATTTCCGTTGCTTTTTTATACTTAAACCAATGCCATTACCGATAAAAGCATTAGTTTAAGTTTCAGGAAGATTTAAAACACATTATAAATGATGGACAGAAAGTCGGAAACAGAATTAAACTGTTACGCAGAAACAAAGACTACACTCAACAGGAATTTGCCGAAATACTCGGACTTTCAACAAACTATTTGTCAGATGTCGAAAGAGGAAAGAGTTTTTCCCGTCTTGATAAACTGATTGCCATTATGAACACTCTGGAATGCTCAGCAGACGACATTTTTGAAGATGTAATCAGTTTGGGATACAGACACAAAGAAACAAAGCTTTCCGAAAAAATTGACAAGCTTTCTGACAAGAACAAACAGCTTGTCTTTGATGTACTGGACACCCTTCTCAGTAACATTGAATAATCAAATTATGCCCTCTTTTTAAAAGCACGAAAAGCCAACGGAAAAATTTTTCCGTTGGCTTTTTATTACCTTTGAATCATGTTATAATAACGACATTATCGTATATAATTCGTTATTAAAATTAGTTTAAAAGGTGATATTATGTCTGAAAATAATCTTTCTGAAAATTCCTGTTGTTTTTACGGGTAAGCAATCCTATAAAAGATTACTTATCCGTTTTTATCAGATATTTGAGAGTTTGTGTAACTTTTCTCTGTCTTGATGATTCATTTACAATTTTCCCTTATCGTGTAAGTTAATTTACATCTTGCGTGGAAGCTGTAAGTTAGTTTACATTTTAAAGAAAATTGCAAATTGTTTTTTTCGTAAGTTTATATTATTATAAAGTCACCGAAAGGGAAAAAACAAAAATAAAAATTCAATCGAGGAGATAATCATTATGAAAAATTCAAAATCTTTAAAAATAAAAGTTATCGCAACAGTTCTTGCAAGCGTATGTGCCGTTTCTACTATCGGTGCGGTTTCTGTTTCCGCTAATGACGGTATGGGTAAATCTTCCGACATTCAACAGAAAATATCCTATCAGAACACAGTAAACTACAACACACCGTTTGAATATGAATGTCACGGAGCAACATCTTACGGCTATGACTGGACTTACAGTATCGACAGCCTGAATGTAACAGTAAATTGTGATTATGATTTCAGCGATTACAGATACACATTCCATGTAAAAGGTGTAGAAGAGGGGTATGTCAACGCTGTGCTGATGTATGTCAATATGCAAGACCAGTGGGTAAGAGTTCCGATGAAACTTTATGTTGACAAAAATCTCAATGTCAGCAGAGTAGACAATGCTACTCAGGAAAGTGACACTTGTTATGACAGTATGAAAAAGATTATTCTGCGTGACAATGTACATTCTTACACAATAGTCAAGACACATGACGATGATAACGACAAACTGGTAACGGTCAGCGAAGATGAATACGGTATTATGCACTATGAATTTTACCGCATTGAAAATGACAAAATAACAAGACTGGGTTCTTATGGTGCTAATATAGGTTTATATATTGACCATAGAACATTAAGACTTGGTGCTGTCAAAATGGAAGACGGTTGTTGCTATTCAGGAAAACTCACAGCAAAAGATGAGGGAATTACCATTGATTGGCAATATGACGGATATATGTCTTTCGGCAGAGCAATGTCAAGACACGGTCAAGGATTAATTCTCACAGATAAAGATGACCTTTCTTTGATAGCCAATTTCAGATAACTGTTGCTTATAACAATTCCTTATCGAACACAATAAAACGAAAGAATTCGGTTTATATTTTTCATAAGCTGAATTCTTTCGTTACTGCAAAAATAAAATTGACGGAACAATCAACTGCTTCTTACTATCATTTGTCATTCCTCACCTCGTTCGGAATCTTAAGACGACATTGCTCTTGCCCCCAATAGTTTTAATTATACTTTTTCCTTAGCACAAATTTTTCTAATCACTAACGGCCAGACAATAACGGCAAACAACACCATAGTTCCTCTTGCTACCATATTGCCCCAATGACCGCCAAGCAAAGGAACGATTGTTGCCGGAGCAAACAACTCTTTCCATGCGAACATAATCGCAAAACCAATACAGGTCAAAATGGGTAAATTAGCTGAACCTTGCGGAATTTCATAGTGAATAAAATGTCTTTCGATATAGCTGCCAATCAAAAGTCCCGAAAATCCTCCGCACGCTTTGAAAGCGTCATTCATCATTTTTTCAGGTTTTACAAGCAAGTTGCCGTCAGCGTCATAATCCATCGGATAGGACTTCAGAGTGATGTATAAAATTACTCCGATGGTAACAAGCACACCTATCAAAGTCATAATATCCAGTACTTTTTCATTGCCGTCAATACGCTTTTCCACAATACTGACAACAGCAATCAGCACAATACCTTCTGTCAGACCAACCAGAACATCTTGCGGTGTGTGAACACCCAAAAAGTTTCTTGAAAATCCAATCAGCAAAATCAATATGCCACACAGAATGGCAAGCCATCTGCGTTTCTTCCACTGCCATACTGCCGTATTACCGAACTGCATAGTAGCGGCAAGCGTGTGTCCACTTGGAAAAGAATACCCTGTCGCCGCCGTTTTGGAATCGCCTGCGGGTACAATTTTGTCGCTGCGAATCCACGGACGATAGGCACAAACCGTCAGCTTGATAACACCGTTCAGAACTTCACCGACCCATGTTGTCGCAAGAAAACGGTATCCTAACTTTTTGTTCAGACACCAAAAAATAATGTACGGTAAAAACGGTAAAATGTCAACGGCAAACTTTGACAGTGCATTAAAAAATTCGTCAAAGACACCGCCCGTTGTTTCTCTCAGATTTTGCAAAAACAACAAATATTGTAAATCAAACTCCATTACTATTCCGTTACTGAAAAAAGTTTCAGTAACGGTACTCACCTACCTTTCTTTTATTGATAAAATTTAAAAAATCCCAATTTCTTATATACAGCATTTTACTGCTACCTTTGACAAGAGAAAGAAGTTATCGCATTTGTAAATGAAACACAGGGAACAATACCCTTTTTTAAAGCTGTGAGGCAATAAACTTTTCCATATTTTTATCCAGTTCGGCAATAGTTCTGATAATAAAATCCTTTGACTGTGAAAAATTGCTTTGCACCCATTTTTCATAAATGGCGATACAACCACTCGACCAGAAAGAAGATAAGTAATCCAGTCTGATGTCTTTAAGGGCAACAGGATTCTTCTCTGTCTGAACCAAACGGAATACTCCCTCTGTCATATTAATGAATTTATGTCTTAATTCACCTGTGTTATGGGGACTGAATATCATTCTGAATATTTTCGGGTTTTTCTCTATATATTCTACTATCTCCGTTCCGAAATTCTTTGTTGTATTTTCGTGGAATTTCAGAATCAGTAGTCCCAGTTCGGACAGTATCTCTTTTTCCAACTGCTCATACAAATCGTAAATGTCATAATAATGTGTGTAAAAAGTCACTCGGTGAATATCTGCTTTGTCAGATACTTCCTGAACAGTTATCTGTCTTAGTTCCTTTTCTGTCAACAGTTCTGCAAGTGCCTCTTTAAGTAATTTCTGTGTTTTTAATGACCTGCGGTCAGTTTTCTTTTCATCCATATTTATATTATTTATCTCCTTCCTTTTTGTGTTGCTGATGATACCACAGAACAACAATTTGTCCATCTGTGCGGTTGAATGATTTTCTCATTGTATAGCTATGACAATTAAAAGTTTTGTCCACTTTTTCAAAAGTGGTGGGGTTCAGGGGCAAAGCCCCTGATAGGATTTTTAAGGGCAAAGCCCTTAAACTACCCAAAATTCCAAACAAAATTTGCGTAAGCAAATTTTGACAGTAATTATTTGATTTTCAACTGCACAGATGGAAACTTTTGACTGTCACAGCTTACTGATAATATTTTTTCTTTCGATACAGCACGACCACCACAAATGCCATACCAACAACTGTCAGGAAAAACAGGTGTGTTGTTTTATTGCCTGTATCAACAGAACCTTTGTTGGTTGGCGGTGCAGATGTCTTTTCTGTTACCTCTGTTTTGCTGTTGTTCTGTACAGGAGATGTCGGAACAGATGTCGTTTTTTCGGGAATAGTTTCTGTAACAGTTTCTGTAATACTTTCTGTGGATTTTTCAGGTGATGTCGATGTTTCCGTAGAAGGTATTGTGGATTTTTCTGTCGGTTCTTCTATCGGTTCTTCTTTATTGGAATTAGAGAGCAGCCTAAGTTTGACATACCGTTCATTACCATAGGCATAATCTTCTCCGTTAAATCCCAATGTTTTCAGATAGCGGATACCCGCATCTATCACTTCAAATCTTTGTCCCGGAGCAAGCAATAATTCGTACTCAAATTCAGGGTGATAAGCAGCAATATATCCTGCCGAATATGTGGCAAGCGTTTCTTTGTCGGCATAGATGACAAGCGTTACACCATCGCCTTTCTGATAAAAGTTGTTGGAAACATACGGGTCAAGTGTTGTGCTGGTATACATCGGAACATCAAATTGTCTGCCGACAGAATTTTTCAATTCAGCAAGAGTAATACCGTTTCCTGTAATTCTTTGTACAATATCACTGCCTGCACCACTGTAAAGCACCATACTGTCGGAATTTTGATAACGGGAAAGTTCTGTACCACAGGCATGATTAATTGCCATAAACATTTCTTCATATCCCTCACCGTAATTTTCCGTACCAAGCTGGTTTTCGTAGATAGTTTTGTCGGTAGCACCGTTCATATATGTATAGTAACCGCTTCCCTGATACATCTCAATAATTTTGTCATCGTATTCTGTGTTGAGCTTATCTGTAAGGTAACGGTTTACCGTCTTGTAATTCGCTTTCCAAGAGGGATACTCGTCAGCAGTAAGTTTCAGGTAACCACTTTCATCAAAACCTGTATAAGGAATGTCACTGTCTGATGTTACCATTACAGAACAGGTAAAGTAAACAGAACCCACTGAAGCAACAACTTTTTCCATTCCTTCACGCAGACCTGTAACTGTACCATCTGATGAAACAGCCACAATCTGATTATGGAAAGAACTGAAAATAACATCTTCACTGTCTGCACCTTTGACTGTCAGTTTTGCAGTTTGTCCGCCCTCCAGTTCAACAAAATCCAGATTGATTGAGGGGATTTCTGAAAAAATACCGACATCATTCTTTTTACCGTATGTTCTTACTCCCTCTGATACTGCTCCGATAATCATAACATTTTCCGCCAGATGTACAGCACCATATTCATTCCTGTATCCGAAACCATATTCTCCGATAGTTTTCAGATTGGGAGTAACATAAAGTTTCTCCAGTGTTTTGGCTGACTGAAAAGCATAGGGAACAATTTCTGTCACTTCAGCGGGAACAATATATTCTGTCTGTTGAAACTGACTGGTTACCGCAAGAATTTTTTTGCCGTCCGCTGTAAAGACAACACCGTCTTTGATTTTCAGACCGCCGTCTGCTTCAATCGAAAGATATGTATTCATAAAAGAAGTGGTATCAAAGTCTGTCATAACATCAGGTAACCTGACTGTTTTATCCGTCCAGTATTCAGGGTCGCCCGCATACTCAAAAGCATACTCTCCGATTTTTTCTGTCTTACCGAGTTCTATATCTTTTAAAGAAGTACAGTTGACAAAAGACCGTTCTCCAATGCCTTTGACACTGTCGGGAAAAATGATTTTTTCCAGAGAGCTGTTGGCAAAGGCATATTCTCCTATGGAAGTCAAACTGTCGGGTAATACCACTTCTCCGATATAATAGCTTTGGCTGAAAGCATAAGGAGCAATCGTTTCTACACCGTCAGGAACGACATAGGTAACTTTTTCCATACTGTGCAGATTGTTTTTGAAAGCAAGAAGTGTTTTCTTGTCTTTGGAAAACAAAACACCGTCAACAGTCGAAAATCTTAAATCATTATCTTTTACAACAAATTCGTCTGTTTTCAGTTCATACAGTGCTTTTTCGGAAAGTTCTGTTTCGGGAAAAATCGAAAACTTTGTGATAACCGCATTTTTAAATGCCATATCGTCAATTTTTTCGGGTGTTGTTGTGAAAGTAAGATTATTCAGCTGACTGCAATTCTGAAAGGTTTTTTCCCCGATATTTACACAGGAAATTGTCAGATTGTTAAGCTGACAATCGCTGAAAGCACCGTCCCCTATTACACGGACAATATCAGGCAATTTGTGAACGTTGGCAAGTGATGTTCTGCCGAAAGCGTAATTGTCGATTGCCGTTACGCCTATGGGAAATGTGACATCTGTCAGATTTTCGCACTGATAAAATAACCGTTCGGGAATAACAGTCATTTTTGTATTCATTTCAGCAGAAGTCATTCCGCTGAAAGCAAACGCATAACAACCGATTTTTTCCAGTTCCGACGGAAAATCAAAACTTTTCAGACTTTTGTCATACAGATTTTGAAAAAGTGGACAAAACTTTTAATTGTCATAGCTATACAATGAGAATATCATTCCAACTGCACAGGTAAAACTTTTTTGTGTTAGGTAAGATAATTTCATTTATTTTTTGTTACACCGTCACCATAGATAGTTGTCCAGTCGTTTTTCATAGAAATCGCTGTATAGCCGTTTTCCTCACAGCTTGCACGCATTTTGTCTGCTTTTTCGATGTTGCCGTTCTCACGCTCGGTATCGTCACAGCAAAGCATATATGCCATACTCTTATAAGGATTGTTGCTGATAGTGTAGTTTGCCATAGCAGCGTCTCCTGAACTGTTACCAAAACAAAGTACGGGCTGTACGCCGATTTCCTGTTCGATAATGCTGACTTTGTTCATTTTAAGATTTTTAATCAGAAATTCACCGCCTGTGGTGACTTTATCGTCCTTTGAGAAAGTATATTCCAGACCGTCCTCATCTCCCTGATGGCTGGCAACAAGGCTTTCATCAGAACCAATCATCTGACTAAGCGGAATATTGACTACACCTTCCGCAAGTCCACGGGTAATCAGTCGGTCAGTACCGCTGACAATATATACTGTAAACTCATTCTCCTGAAGATAGTCTATCACCTGAAGCATAGGTTTGTAGAATGCTTGTCCGTTAGTCATATTGGTATAACTGTTCATTGGTGTATCTCTGTAGGCTTTGACATATGCGTCAAATTCATCTACTGTCATACCCTTGAACGCTGTGGCTACCGCCGTACCGTGTCTGACATCTAATCCTTCAGGATATTTTCCTGTGTCAAAATAGGTTTTGATTTCTTCTGCGGTTGCCTTTTCTTCTTCGCTTGCTTTATCCTTGTAATCAGGGTCTTCTGTCACACGGTGATACAAAAGTTTGTGGTCAAAATAGCCTGGGTCAGTTTCACAACAGAGCGTGCCGTCCATATCAAATACAGCAATACGGTTTTCAACAGGGATAAAGTCGGCACTGTTTTTGTCGGTGACAGCTTTCATATATGTTGTCAGTTCTGATTTTAAAGGTGCGTTTTCCGTCCAAAGCGACAGAGTGTCAGCTTTTTTGGTCTGCGATGTTGTTTCAGTAGCCGATGTGTTTACTGAGGATAAATTTGTCTTATTATTGTTTGCGGTAAACCCCCAAGTACAGCATACACCAACCAGTGCGACAGCTAAAGTTGCTGATACAATTTTCCACAATGTTGCGGGATTTTTCTTTGTACTTTCCATAATAAAGAAACCTCCATAAATTTAGTGCAGTTGGAATGATTTTCTCATCGTATAGCTATGACAATTAAAAGTTTTTGTCCACTTTTTTCAAAAAGTGGGTGGGGTCAAGGGGCGACAGCCCCTTGTGGGATTTTTAAGGGCGAAGCCCTTAAACTCCCCAAATTTTGTCAGTAACTATCTGGCTTTCAACCGCACAGTTGGAACTTATTGATATAAATTTCTTAAGTCCCCCATAACAGAAAACTTCTGTTATGGGGGACTTTCTGTTTTGTCGTCAGAAAGCGGGATTAATTTCTCCTATCATACCTGAGGTATCTTTTGCTTTCTCCATAATCTCGGGCATAAGAGCAAGGAACTGGTCAACTTCTTCTTCTGTATTGTAAATACCAAAGCTGATACGCACCATTCCCGGTGTCTTAATATCCGCACAATGTTCGTATTCGTGTACCTGTTCATCAGGGATTCCCATCAGTCGCCATACATAGGGGTGAGCACAGAATGCACCACGCCTTGTCGCAACAGCACCGTATTCCTTTAATCTTTGTGCCAGCAAATAGGAATTTATATCGCTGAAATTGAAAGTAACCACACCTACTCTGTCATCAATATTTTCGGTATCACCGTAAATAATCACATTATCTAACTTTTTCAGTCCGTCAATCAATCTGCGGTTGAGAGCCTTTTCGTGTCCCTGAATTTTGTCAAAGCCGACTTCTTGTAAAATGTCAATCGCTTTGCTTAAACCGACAACGCTGGCATAGTTAGGAGAACCTGCTTCATAAGAAGCGGGTGCTTGTTTGTAATTTTCCCAGTCGTCACCGACAATATCAATCGTACCGCCACCGTAAGCGTCAGGCATACCTTTATTAAGTTCATCAAACAAACCCACTATTGCACCGCCACCATAAGGCGTATACATCTTGTGAGCGGAGAATACAAACAAGTCGATATTTTCATCGGGTGTATTGCCTGCCATAGAGAACTGACGGTGAGCAACAATCTGAGCTCCGTCAACAATGATTTTCGCCCCATATTTATGGGCAAGTTTTGCTACTCTGTGTACATCGGTAACATAACCTGTAACATTGGAAGCTGCCGTGACGGAAACATATTTTACCTTGTTTTCTTTCAACAGTCTTTCCATATCGTCATACTTGACACGACCTAATTCATCTACTTCTGCATAAATTACTTTGCAGCGTTCACGCCATGAAAGGTCGTTGGAATGATGTTCAATTCTTGTTGTCAGAACAATGTCATCTTTGCTTTTAATCAAAGCGGACGCTAATTTGTTCAGACCGTCTGTTGTATTGTCGACATAGACACAAGTATAAAGATAGCTTTCCTCTTCGGGTACTCCCACAAAACGCTTTATCTTTTCTCTGGTATCATTGTAAACATCGGTGGAGTGGTCGGACTTCTGCGAAAATCCACGACCGATAGAACCATACATTTTCAGTTCTTCGTTGACTGCGTTCATGACAGGAGTCAGAACAGGGGTAGTTGCCGCATTGTCAAAGTTAATCAAAGTCTTTTTTGTGCCGTCAATCAGTTCAACAGGTTCATCAATACCAACAACATAATTGCGGATATTTTCCAGTGTATAAGGGCCGTCAACAGAGGGGGTATCTGTCGGACTTTCAGGCGTTACCTCATCAGGACAGTTGATTTTGACTTCGGCTTCGATAGTATAGTCTTTGCTGTTAATGGTAATCGTTTTCTGCTGTCCGAAACCATAAAAAGCACTGGTATCACTCTCTGCTGAAACGCTTACTGCAGGTAAAACGGTAGCGGAAAGTATACAGGTACACAATAACAATGATAATACACTGCTGTTCTTTTTACGCTTTCTCAAGGCGAAAATCATAATAACGGCTACTGCCATCACTACCGACAAACCGATAACATAAGACCAGCTACTGCCTGTAACAATGGTTTTGCCGTTGGAATCTGTTGTTGTTACCGCTGTGTTCGTATTGTTCTGTGTGGTGTTGGTTGTCATATTGTTATTAGTGTTTGTATTCTGCTGTTTTGTGTTGTCGGTAATAGTCGTTGGTGTGGTCGGTGTAGCTGGTGTGGTTGGTGTGGTTTCTTTGCTGTCATCATTCTTGTTTTCCACAAGAACAAGGTCCAACGACAGTTTGCCGTTGCTTTCTACATATTCCGTAGAAACTTGCAAATCCTGATTGTTTTTTTCTTTCAGACCGTTCGGCAATGCTGTTTTCAACAAGACATTCTCAATTTTTGATGCCGATGTGTTGGTAAAAGTGATGTTTACCTTGACATCTTCATCTGCCTTGTACGTGGTCTTATCCGTAGTGATGATAAGAGCATTGTCTTTCTCAAAATGCGGAAGCTGGGTTGATGGCGATGCAAATGCTGACAGACCAATACAAGAAATCAGTCCAAGTGTCACAACAGCACCTGCTGAACGCCTTAACAATTTGTCTTTCATTACTATACCTCACTTTTTTTATATTTTATTTACAGGTTTGAAAACCTTAAACCTTGCCAAGCACTTATACGGTTGTATGTATAATATAACATTATAAATTGCTAATGTCAATTATAAATAGGGAATTTTGAACAATTTCACAAATCCTCATTCAGCTTACCAACATAGATGTAAGTTACCTTTTCAAGGTCTTTGGTGAATACCTGTTTTATATTGTCAATGATAGTATAAAATGATACTCTTTTCAACAAACACTTTGCTTTGATGATATAAATTAAGTTACAATTTGTCTACAATCTGTAAATTAGACTACACCTTGTAGACAATCTGTAAATTAAACTACAAACAGGAAATATATTGTATATGGACAGGAAGATTTTTCTGTGCTAATATATAGGTGTACTCAAGAGAGAGTACACCAACCACTGATAAAATTTAACATTAATATTTTTGCTGTATCAAAAATTACGGAGGTACATTGTCATGAAAAAAAGAGTTATGATTACTATCTTAATGGGAGCATTCGTAGTAGGTGCATTATTCACAGGCTGTTCAAAATCGGACAAGGTTTCTGATATTACAACAGCAACAGAAATTTCCACAGTAGTAACTACACAGTCTACTACCGAAAAAGCTACTCAAACAACAGCCACAGAAAAAGCAACTGCAAAAACAACCGAACAAACAACTTCACAGAACACAACAGAAACAACCGACACAGGATTTTCGGTTGTTACAGAAAAACCTACCGTTCCTAAAGAAATCACTACTGATATACCGACACAAGCACCAACGCAAGCATTTGTAGAAAATGAAACATCACGCACGGACGGAAGTATTCTTACCAACACCGAATACCGTGATACTTTATGGGGAATGACAATGACTTTCCCTGAAAGCTGGCAGAATAATAATATCGTTGTCCTGAACAACAACGGCCCAGACGGACGCACTTTATCTTTCGTCGAGAAATCCAACTATAATTCAGATAAAAATTTGGGGTTGATTTTCAAACTTCGTGTTACCACAGAACCGATAGACGAATCAAACAACGAAAAAAATCTTGGTTATTTTGTCGATGAAAACGGAAATACGCTGTATCTTTCCTTATTTAATACCAGCGATGTCAGAGCTAATCTCAGTGATGAAACTTTAACCGAAAATTATCGTCAGGTATTCCGTCAGAAAGATGACGCTCTTTCCAACATTACTTTTGATGAAGAAAGAGATTTCCATTCTACTGTAAATGGATAACAGATAAAAATTTGGACAACCGACAGTAAAAGCTGTCGGTTGTTTTTATCAGAAAAGATATTTCTACTTTTTAATGCAGAGGTTTCAGAACTTACTTTCACAGTACATTTTTTGTTTATATACGCTTCACACACAGCATTGTAAGGTCGTCAAACTGCTCTGCACTGCCGACAAATTTGTCTACCTCTGATTTTACATTATCGGTAATCTTCATTGATGATGTTTCCGCATCGATGTTCAATGCAGCAATCATTCTGTCATTGCCGAACATTTCATTTTTACTGTTTGTTGCTTCAGGTACACCGTCTGTATAAAGGAAAAGTATATCTCCGTGTTCCATCTCAAATTCATACTCACGATACTTCACGCCCTCCATACCGCCAAGTACAAAACCATGCTTGTCCTTGAAAATGTCAAACTTTCCGTTTTTGCTCAGTACAGGATATTCGTGTCCTGCGTTTGCCGCTTTGACTTTACCAGTGGATATCTCCAGAATGCCGTACCAGACAGTCACAAACATATCCGTTTTATTGTTCTTGCAAATCTGTTCATTTGCCTTTGTGAGAACTTCAGACGGTTCAAAGCCTTCAAGGGCAAAGTTATGGAGCAGTATCTTTGATGCCATCATAAACAGTGCCGCAGGAATACCCTTACCTGAAACATCAGCCATAATCATACCGAGATGGTCATCGTCTATAAGAAAGAAATCATAGAAGTCACCGCCGACATCTTTAGCAGGTGTCATAGAAGCAAATATATCGAAATCATCACGCTCAGGATAAGTAGCATTTGGAAGCATACTTGCCTGTATCTTTGTTGCCAAAGAAAGTTCTATACTTATACGCTCTTTCTCAGCGGTTATTTTTGTTATATTATCCACATAGCTTAAAATCTGTTCTTCCATGTGGTCGATTGAATCTGCCAATGTACCGATTTCGTCTTTTTGTTGTATTATGTCGGTAAGTTTTTTGTCTGCCAGCGTATTTTCAGCGGCAAAGCGTTCTGCTTCTTCGGTTATACTTTTCATCGGCATAAGGAATACACGATACAAGTAAAAGTTTTGTCCTATAACGACAATCAATGCGAGCAGAATAAGCACAAGTATGACATACCTGACATATCTTTGGCGTGCAGCGGTAAGTTCGTCCATCTGCCTTTGTATACAAAGAACAGCCTGTGTATTTCCGTGAGAATCCTTTAGAGGAACCATTGCTGTTATGTGTGCGGCGGTTTCAATATATCCTTTGTCACGAATAACAATTTCCTGCGTGGAAGTGTTCTCATACAAAGCCTTATATTTTTGCCTGTATTCCTCGTTTGTCGTTTCTCTGACATAACCAAATTCATAGACCTTGTAAGAACTATTCTGATTTATCGTGGAAAACATAAATGTGATGTGTGCATAGTCAGTGAGGTCAGGCTGTATGACATAAATGAATGTAGAGTTTGAAGAATTGCACAACTGATTAAGACTATCCCAGACTTTCTTATATTCCTCTGTTTTACCGCCGCTGTTTAAATAACTGTCTGTTTTGTCTGCATCAACACCCATAGCCGCTGTTTTTGCTATGAGTAAAGCTCCATCGTTGTACTGTTTCAGAAGTGCATCAGTAAATCCTTTGTACCCGATGATACTGACAGAAACGGAGAAAATCACCAATATGACAACAATCCCGAATATACTTTTTAATACTATGCTTTCCTTTATTTTTTTCATTTGCCCACCTCGTTGATAAAAAATGCCACCTGTACAGTTGAAAATCAAATAGTCACTGTCAAAATTTGCTTAGGAATTGTAAAAAAATAAATTTTAAACTATGATTGGTAAATTTCTCTATTTAACGCAATTATTTGCCAGTAAACTTAAAATTTAATTATGGACAAATCCTTACGCAAATTTTGTTTGGATTTTGAGGAGTTTAAGGGCTACCGCCCTTAAAAATCCTGTGTCAAGGGTTGCACCCTTGACAATCCCGCCAAACTTTTTGAAAAAAGTTTGACAAAAACTTTTATGGCTCACTTCGTTCGGAATGTTTATCCAAAGTTCAGCGGTGAAACTTGAAAGTTTTTTGTCCACTTTTTTTCAAAAAAGTGGGCGGGGTCAAGGGTGTGTAATATTCTTAGGGAAGAATTTCTGAATTTAACAAACCAATCCCTTTGAAATAAATATTTACTTTTTGAGTTTTTTTGCCATTGACTTTCTGTTTTTCAAAAATATCTATACGGTCAATAAAAGAACGGACGATGTCAGGTGTAAGTACAGAAAGAGGTCTTTGTGCGGAATACTGTTTTATCAGTTCAAGAAATTCTGAAAGAGCCTTTTTCTTTCTTCGGAAATTGCTATCAGATTTGGTTTTATCAATCATAACTTTTCTTAACCGTGTATCTTCTTCCATATATTCTGAAGAAAGTACGCCGAACATTTCTATCGTTATCTGATTGTTCACCCTGTCCTCATAAAGCAATTTCAGAATTTGACGAATTTCTTCTGTTCTTTTTTCTGCTGTTATGAAGTTTTCTTTTATTTCTGTTTCCTGTTGTCTGTGTTGTTTCTGAAACTCCGAATTGATGTACTTTTGAAATTCCTGACTGTTATTCCCATAAAGTTCAAGCAAAGTATTTATCCTGAACAACACACATTCCATCAAAGTACTTTCTATGACATAATGCGAAGAACACGCATTTTTTTCCTGTCTTGCTGTTGTGCAGAGATAACAGGTAGGGGTTGCTTTTTTGCGGTTTATTGACCTCATAATATACATTCTCCTACCGCAGTCTGCACAGTATATGTCGGGAAACATTACAGGTTCTTTACTGGGAGATATTCTTCTTCTCTGATTTCTGATTTCCTGTGCTTTTTCAAAAACTTCCCGACTGATAATTGCCTCGTGTGTATCAGGAAAAATCTTATACTCTGACGGGTCATTTTTTATGGTAATCTTACTGCATAACGACTGTCTGCGAGTTTTGAAATTTACCGTATCCCCACAGTATTCCTGTCTTGACAATATATCGCTTATACTTTTGGGTGACCATAAATAAGGATTGTTTGTTTTTTTAGAAATACTGGCTGAGCGATAAGAATCCGTATAGGCAGACGGATTTTCAATTTTATTGGCTGTCAGATAATTGGCAATCCGTTGTATGCCGTATCCCTCCAGACACAGCTGGAATATCTTTTGTATGACGGGAGCTGTTTTCTCATCGATAATCCAGTTTCTGTCCTCTCCCTTTTTATAACCGTATATTACTCTTGAGGTCAGTCTTTTTCCAGAGTTGCCCTTGCTGTCAATTACTGCTTTTTGTTTTTTGGCAATATCTTTGGCATAAAGGTCATTTATCAGATTGTGAAATGGCATATACTCATTTAAACCTTCGGCAGTGTCGATATTATCGGATATAGCAATAAACCTGATGTTATTTTCTACAAAATACTTATCCGTGTAAAATCCGACATCAATGTAATTTCTGCCAAACCTTGATAAGTCCTTGACAATAACCGTACTGATAAGATTATTCTCAATATCTTCCAGCATTCGCTGAAAAGCAGGACGGTCAAAATTTGTTCCTGAATAGCCGTCATCTACATAGAACTGACAATTTCCTAATCCGTGAAGCATAGCATACTGTTCCAACATCTGTTTCTGATGAATAATGCTGTTGCTCTCGCCCTTAAGGTCATCATCATTCGATAAACGAGCATATAATGCCGTAATTCTATACTTGCTTGTCTGTTTTGACATAATTCCATGTTTCCTTTCAAACAGACAATGGTATGTATTAGACGGTCTTATTATTACCATATTTCCAACCCGAAATCAAGATATTATTTGTAAAAAAGCAGTCAGAGAAAGAAAAAATTTCTTCTCTACTTATATACCGAAAAAACATAGGAAATGCACCTCTTTAAGTGTAAAAAATTCTCATAATTTTTCAAAAAAATAATCTGTAAAGCAAAGGCTTATTTTTCGGATTAAAATTCAATGTAAAAGTCAGCAATCAGTTGTCTTAATTTCAGAAGTATCCGTGATACCTTTCGGCAGTAACATTGTCTTGAGATATTATGCCGTTGTGCCAGTCGGGTATAGTTGGGTTTCTGGTTACTTTCAAAAAAAATTTCATAGATTATCTGATATTCATTTTCATTCAGCAGTTGCAGTGCCTTACGCAATGCTGTCATTAAATTTCGTCTGTTAATAATATCTTCCACCAGTTCGCTACTTCCGATATACCGTTCATCAAAGACAACAATTCTACCTTTTTCACGCTCGTAGAGATACCTTTCTCTGCGGGTCATTTTTTTTACTTCTTTTCCGATATTTTCGGGAATGATTTTACCCGAAAGACTTTTTATGTCGTTGTTATTCTGTTTCATCTGATATTCACTCCATATGAATATCGAACAAAAACAGATTAATGATTGATGTGTCTGATATTATCACAAAAGAGAAAAATTTTCAAGGTATTTTCGGAATTTTTGAAAAAAATTTCACAAATCAGGTGCGATGTCCTGTTTTTTCGGTATGTAGTTAGAGAGGGTTTTTGAAGAATAGCAAGCACTGGAAAATGTGTCACATTTTTCGATTTTTATTTCGCAGGCTACATAAAAATTTTCAAAATCACATTTCCCTGTGCTTGTTAAGGGATATTCCCCTAAGACCCCTGTTTCTAAATCCAGAACACTGATTTGTACAAGGAGCAAGGCAATGAAAAATAAAAACAGAGATATTTATATGTCTTTCAGAGTTACGCAAGACGAAAAGAAATTTATCAAAGAAAAAGCGATGTTGTTGGGTAAAATATCGACAGGTGCATATATAAGAGAAATGGCAATATCAGGAATCATTCTGAAATATGAGGGCAAGGACATCAGAAAATTAAGAAAATCTTTAGGCGGTATTCAGAAAAATATTAATCAGATGGCGATACGGGTCAATGCCACGAACAGAATATATGCTGAAGATTTTTCCTACCTGAAAGAAGTGCTGAATGAAATATGGCAGTCACTCACATTCA
>Ga0310695_10006790_pt1 | contig 18678 bp, 16 predicted proteins | sample RumenRJG_04DNA_FD_203882 | JGI IMG/M metagenome (GOLD analysis project Ga0310695, IMG submission 203882) | Bovine rumen microbial communities from Lethbridge, Alberta, Canada - RJG_04 (v2) (version 2) | ecosystem: Host-associated > Mammals > Digestive system > Stomach > Rumen | place: Canada...
GTCATACAGGCCTGCTGATTCCTGTACTGCTCACCTGGTCGGAAGTTCTCCTTCATCGTCAGAACCTGACCTACATGGATGCCGAACTCACGGAACAAGTCGTAGTAGAGGCCCACGAGTTTCACCTGTCCGACAGCGGAGAACAACTGGCGCTGTTCCACGGAGTCGAGCGAGTGGTCAATGGTCAGTTCGCGTCGTCCACAGGCCACGGCTCCTGATGACACGAGGATGATCTCGTAGTCGTGCTTCCTGAGCCACGCAACTTGATCGACGAGGGCCGACATGCGTGTCACGTCGAGTTTCCCGTCCTTCCGTGTCAATACGTTAGAACCTATCTTTACAACAATTCTTCTTTTCACCTTTTTACTTTTTTACCTTTTTACCTTTCAGCGTCTTTCTTTCTGATCTCTACACGGCGGATCTTGCCGCTGATGGTCTTCGGCAGTTCATCGACGAACTCGATGATACGCGGATATTTATAAGGTGCAGTCACCTTCTTCACATGCTGCTGCAGTTCCTTGATGAGGTCCTCACCAGCCTTGTCCTTCCATTCCTTACCGAGGATGACTGTGGCCTTCACCACCATACCGCGGATATCGTCGGGCACACCTGTGATGGCGCACTCTACGACGGCTGGGTGGGTCATCAGCGCACTCTCCACCTCGAACGGACCGATACGATAGCCTGACGACTTGATCACATCGTCGATACGACCCTCGAACCAGTAGTAGCCGTCCTCATCGCGCCAGGCCATATCACCTGTGTGATACAGTCCGTCGTGCCAAGCCTCGCGAGTGAGTTCCGGATCACGATAGTACTCCTTGAAGAGTCCGATAGGCTTGCGGTCGCCCACACGTACCACGATCTCACCCTTCTCACCATCCTCACAAGGGGTACCGTCGGCACGCACCAGATCGATGTCGTACTGGGCGTTGGGGATACCCATAGAACCTGGCTTCGGCTCCATCCAGGGGAAGGTACCGAGGGTCATGGTGGTCTCCGTCTGTCCGAAGCCCTCCATCATCTTGATACCTGTCTTCTCGTAGAACTTATCGAAGACGGCGGGGTTCAGAGCCTCACCTGCCGTACAGCAGTATTCGAGTGAAGAGAGGTCGTAGTTCGACAGATCCTCACGAATCATGAAACGATAGATGGTGGGAGGTGCGCAGAAACTTGTCACCTTATATTTCTCAATCTGACGCAACAGCGTGTCGGCATTGAACTTCTCATGGTCGAACACGAACACGGTGGCACCAGCAAACCACTGACCATAGAACTTACCCCATACGGCCTTACCCCAACCGGTATCGGCTACCGTCAGATGGAGCGAACCCTCGTGGAGGTTGTGCCAGAACACACCCGTAGAGAGATGGCCCATGGCGTAGAGATAATCGTGGGCCACCATCTTAGGCTCGCCACTGGTACCGCTGGTGAAGTACATCAGCATCGTGTCATCGTTGGTGTTCACGAAGGCGGGCTTCACGAACTTCGGGGCCTGCTTCCACTCACTCTGCCAGTCGTGGAATCCCTCGGGGATGGGTTTGCCGTGATCGGTGATGGTGATATACTGCTTCACCGTGGGACTCTCTGACATCGCTGCCTGAATCTGACTTACCACGTAGGCATCATCCACGCAGATGATGGCCTTTACTGAGGCACGGGTGTTACGATAGATGATATCTTTCTTCGTCAACATGTGGGTGGCCGGAATCACGATGGCACCGATCTTGTGCAAAGCCAGCATCACCACCCACCACTCGTAACGACGCTTCAGGATGAGCATCACGGGGTCGTTCTTGCCGATGCCTAATGACATCAGATAACTGGCGGCCTGATCGGTCTGCTCCTTCAGTTCGGCGAAGGTGGTGCGGATCTCCTCTCCCTGATCGTTGGTCCAGAGGATGGCGAGCTTCTCAGGTGCCTCCTCAGCCCACGCGTCCATCACGTCGTAGGCGAAATTGAAGTTCTCAGGGATGATGAACTCCAGATTCTTGTTATAATCCTCAACAGACGTGAACTTAGTCTGCTTCAAAAAACGTTCTACCATAATATTTATTTTTTGGCAACGGACTACAGGACTCAAGGACTTTTTTGCGCATCAGTCGTTTTAGTCGTGTTGTCCGTTGCAAATTATTACTCAACTGTGAAGGCGAGGAATTTCACGGGTTTGTCTCCAACGGCGAGCATGCCGTGGGGCTTGGTGGAGTCGAAATAGATGGAGTCGCCCTCTTCGAGCACCATCGTCTTACCACCGATATACAGTTCCATCTTACCTTCGAGCACCATATTGAACTCCTGGCCCGGATGCGTGTTCTTATAAATGGTGTGTGCCTCGGGCTTGGGCTCCACGGTGACGATGAACACGTCGGCCTTGTGGTTCACGAAACCACCTACCAGACTCTGGTACTTGTAAGCCTTGGTGCGCTCGATCGACATGCCCTGTCCCTTACGCGTCACGTAGTACGACTTCATGTGGGGTGCCTCCGCAAAGATCAGTTCCTCGGTAGATACACCGTACTTCTTTGCAATCTTCATGAGGTTGGAGATGGTGATGTCCAGTTCGCCAGCCTCGATCTTCTCATACTTCTCTGCGCTGATGCCGATGGTCTCAGCCATCTCGCTCACTGGGATGTCGAGCACGTCGCGCAGTCCCTTCAGGCGTTCGCCTATTTGTTTGAGTTGTTCGTCCATTTGTTTTTATTTTTATTGGCAACGGACAACACGACTAACACGACTTTTTGTCCTTCAGTCCTGTAGTCCGTTGCTAAGTTATTACTTCGCTCCAGCTTTAAGGCCGCGGATCACGGCGGAGGTGAAACCTGCGTGCTCCATCTCATTCAGACCCTTGATGGTGACACCACCAGGTGTGGTCACGAGATCGATGGCAGCCTCAGGGTGCAGACCACTGGCCTCCAACAGTTCTACGGCTCCCTTCATCGTCTGCATCACGATCTTCTTGGCATCGTCGGCCTTGAAACCGAGTTCCACACCACCTTCACTTGCGGCACGGATATAACGCATGGCGTAAGCGATACCACAACTGGCGAGGGTAGTACCTGCTGCCAGATGCTGCTCGTCGGTGATGAGCGTATGACCCATCTCGTCGAAGATCCTCACAACGGTCTGCGTCTCTGCCTCAGAAGCTCCCACAGGCACGATGAAGGTCATCGAGGCCATCTCGGCAATGGCGATATTCGGGATTGCCAGGAACAGCGTCGGGCACTGTTCCCCGAGCCACTCCTTGATGCTCTCCGACTTCACACCGGCTGCAATCACAATCAGGATCTGCTTCTTGGGATTCAGTTCGGGTTTGATGTCCTTCAGCACGCGCTCCACCAACCAGGGCTTCACGACCACGCACACGATGTCGGCCGTCTCAGCAGCCAACTTGTTGTCTGTCGTCACACTGACACCTGTCTTTGCAAACTTATCCACCACAGCCTGTGAGGGATCGCTCACGGTGATGTCTTCGTTCTTAAACTGCTGGCCTTTGATGAGGCCCTCGACGGTGGCGCCACCCATGGCACCAGCGCCAATCACTGCTATCTTCATAATGTCTTCTTTAAGCGGTTGATAAAGTCATCGGCATCCTGTTTCGTCAGGCAGAGCGGTGGCAACAGGCGCAGGATGTTCGTACCTGCACAGCCCGTAAAGCAATGCTCCTGGTAGATCAGCGGCTGGCGCACGTCCTTGTGAGGGATGTCGAGATCGATGCCGATCATCAGGCCACGTCCGCGAACGTCGATGATATGTTTGTAAGTCTTCTGTAGTTCCTTCAACTGGGCGATCAGGTATTCACCCACCTCATGGGCGTTCTCCACGAGGTTCTCTGCCTCAAACACGTCGAGCACAGCCAGCGCTGCCGCACAAGCCAGATGGTTGCCGCCAAAGGTGGTACCAAGCTGTCCATACACGGGCTTGAACTCCGGTCCGATCAGTACGGCTCCCATCGGGAAACCGTTGGCGATGCCCTTGGCCACGGTGATGATGTCGGGACGGATACCCAACCACTGGTGAGCGAAGAACTTACCGCTTCTTCCGTAGCCGCACTGGATCTCGTCGCAGATCAAGATCGTACCGTACTTCTTGCAGGCAGCAGCCAGTCCCTGGGCGAACTCTGGGGTAGCGAGTTTGATGCCGCCCACACCCTGGATGCACTCCAGAATCACAGCACACACATCACCTTTCGCCAACTCAGCCTCCCAGGCGGGCAGGTCGTTCATCGGCAGGTAGGTCACGTGACTGTTATCATTGATCGGTGCGATGATTTTCGGATTGTTCGTCACCTCCACAGCCAGCGAGGTACGTCCGTGGAAAGCCTTCTCACAAGAGAGCACGCGGGTACGTCCGTTGGTGAACGAGGCGAGCTTCAAGGCGTTCTCGTTGGCCTCGGCACCGCTGTTGATCAGAAACAACTGATAGTCGTCGTAGCCGCTGATCTTACCCAAGCGCTCAGCCAGTTCCTGCTGAAGTTTATTGATCACAGAATTGGAGTAAAAACCTATCTTCTGCAGTTGTTCAGTCACCTTCTCAATGTAGTGGGGGTGAGAGTGGCCGATGCTGATCACAGCGTGTCCGCCATAGAGGTCGAGATACTCCTGTCCGTTCTCGTCCCACACCTTACAACCCTTGCCCTTCACGATGTTCACGTCGAAGAGCGGATATACGTCGAATAGCTTCATATGCGTTCCTTAATAAAAAATCGGTTGCAAAGATACGGCAAAATATTGAATAATCGCCACTTTCTCCCATCTTTTTGCATAAAAACAGCCTTTCCTGCGTATTTCCTGCAAGTTTATTCATCAAATGGCCTTCTAAGGTGCAGAATTACGTCGCCTTCCATCGCTACTCTTAGCCTTGCTGCCTATTGAAACGTGCCTCTTTCTGCCGGTTTGTATGAAAATATGTCAAAGAACACATTTGTCTTCTGGAGGCGCTTCAACAGGCGGTGTTAAAGAAAACAATTGCTACCATTAATGCGTGCAATTTCTAGATTTAATGCTAGCAATTTTTGTCCTTAACAGGCGGTATCTGCACTCCTCCAATTTGACGTAGCAAAGGTAAGGTATTTTGATTGCGGTTTACGAATACTTCACCAGATATTTATTCGTGCGGTCATTTGGTCATTTGTCATTTGGTCAAAATCGAAAACGGAAAGTCAAAATCCGCCACTATAATATAAATATTCTATTTATATATAGTGAGCAAATGACCGCGTTCCCGAAATCGAAAATGACCAAATGACCTTGACCAAATGACCACTCTAGTTGCTGGAAACAGTTAGATTGTATGAAGCTGTATTAGAATCAAAAGTGTAGTTCGCATCTTCAACAGTTGCGGTAATAGTGCAACTACCAGCATTATGGATTGTTACTAGGCCATTGCTATCAACAGTTGCCACATATTCATTCGACGATGTATATCTCACATTACCGTGATTAATATTGTTTGACAGCGTGTTAGTAAATGGTTCAGCGCCGACAGTTTTATTTATAGGAGTAGGAGCATAGGATATACTTCCTGTTTCATGTGCTTTATTGATTGTCCATTGGACGGTGCGAGTATTAGTTCCTCTGTATTGCCCTGTACCTTTTATGGTTACATCGTAGGTGCCGGCATTGGTGACGCTGAGGGTGCTATTGGCTTCGTCAATGACGTAATCAACATTTACTGTGAGTGTCTTGCCATTACATTTGACAGAATTGATACCAGGATAGTTCTTCTGGGTTCCGTCATACGTTGGAGTTTTTGCTGTGTTGAGAGTCACTACAAAAGTACTGTCAGCAGCGGTATTTAATTTGACATTGAAGATGTAGGTCTTGCCTGCTTCGAGGGTCTTGGATGTTGTTTCGGAGAATTCGAAGGTTGATGATTTTGTGTTATCATTGCGATAGCTTAGCTTGATAAATTTGGTTGCAGCAGGGATGGTCTGAGGGGCCACGAGCACTTCAAACTGGCGATCTTTTCTGTAGACAGTGATTTCATCAGAACAGAGATTAATGGCTTTTGTAGTTGTTTTCGCCACTTCGGCTGCAATGAGTTGGGAGGTGTCGTGCCCTTCTGTATCTTTATCATGGAAAGGCCGAATAATCAGCTTTGCCATGCGGTGGCTGAAAGTGAGCTCTAAGGGCGTTTCTGGGGTTGTTGGCAATGTTGCATTATAGGCACGAGTGACATCTGCGGCTTCCATCAGATTGGCTGCCTCGTAATTCTCCTCAGTGCTTTGGTCTTTGATGTCTGTATTCGTGGTAGCGACAGCCTGTTTCGTCTCGGCGTAGGGATACCAGGCTGAGACGGTGACTGCCGTACTGCCGCTATGGGGCCAGTAGAAGGGTTGAACACTGTCATCGAAAGGCACCAACTTGACAGGCCCTTCAGAATTATTAATCTTATATTTCTTTACAATTCTGCTGTCTCCGCTCGTCATCTGCACAGCTACGGCCTCGCCTCCATTCCATGTGCCGTTGACTGCAGAACGGGTGGTAGCCATGTTGCCAGCCATACTGACGGTGAACTGTATGGGCGTGCGGGAATCTTCTGCGTAATCGTCTTCTACGCAGGAGGTGGTTATGAGGGCGATGGCAGCGAGCCAGACTATCAGTTGTTTCTTCATTTGCTTCATTTTTATTGCACCAGTCCTGCTGTGCCCGTTGAGGGTTCAGGAGTTGTGTCCCATGCAGTGATGCTGTTGACAGTCACAGAGACAGTAGGCTTATCGAGCCCGATATTGTAGGTATAAACCTTCTGGGGTTCAAGCGTCAGAGGCTCTGCCAGTGAGTAGGTGTATGTATCCGTCACTTCTTCTGATTCCCCTTTCGTGATCAGATCTATCGTGATAAATGTTCCAGCAGGAATCGTCTGCGGAGGGACGATGAAAGCAATATCATTACCACGACTTACAACTGTTGTTCCGTATCCATCAGTGGCTTCTACAGCTTCTCCTAAATCTGGTGAACCATATACCTTAAACGAAATCTTGCGCTTGATGTTTGAGAGTGTGATGCGGGCATACTTTGTATCTTCTGTGCCGCTATATGCGACGTCTTCAGCCACAATTTTGCCAATACCTTTCAGGATTTTATTATCTATCTGAAGGATAACCAAAATTTTTGTCAGACGATGTTTGAAATAGAGGTTCACGGTGCCCTCGTCGCCATCCTGATTGAGTGTGCAAGGGGCTACATTTGGACTTGGATTAGACGGGAATCCTATCATCAAGTCGCTGGCTTTGTAGTCGGCGACAGCTGTCTGATCAGCTCTGACAGTGAATGAATATTCCGTGTTGTAAGTGAAAGGTGTTTCCCCAGTGACTGAGCCAGCAGGATAGACACCATAGATTTCGAGTGGTCGTAATAACTTAGGCCAATAGAGATGGGCAACAGTAGTCTGTGATAATCCTCCACTTCCATTAGTGGAATAAGTGATCATTGATGGGTTGTAGGTACTGGCGTCACCTAAATCTCTCATGAAGACATCTATTTGCTCATCTGCTTCGAACTCCGTAGACTGGATATTGCTTTCAGCACGGGTGCTGGCAGCGCCATAAGTCAAACGCAATTCTGGTGGCATGTTGGTGTTTGTGGGGGACACGACTTCCTGTCCCATGTTGAAGATTGTCTCGCCATCATGAGTACAAGCGGCACACATCCCCACCGCCATCAGCGCAATTAGAATGTCTGATTTCTTCATTGTTTATTGCAATACACCAACCTCATTATATGGTGAACCAGTACCATTTATCCAGTCAGTGATGGTCGCATTGACAACAATATTTGGCTTGTTGATGCGAATATTAAAAGTATATACTTTTGACGCTTCTAGGGTGAGATTAGAGGTTAATTGGTAAAGGAATGTTTCTTTTTTAATGATCTCACTAGCATTATTGGGGTTTGGTCCGTATAAATCTACCTTAATAAATGATTTACCAGAAGGTACAATTTGCGGTGGTACAATAGCAGCTAAGGAAAGCGCTATATAATTATTTCCTACATTCTCTGTTGGCCCTGCAATCGTTTCATTAAATGTAGTAGTATTTTTCCCTTTTCCAACAGTAACATAATCATTACTTTCCACAGGATTATTACTAGAACCATCAGCATAAAGAGCACGACTTGCTGGAATCACATCAAGGCCTGAGGATTCATAGAGTTTGAACCATGTCTTTCGCGCAGTATTCAAAAGGGTAACTACAGCATACTGTGTGTCATCAGTGCCACCATATAAGATATGGTCTTTTGTGGCATCATTAGGATTGTTCTTGTCTAATTTGATATCATTTGTACCTAAACTTGGTGCAACGTTTACTATAATTTTAGATAAGCGGTGATTGAATAACAGGGGGATTTCTCCAGGATATTCGTTTTGCTTGAGTTCAAAAGGTGCTCTATATGAATCTCCAAGAGTGGCATCACTTGAATGACTATATCCAGAAGGCAAACCTGTCATCAGGTCGCTTAATTTGTAATTTCCTATTGTTGTTTGGTCTTGCTTCACGGTGAAATAAAATTCTGTTAAATTGGCTAAATTCGTGACGTCGAAAGGAGCATAAGATCCTGATTTCAATATCGATACATTATCTGTTACTGAGCCAGATGGATATACTCCAAAGATGTAGAGGGGGTGCAATAGCTTTGGCCAATACAATGGAGTGCTATAGCTTAAAGTATTCTTTGCTCCTGATACAGCTGTTGTAAACTGGAGGGGTGCATTGGCAGCATGATAGGCATTATTCTTTAAAGTCGCATCTTCCAAGAAAATATCAATCGTTTCGCCTTCATCGAAAAGTGTTCCCTGAATCGTTGTTGTCTGGCTTGTTGCATCTGCTTCTGGAGAGCGGGTTATACCCATTTTACTGGCACTGGTGCTAATTACGATTTCATTGCTGGCGGGAGTTTGCGTAGTAACTACGGAACCACCGTCATCATGGGTGCAAGCGGCAAGCATTATCATGGATGCTGCGGCTGCGGTTAAGAATAAATCATTTGTTCTCATGTTCTTTTATTTTTTAGCTTCTAATTTCTGTTTATGCAGCAACACCTTCTGCTACTGGGCCTTCATCCCAAGGGGTGATGCTGACTGAAATATTAAGAACTCGATCTCCAATGAGTGTGCCCTGAGAGCTGTAGCCTGAGCCAAAGGAGAGAGTATAGGTATATCTGATGCCTGGTTCCCATGTTGCTGTAGGGTTGCCAGGATCAGCCTCGAAGGGGGCATAGATGGTCTCGTAAGAAGTGGCATCGCCAATCATATACGAGCCTGTCTGCATATCGAATATCTTGCAGTCGATGGCAAGATAACTGCCTGTGGTGAGTGTCTTTGTGGAAACGCCATCAACCACGTAAATACACTGTGTTGTAGGATCCCATGCTGTCAGCACTTGCGGTATCACCATTGTTATATCAGATGATGATGTGAGTGCCTGGGCTGTACTTGTGAGAACAATACCCTCGTCAGATACCATTGTCAGAGGGTAGTCTGTGGGAGTGGATAAGGTTCCCCAAAGGCTTGTAGTTGTTGCTGCCAGATCGAGATCGCCTGTGCTGTTGACGTTGCAGACTTTGATGCTGCCAACGGTGACTTGCAAACCGTCTGTGTTAAAAGCGTCTGATAGTTTCCCTTGGAAGGCCAACTGCGTGAGGGCGTGATGGAAGCGCAAGGGTACGGCTGGGCTGCTGGAAGAGATGACGGCGCTGAGGCTCGTCTGGTGTTTGGTATAGAGCACATCGGTATTGCCGTCGATGGGGTGAGTGGTATCGAAAGCGATGGTCTTGTTATTGACAATATCTGAAGTTGTTGGCGCTGAGGCTGGATAGAGGGCGTAGAACGTCACGTTGTAAAGGGCTCCTGGCGCATCAGGCCAGTAATAGGTGGCACCAGTGGTTCGCCAATAGTGTGTCAAGTCGTCATAGACCACCACATTGCTGGTATTGTCGTTGATGAAAGCCTCTTCTGTCGTTGTGTCTGAGGGGGTTTTCGTCGCCCAGACGCGGAAGGATAGATCTGTACCCAAACTGCCTGCTGGCACAGGGCCACGGGTGGCTGCGGCCTCTGGATTGAAGGTTACTGCCACATGCTGAGGTACGACGGGTTGTGTCGTCTCAGGTTCTGGCTCAGTGTCGGCCTTACAGGCTGTCAGCAGCCACAGGGTGGTGAGGAGATATATCCAGGACTTCATATCAGCAGTGGGGTTACATGTTTAGATTCTGATTGGTAGAATCCTGCCAGGTATCTACAGTCACGGTGAAGTAGATGGGGCGATCGGAAGCAATAATCTCTGCGCCAGGCTCAAGATTATCCGTTGGAGCCACGTGTGTTCCTGTTGGAGCATATTCTTCAGGATTTGAGACATTGCGGCTTTTATTTGAGGTAGGGTCGTAAGGTAATGTAGGATCGTTGGGATTCCTGATGCCAGGATTCAGATCGACATCTGGGTCAGCAGCACTGGTAAGATGTGCTACGTCAGGATTGGTAGGCATGGGATCCACCCATCCACAACCACCTCCATTGGGTGCGAAAAAGTTAAGGGTATAGGTATATTTATAGCCTGGCTTTAGCGATGTACCAATAGGAACGGCAGCAAAGCCGAAGCTGCCTACTGCAGCAGGATCAGCAAGATAATACATGCTTTCTGCTGTCTTGGGACGAGGGAAGATGATCTCATCTGCCTGGAAACGTGGAGACCCATTCGCATCATAGATCACTTTCTTGGCCTTGATCTGCACGAGAACGGAAAGATAAGCGCCTGTTGTACTGACACTTGTCAGATCGGCCTCCGTGAGATCTTGGGGTAGTACCAGCATGGGGCCATTGCCAAAAGTGATGTCTGTGGCAGTGGCGTTGAGTGTAATGGCTTGTGAGGCTCTGCTGGTGGTGATAGATGATGCAGAGGGGGCGCCACCAGCCTTGTTCATATAACTGTTTGGTGTGCTGAGGCTTGACCATGGCGTATAGGTGCTCCATGAGAAGGATCCTCCAGTAGAACTGGATGGGTGAGTGAGAGTACCCTTGCCATTGAGATTGACGAGTTTGACACCCAAGACTTTGATCTCATAGTTCTCCGCATCCATATTGGTGGCCTGAACAGCAATCTGCGCCATGACGTGACGGAAATAGAGGGCTACACCAGTGGCAGCGTTGTTTGCCTTTGAACCTTCCTCATAAGCTACCATCACGTCTTCCTGATTGGCTGGGAAGTTGTTTACTGTGTAGGCATCTGTCAGATTTATCGGGGCGTAGGCATCGAATTTCAGCGTACCCGTTGCTGGCCATAGATGACGATCCGTTGTAGTCCCGTCAGTAGAGGAATAGGTGGTCCATACTGTGCCATCAGTAGATTTTACGATATTGTCATATTGCACAAAATCTGTTGGTGTGCCAGAAACAGCCGAGGTCTTGACATAGAACTCCCTGAAGTTGGTGGCTGTGGTGACGACCCCACGAGTGGTTCCTGTTGTCATCGGACGCAACATGATGTAGTCCTGACTTAGGGGTTCCTGATTCAGTGTGGTATCCTCACTACTGCTGCACGCTGCCAAGAGCAGGGCGGCGATGGATAACATATAGCATTTCTTTCTCATAACGCAGAATATTTCATTAATTGTTTCTATTCTTATAATTCAATTCCAATGGTGATCTCTTCCCAGCCATCGACCTCAGGGTTCAGACCTGTGTTACTGCTGTCTTCTATCGGCTCAGGTAAGGGCAGACCGTCGATCTCCAATTCCATGTCAATGGTACCTCCAGGTTCGCTGCCACCAGGTGTGTTTGGGTCATGCAATGAGTCAGTCACATCGAAGCTGTAGTAGTATTTCTTGCCGTCGTCCATCTGGACATATACCACCAACTTGTGTTCTTCAGAGTGCTCAGGACAGTGACCAAAACAACGCACACTGCCTACGAGCGATGCACTGCCTTCTGCCTCCAGTGTGAAGGGGATGATGGCTGTGGACTGCGTGGGTAGACCCGTTGCTGGGCAGAAGGCACTCGCCATGCCTGAGAGGGTGGCTGACATACTGGTGACATGCGACAGATTATCCACATGGTCGATCGTAAAGGTGTAGTTGTGGGTCGCTGCCTTCATGATCAGTCTCAGATCGTCGGCTGTCGTCTTAAACTCGTGTCCTGCATCAGCGGCGGTATAGAGCATTTCCGGCTCATAGATCACTTCCTGTTCATCAGTACCAACGGCTTTCGGAATACCACGGGTGCCAGCAAACACTCGGGCACTAGCCTCGAGAGTGGTGGGGATGACGTTGATGGTGAAATCAGCCCATGATGAACCGCTGGCTTTCATCGTCTCCGTATCACTATTGAACGCCACAGCCTGGTAATTGCCTTTCAGTAGCTGCACCTTACCACCATTGGCATTGGAGAAGCTGATTGGAATAGACTGATTCTCCTCATTGAAAAGATAAAGACTCATCGAAGCCGGCTGCTGCCCCTCGCACTGACTCCAATCGAAGGTGACGTTCATTTCGCCATAGATGTCGTCAGGGATAGGTTGCGGTTGGGGCTGCGGCTTTGGCTCCTCATTCTCATGCCTACAGGAGCAGAGAGTGAGAATAGCTAAGCTGAGTATGAACCAGTGTCGTTTAGTAATCATTCCTATCATCTTTTCAACTGCAAAGATAGGAAGAAATATGAGATATGGGTTTGCAAATGGTAACAAATGACTAACATTTTGCAAATTGTTAGTCGATTGTTATGCTTCTGTTTCTGCTTGGGAAGATTGCTGTTTTTTCCAATCGCCAGGCGTCTGACCTGTTAAAGCCCTGAATGTACGGAAGAAAGAGGTGTCATTCGCAAAGCCGGAATCGATACCGATGGCGTTTGCTTTCTGATCGGGGTATTTCAGCATCAGTTGCTTGGCGTATTCGATGCGATAGCCATTAACATACTGTGTGAAGTTGCAGCCTTTGATGAGGTTTACGCATGCAGAGATGTTGTTTCGATGCGTACCGATCTGCTTGGCTAAGGCTGATACTGTGAGGTCGCTGTTGAGGAACTGCTTTTCTTCAACTACCAGATGGTGGATGCGCTGCATGAGTTCTGCATTGGCGGCTTCCTTGGGATCAGGTGTCTTAGGCGCTTCGTCCTCTTTCTCAACCGTCTGCTCCTGCTTGGGCTGTCTGTAGAAAAGGTAGATACAGATAATGGCAACTGCCAACAAGAGGATGCTACCTAACAACCAAGGGATTGGGCTGAGGAATGAGGAAATAACGAACTCATCGCAGAACTCGTCACTACCGAGATGGAATAGGAATACGTGAGCCAGCGGGTAGAAATTGTGGCTGGGATTCTCTTTCTTCCCAGTGCCGCCCGTCAAAAGCAGATTGCCTTGAGGTGTGATCAGAGGGGAGGCATCGACAAACTCTGGGATTGGGTCGGTATAATAGAGCGTGACGGGGCAGGGCTCGCCTTTTGCCATAGGACTATAATCGATGCACAGGATGTATATATGGCTGCTGGTCTGATGAATGGAATCGTTGCCCATGATGTATCCTTTCTGAGCCTTTCGATCCACAAGAATCTGGGAATAATAGATAATTGTGTTCTCCTGAAACTTCGTGGGGATGGGGCTGGTGGTAGGTACTAACGAGAATTTTATACCGTCGCTCTTGGCTATGGCCATCCGTCCCTCTTTGTTCTTCACAGGAAAGAGATAGGAGTAGATGCCTTTCGTTTCGTCGCCGATAAAACTGTCATCGTTGTGGATAGAGATGTGGAGATGGGTCGGTTTCCAGGTTTCGAAAAGTGGGTCAGTGAACGGTTCGCCTTTCAGACGATCGACGATAATGGTGTCGAAATCATTGCCTTTATAATCCTGTCCGCCGAAGATGATCACATCATCAGGGGCGATACGGAAGACGTTCGTTAAGGTGCGCTGTTGCGATGCCTTTTTGACGTTGGTAAACGTTATGTCACCATCATACACCTCAATGGCATCCTCGTGATACCAATTGCCTGCAATCACCACCTTTCCATGATCCAATTCTACCTGGGTATGCGAGGCGCGCTTGGTGTCCAGACAGCCAAAACCGTCGAAGGTATGGGTCTTTGGATCATACATTTCCACCTCGTGACTCTGTCCGATGCCTAAGCCTCTCTCGAAACCACCGCTCAGTAAGACCTTACCGGATTTCAGAACCAGGGCCGAACCTGCGTCGTGGGTATAGACCATATCCATCTGGTGCCAGGCACCGTTCTTATAATATTCTGCTGTTGGTGTTGGAACAAAACCTGAAGTGTGTCCACCAAAGACGGTGATCTCGCCATTCACATATAAAGTATGGTGGCCTGAACGTGGTGTGTTCAGACTGGGCAATTGCTCAGGCTGTATCTTGACGACGGGACAGTCTGCTTGTTGCTGACTGTCCATGCTCGTCTCTTGCGCCAACAGATTTAACTGCGCAAATAAACTGATCAGGGTTATGATGGCTGTTTGCTTCATTTTGTGACTGCAAAGGTACGAAAAGAATAGCAAACAGAATCGCTTATAACAAAAAACCGACTAACAATTTGCAAATTGTTAGTCGGTTCTGTGAATTAAAAAGCAGATGCTTTGAGTCTCAAACCTGCCGTTTCATCGAGGTTGAACATGATGTTCATATTCTGTACGGCCTGACCTACAGCACCTTTTAATAAGTTATCGATGCAAGAGGTGATCAACAGTTTGTTACCATATTTCTCTACATGTACCAGGGCCTTGTTGGTGTTCACCACCTGCTTCAGGTCGATGGATTTGTCGCTGTAGTGGGTGAAGGCGGCATCGGCATAGAAGTCCTTGTAGGCTTCGATGACATCTTCCACAGGCGCTGGTGTCTTGACGACAGCGGTACAGAAGATGCCACGGGCGAAGTCACCACGATAGGGGATGAAGTCGATGTCGGCATCGAGATAGCCCTGTACCTGTTTCAGACTCTGGCGGATCTCCGCGATGTGCTGATGCTGGAAGGGCTTGTAGATGCTCAGGTTGTTGTTGCGCCAGGAGAAATGGGTCGTAGCACCAGGCTTCTGACCTGCACCGGTAGATCCCGTGATGGCGTTGACGGCCACATCCTCTTTCAACAGGTTCAGATAGGCGGCAGGCAACAGCGCCACCTGGATACAGGTAGCGAAACAGCCTGGATTGGCCACATGCTGAGCCTTGGCAATCTCCTCTTTATTGATCTCTGGCAGACCATAGACATAGTCATGATCGCCCTTGATGCGGAAGTCCTGTGCGAGGTCGATGATTTTTACGTTCTCTGGGATGGTGTGCTCTTGGAGGAATGCCTCACTCTTGCCATGCCCAAAGCAGAAGAAGATCACATCCACCTGATCGAAGGGCATCTCGTCGGTGAACTTCAGATCTGTCTCGCCGATGAGGCCTTCGTGTACGTCGCTGACGAGATTGCCAGCATTGCTCTCGGAGTTGGCAAAGACAATCTCCGCCTCGGGATGGTTCAGCAGCAGACGGATCAGTTCTCCGCCTGTATAGCCTGCAGCACCAAGAATTCCAATTCTAATCATATCAGTCCTTCAGTCCTGTAGTCCGTTGCTAAATATTATCTCTTCTCGTCCTTATGTATACCATAGTAAACGCGCAGTGGGGTAGAGCTGACCTTGATGAAGCCCTTAGCCTCGTCAGCCGTCCAACCCGTCTGGGTCTCACCATACTCGCCGAGTTTCGATTTGGTCAGGTCGTTGGCAGAGTCGATACCTACCGTCTCGAAGCCGTAAGGACGGAGTTTCAGGATAGAGGTACCTGTGACGTTGCGCTGTGAAGAGGTGAGCATAGCCTCGATATCGGGCATCACAGGCTCCAGATACTGACTCTCGTGGAGGAACATGCCGTACCAGTTGGCTACCTGATCCTTCCAGTACTGCTGCCACTTGGAGAGGGTTGACTTCTCCAGCAGACGGTGCGCCTCGATGATGAGTTTGGGGGCTGCGGCCTCGAAACCTACACGACCCTTGATACCGATGATCGTATCACCCACGTTGGCATCACGGCCGATGGCGTAAGAAGCACCAATCTCCTCGATCTTCTGGATGGCCTTGATCTTATCATCGAACTGCTCGCCGTTGACAGCCACGATCTCACCTTTGTCGAAGGTGATCTTCAACAGTGACTCCTGTTCCTTGGCAGTGACGTGCTTCAGATAAGCATCCTCGGGCAGACCCTGTGTGGGGTCGAGCAATTCGCCACCACAGATACTGGTGCCCCAGATACCTACGTTATAACTGTATTTCAGTTTGGTGAAGTCAGCGAAGAAGCCGTGCTCGTTCAGGTAGTCAACCTCTTCCTTACGGGTGAGTTTCTTGTCGCGGGTGAGGGTGATGATCTCCACACCAGGAGCCATCACGAGGAAGGTCATGTCGAAACGGATCTGGTCGTTGCCGGCACCAGTTGAACCGTGCGCGATGGCATCAGCACCAATCTCCTTGGCATAGCGGGCGATGGCGATTGCCTGGAAGATACGCTCGGATGATACAGAGATGGGGTAGCAGTTATTACGCAGTACGTTACCGAAGATCATGTACTTCAGTGATTTCTCGTAATACTCGTGGGTGACGTCAAGGGTCACGTATGCCTTTGCGCCCAACTTATAAGCATTCTCCTCGTTTTTCTTCAACTGTTCCTCGCTGAATCCGCCTGTGTTGGCGCATGCAGCATATACATCCCAGCCATCCTGGGTCAACTTCATCACGGTGTAGCTGGTGTCAAGTCCACCAGAAAATGCTACTACAACTTTCTTGTTTGCCATATCTATTTTTCTTTTTATTCGTTTATACCTTATTTTAATCTTCTTTTCCGTCGATCTTGCGGATACGCTCAAGCACCTCATCGGGAATCTTGGCAGGCAGATGCTCTGTCGGATCATAGAGCATGGCTGTGCAGATACAGTATTTGCGCCCCGTACGGTGTAACACATCCACATTCACACATCCCTCGCAGCCTTTCCAGAAAGCCTCGTCTTCTGTCAGGTCGGCAAAGGTGACAGGCTGGTAACCCAATGCGGTGTTCATAGCCATGACAGCAGCACCACTTGTCAGCGAGAAGATCTTGGCGTGCGGCCAACGGGTGCGGGCCAGGGTGAAGGTCATATCCTTGATGCGCTTTGCCACATGATGGCCTCGGAAATCGGGGTGTACGATCAGACCCGAGGTGGTGACATATTGCTGATTCTCCCAAGTCTCAATGTAACTGAATCCCGCAAAACGGCCGTCCTTTGTGAGGGCGATGACAGCCTTGGCCTCCATCATCTTCTTGGTCAGATATTCGTGGGTTCGTTTTGCAATACCTGTGCCGCGTACTTTTGCGGCTTCAGCGATCGTGTCTAAGATGGTATCCACATACACTTCGTGCTGCGGACCTGCTACTAAGACTTCAATGTCTATCTCTTGTTCCATAATGATTTATATCAGAAACTTGCTTTATTTCATATTTGGTACCACATCGCTCAAGGCACGGATAACTGCCTGGTGCTTGACACCTTCCTTGATGACGATGAAGATGGTATCGTCGCCAGCAATGGTACCTAAAATTTCGGGGATGTCACTGTTGTCGATGTTCCATGCGATGGAACTGGCATAACCTGGACGTGTCTTGATAATACCGATATTGGCAGAGAAATTGATGCTCACGAAACCTGGCACTTTCATCATCTCACGGATGCTGTTGGGCGTGCTCACGCGCTTATACATCGTCTCGTTAGGTAATACATACACGTATTTGCCACTCATGGAAGCGGCCTTTGCTACTTTCAGTTGCTTCAGGTCACGACTCAAGGTCGCCTGTGTCAGTTTGAAACCCTCTTTCTGCAGAGCGGTAAGCAACTCGTCCTGACTACCCAGTTGCTGGCTCGATATGATGAGTCTGAGCGCTTCTAATCTATTGTTTTTTACTTTCATGCAGTATATTTATTCAAAAGTCGGGTGCAAAATTATACAAAATTCTGCACCCGACCAAATATTTCTGCATATTTTTGCAAAATTACTTGTTTAGATCAAATCCTATGCGTACTCCATCGTATTTTTTACTGAGGTCGCTAATGGTCTGAAGGTCCTTATTGCCACTGAATGCCGATACGGTCTGGAGAAGCGTCAGCAGTTTCTTGGCCTCAAACAGGATGGAGATACCACCAACTTCTTTCTTGGCATAGCAGTTTACACTGAGAAACAGACTTTTCAGCGTGATCTTCTGGGTTTCCTCGTCGAAGGTGTATTGTCCGCTGAATGGGGTTCCGGCTATCCTTGAAGAAAAGGTGCCGTCCTCTTTGAAAGAGATGAAGGTGTTCTCTGCGGAGAGACCTACCTGCTGATAATATGGCTGTACTTTCTCTTCAATCTGTACGGCAGCGATCTCACCACCGGCTTTTGCCAACAGGTTCTCACTTGTAAACGCACAACCGGGGCCTTTGTACTTCCAGTCGCCTATCAACTGCTGTGCTTTTACCTTGTCAAGACCAATCACACTCTTAATTGCATTGCCGAGACCTGTACCGTTTGTCATGGCACTCATCACCTGTCCCATGTTACCACAACTGACCATTACCAGACTGGCCAACGCCAACATTCCAATTTTAATCTTTTTCATTTCCTTATATTTTAATCAAGTGCAAAGGTACGGCAATTTGTTGGGAATACAAAATGTTTTTCAGAAATTAACATCCCTCCCTATATTATATATAATAA
>Ga0310695_10006794_pt1 | contig 18673 bp, 12 predicted proteins | sample RumenRJG_04DNA_FD_203882 | JGI IMG/M metagenome (GOLD analysis project Ga0310695, IMG submission 203882) | Bovine rumen microbial communities from Lethbridge, Alberta, Canada - RJG_04 (v2) (version 2) | ecosystem: Host-associated > Mammals > Digestive system > Stomach > Rumen | place: Canada...
CGATCTGCAGACGGAAGCTGTAAGTATAATCTTTTGAAGCCATGATGTACCTCCATTTCGTATAGTGTAACATACTTCTTTTTACACTCTACTTTTTGGGGTACACTGCAGTTCTATGCTTTTCATACACATATTTGCCGGTCGCGGTCCTGAGAACAGACCTCAGATCGGTCAATTTGTGTATGGACATATCGAATTCGAAAAACGATACACAGCTTTTCGCAAAAACTTGTGTATCACTTTCGGAATATGCAGGAGCCATACACAAAACAGGCAACTGGTAAGCTCATATCCATTTGAGGAACGGCATTTTTGTGTATGGCCTGCCATGATTTCATGATCGATACACAAAGAAAAATAGCATCCATCCGCGAGACGGCGCTTTTGTGTATGACTGACAGGGATTTGGAGATCGATACACAAAAGCAAAATAACCGGTAAATATCAAGGCCGCGCCTGCTATGTTTTGATATGCAGCTTCCGGTTTATCTTTTGCTGTATGCGATCATCTTTCAGGACAGAATCACCCAGTCCTCAGTCCTGAGACCCGGGACCTGGGAGAACTCATCTGTGTTGTGTGTGATCACTGAGAGCTGCCTTGTGTACGCCTGTGCCGCAATCTGAAGATCGTAGGGACCAATGGGACTGCCCTGCGCCTCCAGTAAAGCACGTATTTTGCCTGCCGCTATGGCATCGTCCGAATCGAACGGAAGCACTGCGAACGGAGACAGGAACGCATAAAGATCATCTCTGGTGCGTTCTCCCCACCTGCTTTTAGCTGTGCCGTATTCGAGCTCAAACAGAGTGACGGATGAAACGGCAAAATCATCCGGGTCAAGTCTGAGCATGCGATCCGTCATCGAGGGGAAGGAGTTCTTCATCAGAAAGATACATATGTTGGTGTCAAGAAGGTACTTCATCTTCTAAAGGTCCTCTCTTTCTGCGACCTGACCCCACGAAGGCTGATCTCTTTCGAAGATCTCTTCGTACTGAAATCTTTCTATCGCCTGCCTGAAGGGCTGCCACGGGTCATCGACCGGATAGGCGATATAAGTCTCTCCGATCTTCTTTATGATAAACTCTTTGCGGTCGGTGTGCATCTCACTCGGTATCCTGAGAGCCTGACTGTTGCCGTTTTTGAATACTCTCGTAGTAGCCATTATCTTACCTCCGGCATGTACATACATATTGTACACACATTATATATCCGCCTGCCCGTCTCGTCAACTGCAGCCCCCAAACAGTTACATATTGTCTGACGACATCACCGGGCTGCTTGCGCTGATGCTCGCAGCAGGCGGAGCTCTCATTTTCATGCCTGATCAGCAGATTGTTCTCGGGAAAATGCATGAAAATGCAAAAAAGGCATTTCTGTCACCGCTCTGACTATTGCCTGGAAATGTTAAAAAGTGCTATTATTTTTATGTATGTACAAAGTCCTTGACATTGCAAGGAGTACAGCGCGAAGCTCAATCAATCAGGTGTAGAGGCGTGCTATTTAATATAGAAGCAATTAATATAGTTTGTGTTCAGGGAGTCATAGAAAAATGAAGAACCGAAAAATCGCAGCACTTATTTTAAGCGTGATGATGGTGATGTGCAGCATGCCGTCATTTGTATTTGCGCAGGAGAACGCACCTGCTGAAATGCAGGGTGCGCCGGCAGTCGCCGAAGAAGCTCCGGCTGATGAAGAGGCTGCAGCAGATGAAGCAGTCGAAATTGATGACGCGCAGGAAAAAAGCACAAAAGCGAAAAGCCCGCAAGAAACTGTAAAGGAAGAATCCGGAGAAAAAGTAAAAGCCGAGTCCATAGACGACGCCGGGAAAGAGGGTGAAGAAAAGGCTGAGCCTGAAGAGAAAAAGCCTGCCTTCAGCGACAGCAAAACAGTCGACGGAGTAAAGGTCACTGTCAGCGCAGAAGAAGGAGCCTTTCCTGAGGGAGCGAAGCTCGTTGTCAGCGATGTAAACGCCTCGGAAGAAAAAAAGGTAGACAGCGCTGTCGATAAGGTCCGCGATGGTGATGCCAACGTGGCGCTTTCATATGTCTTCGATATCCATGTAGAGGATAAAGACGGCAAGGAGATCCAGCCTGCAGACGGCAGGGATGTAAAGGTGTCATTCGAAACCGAAGAGGTCGCAGACAGCAACCTCGCTACGGATGTATACCACGTAACAGACAAAGGCGGCTCGCTCAAAGCCGAAGCTCTTGATGTGAAGACAGACGGAGACACCGCATCCGCCGGCACCGACGGGTTCTCTTACTATACAGTCGAATTCACATACGGCGATCTGCAGTACTCCATGGAAGGAGATACTGAAGTCGCTCTCTCAACAATACTCGAAAAGATCGGGCTCACCGGCACAGTCACAAAGGCAGTTTCTTCAAACCCTGATCTTTTCTCCGTGGAGAAGAAGGGCAGCGACTGGACGGTAAAGGCCCTGCAGGCTTTCTGCTCCGAAGAAACGCTGAGCCTCACCATCGACGGTATCGACTACGTGGTCAAGGTAACCGATAGCCAACATGACCATCCTAGTGGATCTCATGGTGAAAGTGGAACATGGTATGCTTGGAGTAATAGTACCAGTCTTCCAACAGATAGTAAAAACTATTATTTAACCACAGATGTCACTCTTTCTAGGTCACAAATTCCAAGTTCAGGTACTGCTAATATAAAACTATGTTTGAATGGTCGTAAAATAACTATTAGTAAAGGAAATAATGGATTGTACGACACAGATAGTAGTAGAAAAGTGAACCTTACAATCTACGATTCAGATGACAATAGTGGAACAATAACTAATACTAGTACATATGGCAGCGTAATTAGAATAAAAGGTGATGGCTCCACATATACTTTAGCTGGTGGAAAAATAACTAACTGTAATTGTATTACATATAATACCCCTGTGTATGTAGATGCCGGAACATTCACTATGAAAGGTGGAATGATATGTAATAACACCTTAACAGATTTCGCCCCAGTTTATGTAGTTAATAATGGAACCTTTAATATGTCTGGTGGTACCATAACAGGAAACACCAACAAACAAGCTAGTGGTTATTGTGCGTCTGGTGTTCATGTAACAAGTGGAACCTTTAATATGTCAGGTGGTTCAATTATCAATAACAATTCACCGGATGCTAAATTTGCTGCAGGTGTATATTTTCAAAACCCTGGACTCTTTAATGTCAAAGGTAAAGTTACAATTACAGGCAATACTAGCAAAGGGAATGATCTTAACGTACTTGTTAACAGCAATAAAACAATTGGTATTAATGGAAACCTTGATTCTGACTCAAGAATTGGTATTACTACTAATAATAAACCATCTGGATCAACCACAGTACAGTTTACTAACGGTCTTTCTGGAAAAGGTTCAAAAACTAATTTCATAAGTGATAATCCTGATTACACTGTAATGATTAAAAATAATGAGGCACATCTTATCGCACATAAGCACGAATTCACTTATTCTGTAGATGACGCTAATCCTGATACCATCACAGCGACGTGTGTAAATATTGTAACAGACTGTCCATTAGAAGATCGTAAGGCAACTTTGAAGATTGTTGCTCCCGCTTTAAAAGTATATGGAGGAAGCGAAAGCCAAAAAGCTACATTTGAAGGAGAAATACCAGGTGTAACACCTCCTGCCATTGTTTATAAAAAAGGTGATGAAACTTTAAGCGCGGCACCAACCAACGCCGGCACCTACCGGGCGCAGGTCACGCTGACGGGGTCCGACAGCAAGCCCGCGACCGCCTATGTGGACTACACCATTGCCAAGGCAGATATCAAGCCTGTGGTCAATATAGACGACTGGAATTACGGACAACCAGCTAATGCTCCGTCTGTTACAGAGGCCAGCAACCCGGGACGCGGCACGGTTACGTACGAGTACTATACAGACGAAGCCTGCACACAAAAGACCACTTCTGCACAGGGCGCAACCGAAGAAGGTGGCGCGCCTTCCTATGGCGGAGATTACTGGGTCAAGGCTACAGTAGAAGAGACCGCAAACTATAATTCCGGAACCGGCACGAAAGGCTTCAAGATCAACGCCACCTCCGTCAAGGTCACGGGTCTTAAGTTTGTTTCAAAGGAATATGACGGTAATACCACAGCGACACTCGATATATCCGAAGCAGAGCTTGAAGGCGTACCGGAAAGTGAAGATGTATATATAGCATCTGCTACAGGTAAGTTTGCAGACAAGAATGTAGGACCAGAGAAGACCATCGATGGTATCGTTATAGTTCTCTCCGGTTCCAAGGCCGGCGGATATAAAGCTACAGCTGATCCTGCAACACTGACAGGAGCTATAACAGCTAAACCTGTAACAGTCAGCGGCATCACAGCCTCGAACAAGGTGTATGATGGCAATACAAGGGCAACACTCACATTCACCGGAGCGTCACTAGATGGAAAGATCAGCGGGGATGATCTTTCTGTAAAGGGAGGCACAAGTCAGGACGGAACCTTTGATAACGAGAACGTCGGCACCGGCAAGACCGTCGATCTTCCTGCCCTTGCATTGGCCGGAAATGACGCGGTAAACTACAAACTTGCGGAGTCCGGCCAGCAGAAAACCGCGACAGCTGACATAACGGCGAAAGAGGTAACTGTAAGCGGAATCGCTGCAAAGGATAAAACCTATGACGGAAATACTGATGCGACGCTGGATTGCAGAAATGTAACACTTGGCGGTTTAGTGGATGGCGACGAGCTGTCTGTCACTGCAACGGGAACTTTCGAAAACGAAAATGCCGGTGAGAACAAGACTGTGAACATCTCTGATCTTACCCTTGAGGGAGCAGCCAAAGGCAATTATGCGCTTGCAGGAAGCGGTCAGCAGACCGACACAAAGGCAAGAATCACAGCGAAGGAAGTCGGTCTTGAATGGACTGATACAAAGCTCACATACAACGGCAAAGACCAGAAGCCGAAAGCGACCGCGACGGGTCTTGTAGGGAAAGATGAATGTACGGTTACTGTAAGCGGAGAAAAGAAAGACAGTAATGTCAAGAGCGGTGAAGAGAGCTACACGGCCACGGCAGAATCCTTAAGCAACAGCAACTACAAGCTGCCTGAAAACAATACTACGAGCTTTACCATCGGCCAGAAAGAGATCAAAGTAAATGGGATCAGGTTCCTGGGCAAGGTATACGATGGAAAGACAGCTGCTACACCTCTCTATTATGAGGAAGCGACTCTGACAGGCAAAGTAGATGGAGACGAACACTGTGATGATAAACTTGGAGTTACGGCCACAGGTACATTTAGAGACCCCGCGGCAGGTACAGACAAGACAATAGATCTCTCTGCTTTGACACTGACAGGTACAGAAAAGGACAACTACAAACTGGCTGCAAGCGGTCAGCAGAAAACAACGACCGGCAATATAACAAAATATTCTGTTGATGTGCAGGCAAAAAGCGAAACCAAGGAGTATGGTAAAGCAGATCCTGAACTTACATATACCCATGGCGCGATAATCGAGGGTGATTCCATCGTAGGAGAACTCTCACGATATGAAGGCGAAGATGTTGGCGAGTATATGATCACCGTTGGCACTTTGCATGATAAAAACAAGAATTATGCGATCAACTACACATCAGCCAAACTTACCATCACTCAGGCCAAGACAAACAATGTGACTGCTTCAATCGAAGGCTGGATATACGGAGAAAGCCCGAAAGCTCCGAGAGCAACGGCGGACTTTGGAGTGGATACAGCTGTATTTACATACAGTGATTCTGAGGACGGCGAGTACAAGCCTGAGGTTCCTGCGACTGCCGGTAAGTGGTATGTAAAGGCCACTGTCCCTGGAACAAAGAACTATGTCGAAGGTGTCAGCAAGCCTGTAGAATTCACGATCGCGCAGAAGGAAGTCGGTCTTGATTGGAGCGACACAGAGTTCACATACAACGGCAAAGCTCAGAAGCCGAAAGCGGCCGCGACCGGCCTTGAGGACGGCGATAAATGCGAAGTGACCGTAGACGGCGAGCAGACAGATGCCAATACCAAGACAGGCACGGATAATTACACAGCGACGGCTGCATCCTTGAGCAATAGCAATTACAAGCTGCCTGAAGATAAGACGCAGACCTTCACCATCGCTCCAAAGGAACTGGCGCAGGCCATGATCAGCCTTGACAGCGATACTATCAAACACGAAGGCTCCGAAAAGGGCCCTGAGGTCACGATGACGGATAAGGACATCACGGAAGAGGATGTTCCTAAAAAGATGACAGAGGACGAAGATTACACTCTCAGCGGAGATGTGAAATCTTCAGAACTCGGAACACATGTCATTACAGCCGAAGGCAAGGGCAACTACACAGGAAGCATAGAGACCAGCTGGGTGATGTACAGCAAGAAGTCGAACGAACAGAAAGAAGAAGGCACTGGCGGCAGAGGCGACTTCGAAGTCTTCGTAGATATCGAAAACAACAGCTCGACTCTGACCGTAGATAACCTCACGATCGACCTGGCCAAGGGATTCCTGACAGAAGAAGACATGGCCAGATACATGGAAGGCGAGGCCGTCCTCGTATACATGATCGTCAAAGAGCAGCCGAAGAGCGAGACCGGAGCAGGAGACAGATACATCCTCGGACAGCTCTTCAGAGAAGAGGGAGCCACGGACATAGACTGGTACGAAATCACCGTATGGAAGAAAATCGGAAAAAGCGCTGCTGCGCAGGTCCACGACACAGTGGAAGAACTGAGCATGAGCGTCGAAGTTCCTGACGGGCAGAAGAACGCGCCGGAGGGATACACCCGCGAGTTCTACCTCGGAAGATCCCACGACGGAGCAGCGAAGCTGCTCGCTCATACATCCGAAGTCAAGGTGGGCTTCGGCTCGAGCAAGTTCTCGACATATGCTCTTGCATATAAGGATACAAAGAAGCCGGTCGATCCGGATGATCCTGACAACGGCGGCAGCGGCAGCGGCAACGGCGGCAGCGGCTCATCAAAGGGCGGCAGCAAGACCGGAGATCCTAACGACATCGCAGGGCTTCTTGCGCTGATGCTCGCATCGGCCGGAGCGCTCGGAGCGATCGGTTGCAGACGCAGAAGGAGCAGCGGCAGATAGTCAGCGCTTTTTCTGAACAAGAGCAAAAACTGAACGGGGGAGTTTTCCACATGCGGAAGGCTCCCTCGTTCTGCAGCTCGGCTGCGTATGAATGTTTGTAAAGAAAAGTCTCCTGCGAGGAGGCTTTTTTTGTATAATCATCATGGAAAACAACGTGGTTTTTATTGGAAGAAAGGGGATCACGAACATGAAAAAGCATACAAAGATATTCGCGGTCATGATGGCTCTCGCTCTTGCGCTGGCCTTCACGGCCTGCAAGAAGGAAGAGCCTGCTCCGGAACCGGACAGCGGCCAGAACCCGATCATGAACTTTGTCGGCACCTATGCCTGCGACAGGGCGTCGATCCTTGTCGAGGCGACTGACGAGACCAACGGCGCCAAGGCCACAGTCACATGGGGAAGCAGCGCTGCAGAGCACAGCGAGTGGACCATGAGCGGCACTTACGATGCTGACAGCCATGTGTTCACATATGCAGACTGCGTCAAGAAGAATGTCGTATTCAAGGAGGACGGAAGCGTCGAGTCCGAAGAGGAAGTCTACAAGGACGGCACAGGCACGATGACATTCTCCGAGGGCACCGAAGGACCTTACCTCGAGTGGAAGGACGACAAGGAGAATGTTGCTGACGGCATGACATTCACATTCGTGAAGGAAGGCGGCCAGACGGGCGTTGCCAATCCGTGGAGCGATGTCGACTCCGCAGAAGCGGCAGCTGAAGGCGCCGGATTCGATTCGTTCGTCATCCCTGCCGGCGAAGAGCTCAGCCTCGGAAAGATCGAGAACGTCAGCTACAGATGCATGGATGGCATGACTGAGGCCGTGATCGAATACCCTGCGGCCCAGGTGGTCGTACGCAAAGGCGATCCGAAGCATGAGATGGCCGAGCACGATATCTCCGGCGACTACAACCAGTACAAGAACAACTGGCAGATCACGGTCGGAGACTATGAAGTATACTGCGCGGGCAACCGCGAGGGAGATTCCACCAAGACCGTATGGAGCAGCGGAGAGTATGACTACGCGGTCCTGGCGAAGGGCCTCGGCGGCGACGAGGATTTCGGCCTCGGCGAGGACGATCTCAACGTGCTCGTGAACGGCACAAAATAGAGAAAGCAGAGTCTGTATAAAAGGGACGGGAGACCGGTTGAAAGACTTCGGAAAGGTAGAAATGCATGATCTGTCGAAGGACTATCCTTCGGCGAGCGAATACGTAGGGAAACTGCTGAAGGAGAACGGAGTATCAAAGGCGATGATCGCAGAGACTCTGGTCATCTTTGAAGCGCTCTGCTACAGGATATTCGAGCAGAGACAAAACCCCGACTGCGCTGTGATCCTGTCGGGATTCCGCAGGATGGGAGACTCGGCCATAGAGCTGAGCTTCGAAGGAGGCATGTACGACCCTGAGCCGGAGGATCCCTCCAGGCCCACTCCAGAGGACAGGATACTCAGGGCCTATGCGGACAAGATAGACTACAGCTATCGTTCCGGCCGCAACAGGATCACTATAACGATGAAGAGGAACCACCTGTACTCTGTCGGACTGTATGCTTTCAGCATGATTCTCGGCATACTGGTGTATACTCTGCTGCGCTATACAGCATCCGAAAAGCTGCAGTACTTTGTGGCAGAGAAGCTGGTCTTTCCTACCGAACAGCTCTTCATCAACGCGGTCCTCATGATAGGAGCTCCGGTGACATTCCTGTCGATGCTGAAGCACCTGACGGATACGTATATACTGGCGGAGAGCGCGTCGAACGCGAGGAGGCTGCACAGGAACGCCATCAGCTCGTCGATCCTGTCGGTAGTGCTTGCGATACTAAGCAGCTGGGTGTTCACAGACCTGTTTTTCTCAGATGATGACCTGAAGGGCAAATACACCCACGGGATGATCGATCTGGATCCCGAAAAGCTGATCCCTTCGCTCATACCTTCGGACATATTCACACCGTTCCAGACGATGATGCCTTACTCGCTGATAATACTGGCGGTCCTGACGACGTATGCGTTCTGCTCCGTCGGGAAATACTTTGACATGATGAAGACGGCGATAGATGCCGCGTACGTCCTTTTCGCGAGGATGCTTTCAGTAGTCATGTACGCTCTTCCGCTGTGCGCGTTCATGTCGATACTGGACGAACTGTTCAGCGACGGGTACATATCGCTTCTTTATCTGGCGGAGATGATCGCAGTAGCGTTTGCAAGCCTCGGCATATTGCTGGGATATTATGTCCTCAGACTGCTCAGAAGCGGCGTGAAGCCGCGGCCTTTCCTGGCGAAGATGGTCCCTCTGATGCGCGAGAACGCGAGGATCGCATCCGCTTTCGATGCGGTGCCGTACAATATCCGGTACTGCGCAAGGGCATTCAGTTTTGACAGAAGCCGCATGGAGCAGTCCATGCCTGTGCTGGCGCAGATCAATCTGGACGGCAACTGCTTCATCATAACGATGCTCGCAATGCTTTATGTCGCGGTCAACAGCACGCCGCTTTCGTTCGGAGACTCGATAGCGGTCGGCATACTCGTGCTGTTCCTGTCTATCGGAGCTCCGAACCAGCCGGGATCATGCCTGCTGGGGCTGACGATCGTAATGGTATTCCTTGAAGCGCTGCCTCTTGGAACAGTGGCGATCGTGGGGGAAGTCTTTTTCGGAGGCATGCTGAACCTGGTGAACATAGCAGGCGACATAGTCACGATCGCAACGGAAGAAGTGCGAGAGACCGGAACTGCAGAGAAGATAAACGAAGCAGCCGCAAACTGAAAACTTCAGAAGTCTGTACAAAAAATAACGGCGCCCCCGCGGCGCAATGTCATTAAGTTAAGATGACTAAAAGATACTCTCTCATCAGAAATGGTGAGGGGGTATTTTTTTCTTCGCAATACACGCGCGCCTTTAAGCCCGCCCCCCTGGTAACCCGCCCCTTTCGGGCGCGCGAAATAATTCAGAAATATACTTGACACTACGGCCGTTTTGTGCGGCCGCTTTTATTGGCCATATATTAAAGCCAATAAAAGCGGCCAGTTAAGCAGAGGCAAGACACACGCTCAATACGAAAGGAGGTATTAAGATGAATGCAGCATGTGTAAAGCAATCTCTGCTTGATCAAATCCAGGATCTCTCAAAACACCCGGAACTCTACTGTCAGAATCCTGGGAGGGATTTCACCCGGACCCGAAAGCTGACCTTCAGCACTTTGATCTCTTTCATCCTGAACATGCACGGAGGCTCTTTAACAAGCGAAGTTATAGATTATTTCTTCAACGATGGTCGCAGCGTTTCACCATCGGCGGTTGTTCAGATGAGAGAAAAATTGAAAGCGGAAGCTTTTAGGGCTCTGCTTTTGGGATTTAACAGACAAATGGAAAAAATATCGAGTCCCAGAGGGGAAAGTGACTTGCGCATTCTTGCTGTTGATGGTACAGACATTCAACTGCCAGCCAACCCTGATGATGTAGATGCCTTCATACCGGGAGCAAACGGTAATAGGGCATACAATCTGGTTCACCTGAATGCATTGTATGATTTAAATCAACGGATTTATCTTGATGCAGTCATACAGAAGCGGAAGAAATGGAATGAACATAAAGCATTAATTCAAATGGCGGAAGATTCACAAATCGAAAACGCCCTTGTCATAGCTGACCGAGGTTATGAATCATATAACGCTTTGGCTCATCTCCAAGAACGAGGATGGTTTTACCTTGTTCGAGTAAGGGACGGGAGGCATGGCATAGTAGGTGGTTTGGATATTCCCAACAATGATGAATTTGATCTTGAGATATCGATGAACTTCACCCGCAGTCTTACGAAAGAAGTCAAGGAACTCTGCAAAGATAAGAATCACTACAGATACATTCCTCAAAATACGAACTTCGATTATCTTCCGCTACTGAAGGGAACTTACGGAACAAAGCCCGTATTCTACAATCTGAATTACAGAGTTGTCCGAGTCAGAATAAATGATGAGATGCTGGAGACGCTCATCACGAATCTACCTGTAGAACAGTATCCTCCGAATAAACTGAAAGAGCTTTACACACTGCGCTGGGGTATAGAGACTTCTTTCAGGAGTCTGAAATATACTGTCGGGATGCTGCATTATCACTCAAAAAAAGCAGAATGCATTTTCCAGGAAGTGTTTGCATCGCTGATCATATATAACTTCACTGAATGGATCACTGCCCAGATAATCATTCAGAAGCCAAAATGCAAGCATGCCTACAAGGTGAATTTCACTGCAGCTGTCCATATCTGCAGGAAATTACTTTCTGAAAAAATGCATCCGCCAAATGTTGAAGCATTGATTGCTAAATATATAGTCCCGATCCGTCCCGATCGAAAGTATGAACGTCACTTGTCTAAGCGCGGTAAAGTAATAGCAATCAATTTCTACTATAGAATAGCATAGTTGAGATATATGCAACACATATGAAATAAAAACGGCGCACATCCTGGGGTGGGTTTCAGGATTGGGTGGGTTTAAAGTGCGCCGTTTTGGAGGATGACATGGATCCACTCGGCAAATTCATTCGATGCTCTTCAGCATACGTTCTTTTAAGATAAAGAAAAACTGGGAGTCGCAAATTGTGCAATTCCCAGTTCATGTTTTCTGTCATTAACTTAATGACATTGCCCCGCGGCGCCGTTTTGTCGTTCGTGAATGACCGAAGCCTTACTGATTCTGTATGAGCGACAGGGCCTGCTCGATGAGGTCGTTGCTTTCGCCCAGCTTGTCGACCGCCTCGTGGATGAGGTCGCCCGCGACCTCGTCGAAGCTGTGAGCAAGGTCATGCAGCTCCTCGGCGTGATGGCGGTTGTGATCCAGCATGTACTTCAGCAGAGCAAGGGCTTCTTCAGGTGAAGACGCCGCCGCGTGCGAGTGAGTGTGGCCGTGCGAATGGGTCGTGCCGTCGGCGTGCGTGTGCGTATGGCAGTGGCCGCAGTGCTCGTGCCCGTGAGTTGTTGCGTGGTCGTGTTCGTGAGCTTCGTGCTCGTGATCATGTGTATGTTCGTGACTCATAAATTACCTCCCAATTGGAAAATATAGTATCTGAAGATGTTTTGCAACCCTATATGGGGGATATTGAAAACCTCCCGCGTCAAGTACTAAAAAAATACAAAAACCGAATGCCTGAAAGCAGTTTCCCGGTTTATATTTCATTGACACATCGTTAACAATAGCCTTAAAATGAAACCAGGAGTATTATTGTAGGAACAGTATGCCCCGGACGGGCGGCTGCCGAGTTTTTCTTGCTTCGGCAGAAAACCCGATTCGTGTCATCAGTTTCCTGCGCGTTTCAACTCAGAGAGGGAGAGGTGACACATAATGCGTGACTTAAAGCATCTGATCTACTTTGAGGACCTTCTGCAGGAAGCCAACAACGAGCTCGTGCGCAAAGGCAAGGAAGACGGAAACATCTGCCTTGGCTACACCTGCTACTTCATGCCTGAGGTCCTTCTTGATCTGCCCGGCTGCTTCGCAGTCAGACTGAGAGCGCCGCGGTGCACGTCGCCTGACATGGCTTCTTACTACATGTCGGGCCGTACCTGCCACTACGGCAGATCGCTTCTCGAAAGAGCCCTGGAGGGCGGCTTCAACTTTATCGACGCCCAGCTCGCTACAGAGACCTGCACGGTAACATGCCGATTCCAGGAGCATCTTGAATACATGGATGACGTTATCAACAACGCGACATTCAAGACTTCATTCACGGACGTTCCGTTCAAGAAGAACGAGAACAGCATCGACCACTACAGAAAACAGCTCAAGATCAAAGTTCTCGACTTCCTGGCGAACGAGTTCGGAGTCGACACTTCGGACAAGGCCATTCTGAAGGCGATCGAGATCAACAACGAAGTGAACGATATCGTCACTGAGATCGGAAACTTCCGCAAGCTCGAGAACCCGCCAATCACCGGGTATGAGTTCAGCGTCATCACGCTGGTATCGATGGTATGTCCTAAGTATCTCATTGTAGACAAACTGAGAGAGACTCTCGAAGAGATCAAAAAGAGAGAGCCTGACGACAAGCCGAACTTCAAGATCAGAGTGCTGCTCGCCGGTTCCGAGAACGACGATCCTGACTTCATCAAGCTGATCGAAAGCTGCGGAGCGCTCGTTGTCGCGGACAGACACTGCTACGGTTCGCTCGAGGCAAGACAGCACATCAACATCGAAAAGGGCGAGGATCCTCTGACTGCTGTCGCGAGACACTACCTGCTGACGAGCCAGTGCGCGAGATTCATGGAGCAGCAGGAGATGAGACACCGCAAGAAAATGCTCGCCGACTACGCGAAGGAATACAAGGCAGACGGTATCATCGTGGAATCCAACAAGTTCTGCGAGTACTGGAGCTTCGAGAGAATGATCGACACGATCGTTCTGCCTAGAGACTTCGGATATCCGGTATGCTCCATCGAGAAGGAGTACATCAACACGGCATCCGGACAGCTCAGGACGAGATTCCAGGCGTTCGTCGAGAGCGTAGAGCTCAAGAAGATCCAGGAGGGCAAGTAAGATGAAAAAACCTGACTTAAGCAAACTCAAAGATGTCGACTTCAGGAAGGCTGCAAGGGATTTCGTCTACGGCAAGCCTCACGGAGAAAGAAGACTCGGCGACCTGTACATCCCTAAGACAGGTCTGTATAAGCACAGAGAGTGGCGCGGTATCAAGGATACCATGTACTACTTCAACAACATCTGGCTGTACAACTACGGAATGATCGTACGCGACCTCATGGTGTACGGCGGCGGCCCTAAGGGCGCTATCCAGTTCCTCAAGGGAACCTGGAGATACAGATGGATGGGCCAGACATACCTGACGGTAATGCACTGGTTCGACAGATGCCTTGAAGGAATGAGAGGCGAGACGCTCAAAGCTTCCGCATGGCACTTCAGAGGCATCACAAGCGCATGCCTGTACCAGATCACGGGATTCTTCAACAGAGACCTTAACATCGGCGGAGATCCGGCTCTGAGAGCCAAGACTATCGGTACCGATGAGACAGTCTGGGGCGGCATCATCTATCCGTACATGGATCAGGGCGGCTATTACCTGCCGACACAGATGATCCCGTACTTCGTAACGTGCCACTGCAACAACCACACAGTGCTCAACTACATCGACGCGGTTCAGGCATACGGACTTCCGGGCGACCCTTGCCCGATGTGTCAGGCCGAGGCCGGCATCTATATCGAGGACGATGTTCCTGATGCATACGTCGCGATGGTTACGACAAACGAGGCCTGCGACAGCTCGGTAGGTACATCCGTCATTCAGGACTGGATGATGAACAAGCCGCTCTTCGCAATGCCTCAGGTAATGCAGTTCGACGATGATTCAGTCCTCGAGAACTGCGCGAAAGAGATCGAGATGGCCTGGAGGTTCATAGAAGAGCAGACCGGACTTGAGTTCCACTGGGATGAGCTCGTGAAGCACATCGAACTGCAGAACCAGCAGACAAGGTTCGAGTGGGAGAAGTGGGACGTTGCCGCCAACACCAGCAACTATCCGATCAACGGCGTAGCCCAGGCTCTGTACAGGATCTTCTACTCGCAGTACGGCGAGAGACCGTTCTGGCATGAGGTGGACGCCAAGGTCAGAAAGATCATGGAGAAATGCGTCGAGGAAGACATCAACACATTCCCGATGACACGCCACAGAGTGATCGCATGGTCGTGCGCTCCTCTCTACTACTCCGCATGGTGCACATGGGCCTACAACTGCTGGGGCCTCAACACCATCATCAACATGGACTCTCTGATGTTCGACATGGAGATCAGAACGGATTCCTACGAGGACTGTCTGCTCGACTGCGCGAAGTATCACGAATGGGCTCCGATGAGAAGGATGGCCGTAGGCGGACTGCAGCACATCTTCGAGCTCTGGGAGAACATGGAAAAGTTCAACTGCGACATGGTCATGATGTACGACCAGCTCCAGTGCAAGGGAATGCAGGGAGTTGTAGGACTCTTCGAAGACGAGTTCAGAGCCCGCAACATCCACGCCATCTGGATGCCGCACGCGCTGCCTGACAAGAGGACAGTTCCTAGATCAGAAATCAGGCGCATCATCAACGACTACATGTTCACGGTAATGGGCGAAGAACCGCTCGATCCGTCACTGCTCGACTTTGACGATATCGACAGCTGGTAGAAAGGAGGCCGGTAATGAAGTTATTCAAAATCATCAGAAGGATCATCGGGCTCGCAGCTGCCGTATACGCGGGACTGTTCTGCGTGTTCTTCTTCGATCTCGACGGAAAGCTGCTCTACTATGTTGTTGAGCCGTTCATGAAGACGCACTTCGACAACATGAAGAGAAGAGATCCGCACGATGTGCCGTATGACATGATCGATACGGAATATATGTCGAATTAATGTATAAGATTTCTGCCGGGACAGAGAGCTCGCCTCGAAGCTCGTGGATCTGTCATTGCATCCTCAGTCACTTGCGAGCGCGGGGAGTTTTCGCCGATACACTGGGTACCGGGGTATCGTCTCAAACATCCAGCCGCTTCGCAGCGCTCCGTCGGTGCAGCTGACAAGATCCGCTCGCGACTCTCGGCTCGCAGCTCTGTCCCGGCAGACAAAAACTAAAGAAAGAAGTTATTACTCAGATGAAAAAGAAATTCAAAGCCGAATCCCAGCGTCTGCTGGACATGATGATCAACTCGATCTACACGCACAAGGAGATATTCCTGCGTGAGATCATCTCCAACGCATCCGATGCCATCGACAAGATGTGCTATCTGGCCCTCACCGACAAGAACGTGGGAGAGAGCCGCAGCGATTATGAGATCATACTGACTCTCGACAAGGAGAACCGCACTCTTACGGTCAGCGACAACGGGATAGGAATGAACGCAGAGGAACTCGAGAAGAACCTGGGAATGATCGCGTTCTCGGGAAGCCATAAATTCTCAGAGGAACTCGAAAAGAAGAAAAAAGAGCCGGGCCTCGGCGCGGACGACAAGGTAGACATCATAGGACAGTTCGGAGTGGGATTCTACTCGGCGTTCATGGTGTCCGACAAGGTCGAGGTCGTGACGAAGAAGTACGGCGAGGATCAGGCCTGGAGATGGGTCTCCGAGGGCGCGGGCGGCTACACGATCGAGGAAGCCGAAAGAGACGGCCACGGCACGGATGTCATCATGCACATCCGCGAGGACGGCGAAGAGAAGGACGAATACAGCCAGTACATCAGGGAATACCCTGTATACAAGCTGGTCAGAAAGTACTCCGACTACATCCGCTTCCCTATAAAGATGCTCATGCCTTACCCTAAGGTCAAGGAGGGCTCGGATCCGGAGAATCCCGAGTACGAGGAAGTATACGAATACGACACCCTCAACTCGATGGTCCCGCTCTGGCAGCGCAAGCGCGCCGACGTCACGAAGGAGGAGTACGACGAGTTCTACAAGTACACCTTCCAGGACGACATGTCGCCGCTCGAGGTCATCACGGCCTCTGTAGAGGGAATGGTGAGCTACGACGCTCTGATGTTCATCCCCGAGAAGCTGCCTGACAAGTACTACACGGATGAGTTCACGGGCGGCCTGCAGCTGTACAGCTCGGGCGTGCTGATCATGGAGAAGTGCAAAGACATCCTGCCGGATCACTTCAACTTCGTCAGAGGCGTCGTCGATTCGCCTGACCTGTCGCTGAACGTCTCGAGAGAGATGCTGCAGCACGACAGGCAGCTCCGGCTCATCTCGCAGAACCTCGAGAAGAAGGTAAGATCGAAGCTCGAGGAGATGCGCGACAAGGACCGCGAGACCTACGAGAAGTTCTACAAGAGCTTCGGGCGCCAGCTCAAGCTCTGCGCCCTGGAGGACTACGGCAGAAACAAGGAGCAGCTTCAGGACTTCCTGATGTTCTGGTCCTCGACAGAGGAGAAGCTCGTCACTCTCGCCGAGTACGCGGAGCGCATGAAGGACGACCAGGAGTACATCTACTACGCGACGGGCGACAGCCTCGAGGCGGTGGACAAGATGCCTCAGACCGAGATCCTCAAGGACAAGGGCATCGAGATACTCTACTTCACGGACAGCACGGACGGATTCATCTCCGACATGTTCCGCGACTACAAGGGAAAGAAGTTCATGTCCGTCATCGACGGCGACTACGATCTCGGGGACAAGTCAAAGGATGAAGAGGCCGACAAGGTCTTTAAGGACACCTTCGACTTCGTGAAGGAGACTCTGGGCGACGAGGTGGACGTGGTCAAGGCGACGACCAAGCTGAAGACCCATCCGGTATGCCTCTCGAGCGGAGAGGGGATCACCTTCGAGATGGAGAAGTACTTCACGGCCGTCAATCCTGAACTCGGGATGAAGGCGAAGCGCATACTCGAACTCAACGTGGATCACGCCGCGTTCCTGGCTCTCGACAGGGCGAGGACAGGCGATCCCGAGAGGGCGAAGAAGATGTGCGAGGTCCTCTACAACCAGGCGCTGCTGATCGCGGGCCTGCCGGTGCGCGACCCGTCCGCATATACGGACACAGTATGCAGTTTGTTTTGAGTCAAAAGGAGTCAAAAGGGACGGTTCTTTTTGACTCATTGTTACCCCCAAAATGAGTCAAAAAGAACCGTCCCCACTGACTCGCTGTTCTGATGAAAAAACTGCGCAAGCGCGCGACAGGTTAATGCTATATGGAAGAAAAACGCGATACTAAAATTTTAACAGTAGCCGGCAAGGGCGGCGTTGGAAAGACCTCGATATCCTCAGCGATGGTGAGGATACTCACCGAGGAATATCCTGACGCGAGGATACTCGCGATCGACGCCGACCCTGCGATCGGACTCACGACCGCTCTCGGAGTGGAGCCGACCGACACGCTCGACGGGATCCGCAAGAAGATCGTCAGCAGCGTAGAGGACGGACACCCGAAGGAGGCCATCGAGATGCTCAACGAGGCGAGGTTCCGCATATTCGACACCATGCTCGAAGAGCAGAAGTTCAGCTTCCTCGCGATCGGAAGGCCTGAGGCCGCCGGCTGCTACTGCAAGGTAAACGCCTACCTCAAGGAGGTCATCAGCCTTCTGGCTGCCGACTTCGACTACGTGGTCATCGACGGCGAAGCGGGGATCGAGCAGATCAACAGAAGAGTAATGGAGAAAGTCACCCATCTCTTCCTGATCACCGACCCGAGCCGCAAGGGCTGCAAGGTGGTGGATACCATCAAGGAGGTTGCCGATGAGCTCGTCATGTACGACAAGTGCGGGGCCATCGTCAACAGAGTAAAAGAGGAATCCATTCCTCACATAAAGATCGAATCGGCCGAGATCCTGGCTTACATCCCTGAAGACAGGACCCACGCCGACAACGATATCATGGGAGTCAGCGTGTTCGACCTGCCGGAGGATTCTCCGGTCATGAAGGGGACCCGCGAGGCTCTCAGAAAGATGGATCTTATAAAATCGGTCATAATGGCCGGGGCGCTGCCCGCGGCCGCAGCAGATATCAAATGAGAGGGAGGTTAGCACATTGAAAGACTTGAAGCATCTGATTTACTTCGAGGGCCTTCTTGACAACGCTGACAACGAACTTGTGGAACAGGCAAGGAAGGAC
>Ga0310695_10006798_pt1 | contig 18662 bp, 13 predicted proteins | sample RumenRJG_04DNA_FD_203882 | JGI IMG/M metagenome (GOLD analysis project Ga0310695, IMG submission 203882) | Bovine rumen microbial communities from Lethbridge, Alberta, Canada - RJG_04 (v2) (version 2) | ecosystem: Host-associated > Mammals > Digestive system > Stomach > Rumen | place: Canada...
TCTATGGTGGTGGTAACCAGGCAGGTTATTCTGTTTATGGCTACAACGATGATGGCACACCGAAAGAGACTGGCACGAAACTCTATGAAGATCCTCAAGTCAACGTAATGTCGTTTACCAGCATCGGAAAAGTCTTTGGCGGTGGCTATGGTAGCGGTGCTACGATGGTGGGTAATCCAACGGTGAACGTCAATGAGATCTATGGCAGATACTATAATGATGATAGGTCTATTGTTGCTGAGGGTGCGGAAACGCCTAATCACTATCCCATCCCGTCACACGAGAAGGGCAAAATGGGGGCTATCAGCGAGGTATTCGGTGGCGGTAACGCGGCAAAGGTCATCGGCAACACGACCGTCAACATTGCCACTCAGGCGGAGGTCTTTGTGGTGAAGGAGGTTACTACAGGTGCGGCTCTACCAGCCGGCTGCTACACCCGCAACAATGACGGAACCTACGACGCTGCTACTGGTACGGCCCAGGAGGGTACGACCTACTACGAAAAGAAGGACGTCATCGGAGCCGACATCCGTGGCGATGTCTTCGGTGGTGGCAATGAGGCTGAAGTGACGGGTAACTCAACGGTAAGAATCAGCCAGAAGCAAGAATAGGGCCCTAAATAGTGCGAGTGCGCAGGGCCCTCATCGCATTGAACACGGCCAGAACGGTGACGCCTACATCAGCGAAGACTGCGAGCCACATGGTGGCCAGTCCGAAGGCGGCGAGCAGGAGCACAGCGACCTTGACACCGATGGCGAACCAGACATTCTGACGGGCAATGGACAGCGTGCGGCGGGCTATGCGGATGGCCAGCGGCAGACGCGAGAGACGGTCGTCCATGAGCACCACGTCGGCAGCCTCGATGGCGGCATCGCTACCCAAGGCTCCCATGGCAATACCTACATCGGCACGAGCAAGCACAGGGGCATCGTTGATACCATCGCCAACAAAGGCGAGAGTAGTACCAACGGGCCTATCGCTTAGCAGGCGCTCCACATGTTCCACCTTATCTCCAGGCAGCAATTCAGCATGATGTTCGGTGAGTTGCAGTTGGGCTGCAACTTCCTCCGCCACACTCTGGCGATCGCCAGTGAGCATGACGGTACGGCAGACACCGAGGGTCTTCAACGCAGCGATGGCACTGGCACTATCGGCTTTTACCTGATCACTAATGACTATATGACCGGCATAGACACCGTCGATGGCAACATGGATGATGGTACCCGCATGATGGCAGTCGCGCCAAGCGGCCCCCACGGCATCCATCATCTTGGTGTTGCCCACACAGACCATGCGCTGCCCTACCCTGGCACGGATGCCCTGACCGGCAACCTCCTCCACATCGCTGACCTCGCAACCGTCGGTAGCCTCATCGGGGAAGGCATTACGCAGGGCGGCTCCGATGGGATGGGTGGTGAAATGCTCAACATGGGCAGCCAGATGGAGCAACTGATGCTCGTCGCAGGTGTCGGGATGAACAGCGGTGACGGCAAACTGCCCGTGAGTGAGGGTGCCCGTCTTGTCGAAGACCACAGTATGCAGGCGGGCCAGCGCATCCATGAAGTTGGAGCCCTTGATGAGGATGCCCTGCCGCGATGCTCCGCCAATGCCTCCGAAGAAGGTGAGGGGCACACTGATGACCAGCGCACAGGGACAGGACACGACAAGGAACATCAGGGCCTTATAAAGTGAAGAGTGGAAAGTGAAAAGTGAAGAATTTGCTACCGCACAGATGAGTGGCGGCACGATGGCGATGAGCAAGGCAGCAATGACAACGACGGGAGTATAGACGCGGGCAAAGCGGGTGATGAAAGTCTCGCTCTTCGACTTGTGCTCACCGGCATGCTCCACCAAATCGATAATCTTGGAGACGGTGCTCTCGCCAAACGACTTCGTAGTGCGTACACGTATCACCCCCTGCTGGTTGACACAGCCAGAGATGACCTCATCACCAACGGTGACTTCACGCGGCAGCGACTCACCAGTCAGAGCGACGGTATTAAGAGAGGTGGTGCCCTCGATGATGACACCGTCTATAGGCACTTTCTCGCCCGGCTGGATAACGATGACGGAGCCGACGGCAACCTCAGAGGGACTCACCGTTATGAGTTCTTGGCTATTGGCTTTTTGCTCTTGGCCTACTGCCAATGGCTTGCTGCTAACAGCCTCCACATGCGCCACATCAGGACGGATATCCATGAGATGGGCAATGCTGTCACGGCTCTTGCCCTCGGCATAGCCCTCGAAGAGTTCACCCACCTGGAAGAAGAGCATGACAAAGACCGCCTCAGGAAACTGACTCTCGGCTCCTGGGAGGAAACCGATGCAGAGGGCACCGATGGTGGCGACGGACATCAGCAGATGCTCGTTGAAGGGCTCACCGTGGATAAGACCTTCGACGGCCTCCTTCAAAGTGCCCACGCCAACGAGCAGATAGGGAACTAGATAGATGAGCAGCAGTTGCCACACGGGCAGGCTGTAGCGATGTTCGATGATGGCGGCGATGCCCAGCAACAGGGCAGCGACGATGATAAGCACCAACTGACGCTTCAGGCTGTGATGATGGTGCTCATGATGATGCTCGTGATGGTGCTCATGTTCGTGAGAGCAACACTCGTGTTCGTGGTGGTGATGATGTGACATACCTTTTTCTATATTTTATCGTTTTCCGCTGCAAAGGTACGACATCTGTCTTGCAACTCGGTTGCAAAGTGGCTATCAGCCGAAGAATTCGCGGATAGAAGCCATATAGGGGGTCAGTTGCTTGGGATAGGAGCGCCCCCAACGGCTGATGCTGTTGTGGCAAAAGGCAACGACGAGGCGGCGACGGGCACGGGAAATGGCAACATAGAACTTGCGGGCCTCCTCCTGCACGGCAGAACCCGAGGTGGCGGCATAGGCGCTGGGATACTTGCCATCGACGGCATCGAAGACGATGACATGATCGAACTCCAGGCCCTTGGCTTTGTGGACGGTGCTGATGAAGATGCGCTCAGTCATGCTCGACGAGCCACAGAGGTCGGCCTCCTTCATGGTGTTCAGGTCCTGCATGTGACGGCTGAGTTGCTCTGCCAGCGAGCGGCCCGACTCAGGTGTCAGCAGTTCGCGCTCGATATACCGCATGATATACACCAGTTTAGGCAGCACCTCTATGCGGCCTATGTTGCGCAGGTAGTCGTAGGCATACTGCAGTTCGTCAGCGAGCACGGCTCCGTCGGTCTGTTCATAGAGGCGGTGCCTACCATGTTGGTAAAGGTCGCCATAGAGGTGACGGAAGCGGTCCACCACCTGCCTATGGCTGTGGATGAACTCACGCTGCCTTCCGATGATGCTGCGGGCGCGGTCGTAGCAGTAGACCATCAGGCTGCGTGTGGCAATGATGTCATCGTTGGCCAGATGGGAGTTCTGTCCTTCCAGATTCAACTGCACGAGCAGGTTCTTCAGTTTGTAACTGGGTTGACGAGGATGGAGCAGGCGGGCCAGTTTGAGGCTGTCGAAATAGGTGGGCCAGAGGCGGTACATCGACAGGCCAGGGGCATAGCGTCGCATGTTATGCTCCATGATCTGATAGTCGTAGGTAGCATTATGTCCCAGGATGGCACACCCGCTGGCAAAGTCGGCAAAGCGCTGCAAGGCCTCAGCAGCCGGAAGATGAGGCTGACAGGCATACTCTTCGATGAGCGGATTGGGCACATCGCCCAGCATGGCGGGTATCGGCCGCGAGGTCTCGATGAAGAGGTTCAGTTCGTCGACCACCCTACCCTGCCGCACCTTGACGGCGGCTATCTGCACCACATCATCCTCGAAGACGCTCAGGCCCGTGGTCTCGGTATCGAAGACGACCACCTCCTGCTGCTCGTAGGCATTGACGAACTCCGCCAGATAGGTGGAGCCCTCGTAGTCGAGGAAGTCGACAGGCGAGATGGCCAGTTCCATCAGGCTGCGCACAAACTGGCGCGAAGCACTATTGGAGGTATAGACACGAAGTCCTGTGAAGATATGCGACCAGGCGATGAAGTTCTGTTCCATCGACAGCACGCTGAGATGGGCCAGCAACAGGCGCACCTCGGGAGAGGAGAAGCAGTCGACGCCAGACACCTTGAAATGGGGGACATCACACAGGGCAGCACTAATCTCGTCGGCATCGCTATTGAAAGCCACGACGACGGCAACCGTCTCGTTGGGGAAGACATCATAGATGCGACGCACCTCACGCACCACCATATTGATCTCATCGACGCTGCTGTCGGCCTCGATCATCATCAGGTCGTCAGCCCGCTGCGGCGTGAGGTTCTGCGTCGAAGGCAACAGTTCGCGGGCAATGCCCAACTGGCGTTCGCCATAGCGGTTGAAGACATCGAGCAGATACTGCGGAGAGCGGTAGTTGACGAAGAAGTTATGAAAATGGTCCTCACCAGCCCGCTGGCGCAACAGCGAGAGGGTGTCTGTCTGAGCCCCCATGAACGAGAAGATAGCCTGCTGGGTGTCGCCCAGATAGACTACGGTGGCATCGGGTGCCTTGAACAGGTCGATGATGGCCAACTGAAGGGGATTGAGGTCCTGCACCTCGTCAACCTGTATCCAACTGAGCGACACTGACGGCATTTCGCCGTCAGAGGCCTTGAGGGTGTCGTAGGTCTTGAGCAGGATGTCCTCGAAGTCGAGCAGGTCGTTCTGCCGTTTGTAGTTCTCATAGCGGCGGGCAGCGTCGAGGCATACCAGCAGGTAGGTGGCCTCACGACTGAGCAGGGCCTTCTCACTCAGATAATGATCAGCCATGTGATAAAGGCTGATGCACGTATCCTGCGTATAGGGAAGACGGAAGGCATTGCACAGTTCCTTGAGTGCCGTCGAGGTGAGAGCCTCGCGATGAACCATCAGCCGCGAGGGATAGTGGCGCTCGCACTGGTACATCAGGTGTTGCAGGTTGACGATTTGAGAATAGCGCTGACGGTCCTTGTTATCGCCCAGCACCTTCAGTTCGTTCTCGCCCAGGAAATCGGCCAGGATGCTGAACGAGGTGTCGGTATCGATAATGGTGGCCTGCTCGGGCACCACGGCATGATCGAACAGGAAACGGGAACAGAAGCGGTGCACATTGCCCACGAACAGGCGGTCGATGCCTTCAGCATGGGGCAGCCGCTCGTGAATGCGCTCCATCATGCCACGGGCTGCCCTGTTGGTAAAGGTCAGACAGGCCATACTACCAAAGTCCATACCATGCTCATGGGCCCATACCACCCGTTCGGCCAGAACGGCAGTCTTGCCACAGCCAGGAGGGGCCAGCACGAGATGATAACCTCCCGTGGCCTCGATCACCATCTGCTGTTCGCGGTTGAATGTCTGATTCATGATGCAAATATAGACAAAATTTCTGAGATTGCATGCCTTTCGTGATAAAAAAGTAAACTTTCTCACTCTAAGTCACGCCTTTATGTGGCCAAGTCATGGGGGGGCCTAGTCGAAGAGATACTTCCTTTAAAAGTAAAACAACTTGTTTTACCTTCGTTAAGATGCCTTCTACGATGGAAAGAAACGTCATCTACGACAGTAAAACAACTTGTTTTACTGTGAGAGAAGGCGGTGATAGATTCGAAAGAAATATCACTCAACCTAACAAACTGATATTAAACAGGTTATAAGCAATAGTGATAGATGACAGAAAAAAGATACAGCCCGGGTTATCACAACCCAGGCTGACCGTTGAAGTATTAATAACTAAAAACCTTTCTTATGAATGTTATCCTATCCTGCAATCTCTATTACCTATCTAACACCCATTGAATCCAAAACAATCTAACTTAAAAACCTAACTAACCTTATTACTAACTTATGAACCTTATTACTAACTTTTTGAACTTTCTTTTCTATGCTTTCTCTCGCCTTTCACAAGGCCAATCTTAATTACCTTAGCAACTAATACCTTTTTTATTCCTATTGAAGATCTCTTGTTGTCTTTTGACGATGCAAAGGTACGACGAAATCTGATAGGTTGTATCAAATTTCATCGGGTTTTGAAAGAAAAGGGCATTATTATTGATGCAAATCAAGCATCTTGTGCGCGAGCACACCTACTTTGTGTCCGAAAACAGTACTTTCTCGACCATATTAGTCAATTCAACGAACTGGGGTATTGACAACTGCTCTGGGCGCATGGTCATGAAGTCTGATTCCTGCAGGCTGTTGATGGCATCCTGGGAGAGCATCTGGCGAAGCGACACACGCAGCATCTTGCGCCGCTGATTGAACGTCGTCTTCACCACACGCTTGAACAAGTCCTCGTCGCATCCCAGACTTTCCACCTGATTGCGGGTCATCCGGATGACGGCACTCTGAACCTTGGGAGGCGGATTGAAGACAGAAGGCTCGACCGTGAAGAGATACTCTACATCATACCACGCCTGAGTGAGTACTGACAGGATGCCATAGGCTTTCGTGCCAGGCTGCGAGGCCATGCGCAGAGCCACCTCGCGCTGAATCATCCCCGTGCAGCAGGGAATGAGGTCGCGATTGTCGAGCATCTTGAAGAAAATCTGCGATGATATGTCGTAGGGATAGTTGCCTGTCAGCACAAACTGTCCGCCATCAAACAAGGTACGCAGGTCCATGCGCAGGAAGTCCTCGCCAATGATATTGTCGTGCAGACGGGGGAAATGCTCGTGGAGATAGGCCACCGACTCTGTGTCGATCTCAACGACACGCAACGGACGGGGCTTCTCAGCCAGGAACTGCGTCATCACCCCCATGCCTGGCCCTACCTCCAGCACGGGAATGTCAGGACAGGCATCCACCGTGTCGGCAATGCGACGGGCTATGGTCAAGTCAGTCAGGAAATGCTGACCAAGATTCTTTTTGGGTCTTACTTGCTTCATTTGGGTGCAAAGTTACGAATTATTGAACATTGAACATTGATTATTAATCATTATTTTACGGAACAATGCGTTAATAATATTAAAACGACTTGAAAATGTTGAATATTCAATGTTCAATATTCAATGAAAATTGTACCTTTGCACCAATGGAAACGAAAAACATACTTGCAAACATCGCGAAGATCGTGCTGCCACTCGTACTGGGTGGCTCTATTCTCTATTGGATGTATCGCGATTTCGATTTCCAGAGCATCAAGCATGTCATGATGCATGAGATGAACTGGACATGGATGCTGCTGTCGTTTCCCTTTGGCATATTGGCTCAAGCACTTCGTGGCTGGCGATGGCGTCAGACGCTGGAGCCTCTGGGCGAGAAGCCGCGCTCTGCAGTAGCCACCAACTCCGTCTTCCTCAGTTATGCCGCATCGCTCGTCGTGCCACGTATCGGAGAGTTTACCCGTTGCGGCGTCCTGAAACGCTGGGACGGCATCTCGTTTTCCAAGGCATTGGGCACGGTGGTCACCGAACGTGCCATCGATTCGCTTCTGGTACTGCTGGTCACCGTCACTACCCTACTCTTCGAGATGAGCATCTTCGGCACCTTCTTCCAGAAGACAGGCACCTCGATAGACAGCATCATGGCAAAATTCTCGCTGACAGGCTACCTGGTGACAGCCATCTGCGGTCTGGCGGTGCTCATCCTGCTGCACCTGCTGCTGAGGCGCCTCTCTATATATAATAAGGTGAAGGCCACCGTCAGCGGCATCTGGCAGGGCATCATCTCGCTGAAGAGCGTGAAGAACCTGCCGCTGTTCCTCGTGCTGACCATCGGTATCTGGCTGAGTTACTTCCTGCACTACTACCTGACGTTCTTCTGCTTCGACTTCACCTCTGACCTGGGGTTGGATTGTGCCATGGTGACGTTCGTAGTGGGAAGCATTGCCGTCATCGTGCCCACCCCCAATGGTGCAGGCCCCTGGCACTTTGCCGTGAAGACCATGCTCATCCTCTATGGCGTGGCTGACCATCAGGCCCTCTACTTCGTACTCATCGTCCATACCGTGCAGACCATGCTTGTCATCCTGCTGGGCATCTGTGCATGGATCAGGCTCTCCTTTACAAAAAGACAGATTTAAAACTACAAAATATATCTAAGTACAAACCATAAAGACAAGAAACTATGAACGAAATTCAGAATCTGAATCCTACGTGCATCTGGAAGAACTTCTATGCACTGACACAAGTTCCGCGTCCCAGCGGACATCTCGAGAAGATACAGCAGTTCCTGCTCGACTTCGGCAAGAATGCCGGTGTAGAGGCTTTCCAGGATCCTGCAGGCAACATCGTATTCCGCAAGCCGGCCACACCTGGCTATGAGAACAAGAAAGGCGTCATCCTGCAGGCCCACATGGACATGGTGCCTCAGAAGACACCAGAGTCAACACATAACTTCGAGACCGATCCCATACAGCCCTGGATTGACGGCGAATGGGTGAAAGCCAAGGGCACGACGCTGGGAGCAGACAATGGTCTGGGCGTAGCAGCCATCATGGCCATCATGGAGGACAAGACGCTGAAGCACGGTCCCATCGATGCCCTCATCACACGCGATGAGGAGACGGGCATGTACGGAGCCAACGAACTGCCTGAAGGAGAACTGCAGGGCGACATCCTGCTGAACCTCGACTCTGAGCACTGGGGCAAATTCGTCATCGGTTCTGCTGGTGGCATCGACGTCACCGCTACCCTCGACTACAAAGAGGTGGAGACCGACAGCGAGGATGCTGCCGTTCGCGTCACCATCAAAGGCCTGCGCGGCGGACACTCTGGCCTGGAGATACACGAGGGACGCGGCAATGCCAACAAACTGATGGTTCGCCTGGTGCGTGAGGCCATCGAAGAACTGGATGCCCGTCTGGCCAGTTGGCATGGCGGCAACATGCGCAACGCCATCCCCTTCAAGGCCGAAGTCGTGCTCACCCTGCCCAAGGACAATGTCGCTGCATTGAAGGAACTCTGTGCCGACTGGCAGGAGGACTTCCGCGACGAATACAAACAGATAGAGACGCTGGGCATCGAGGTGATTGCCGAAGAGGTGGAAGCCCCCAAGACGGAAGTGCCTGTAGAGATTCAGGACAACCTCATCGATGCCATCTATGCATGTCACGACGGCGTCATCCGCATGATTCCCTCCTACCCCAATGTCGTCGAGACATCCTCTAACCTGGCCATCATCGCCATCGAGGACGGCAAGGCCAACATCAAGATTCTGGCCCGCAGCAGCCGTGAAGACATGAAGGACTATGTTGTGAAGATGCTGGAGAGTTGCTTCAACATGGCAGGCATGAAGGTGGACACCGCTGGCTCCTATGGCGGCTGGGACCCCAATCCTGAGAGTGAAGTGCTGCACCTGCTTCTGAAGGAGTACAAGGAACTCTTTGGTGAGGACGGCATCATCCAGGTTGACCATGCCGGTCTGGAGTGCTCGGTCATCCTCGGCAAGTACCCCTGGCTCGATGTGGTGAGCCTCGGTCCCACGATGAAGTCGCCTCACACCACTACCGAGCGCGCCCTCATCGCTACCGTAGAGCCCTTCTGGACACTATTGAAGAAGACGCTCGAGGACGTTCCTGAGAAGTGAAAAGTGAAGAGTGAAAAGTGAAAAATTTGCTGCCGCCACTCTGAAAAGTGAAGAGTGAAGAGTGAATAATTTGCTGCCGCCACTCTGAAAAGTGAAGAGTGAAGAGTGAATAATTTGCTGCCGCCACTCTGAAAAGTGAAAAGTGAAGAGTGAAGAGTGAAAAATTTGCTGCCGCTACTCAAGAAAATGAAAAAAATTGAGGGCGGCAGCAAATTTTTCTCTTTTCGTTTTTCACTTTTACCTTTTTTTATTACCTTTGCACCCGATAACCAAATAACAACAATAAAAATGGACGACTACCCGGCGAATAGTAACAAACGTTAGGCCAGGGGATAGCGAGCAAGGCTGCTAATCCTCTTGCCGCTAAGTCAATTAGTAATTAGTAATTAATAATTAGTAATTATTTTACGGATTAGCACAATGAAGACCTATTGGAACACCCAAGGCGGGCTGAACCAACTACAGGAGTGGCAGCCCAACTGTTGGATACAGGTGACGTGTCCGACAGAAGACGACCAGCGCGAACTTGAAGAGAGGTTCGGCATACCCGACTATTTTATCAGTGACATCAGCGATACCGACGAGAGGGCCCGCTATGAGTACGACGACGGCTGGATGCTCATCATCCTGCGTATCCCCTATGTGAAGGAAGTGCGCTCACGCACCCCTTATACCACCGTGCCCCTCGGCATCATCCACAAGCGCGACGTCACCATCACCGTGTGCTACTACGAGACAAACGTAATGATCGACTTCGTGTCCTACCAGCAGAAGCGCGGTGTGGGCTTCACGGACTATGTCGACATGATCTTCCGTCTGTTCCTGTCATCTGCTGTTTGGTACCTGAAGAGGCTGAAGCAGATCAACTCGCTCATCGACAAGGCCAAGCGCAACCTCGACCAGGACGTGAACAACGAGAGCCTCATCGGCCTGTCACGCCTACAGGATTCGCTCACATACTTCCAGACATCCATTCGAGGCAACGAGACACTGCTGTCGAAACTGAAGTTCAAACTGCAGATCGACGAACTCGATGCTGACCTCATCGAGGACGTGAACATCGAGATGACGCAGGCCCGTGAGACCACCAGCATCTACTCCGACATTCTGGAGTCGACGATGGACACCTACTCCAGCATCATTAACAACAATATGAATACGGTGATGCGTACGCTGACCTCTGTGACCATCATCATGATGTTCCCCACGCTCATCGCCTCGCTCTTCGGTATGAACCTGATCAACGGCATGGAGGAAAAGCCGTTCGGCTTCATTGCTGCACTGGTCATTTCCGTCGGTGTGTCAGGCGCTGCCTGGTGGTTCTTCCGTCATAAGAGACTGATTTAAAATCACGAAAGTAAAAGGATAAAAGGGTAAAAGGTGCCACAAATAGTTAAATAATGCAAACGCGGAGCCTTTTACCTTTTTACTTTTTTACCCTTTTACCTTTTTTTCGTACCTTTGAACCCAATTTTGTTTTGAACTAATCGAATCAGTAACTAAAAAGTTAAATGATGGACTCTCAAGAAATCATCCTCGAAACGGGGAATCAGGAAGAGGTTAAGCAGGAGGCTACGGCACCTGAAGTGGAAAACCAGCAGGAAGAGGTGGAGATACCGCAGGACATTGAGGAAACTCCACAGGAAGAAGAGCACAAAGTCTACACCACCAAGAAAGAGGTGCTTGACCGCGTGAAGGAAATTGCCCATGGCGAGGACGCCCCCCAGAAAGAGGAGGTGGACTACCTGAAGACTGTCTTCTACAAACTGCACATCGCCGAACGCGAAGCCAAATTGAAGGACTACATCGACGGTGGCGGCGACCCGGAGGCCTACCAGATCACCCCCGACGAAGACGAGGAAGTGTTCAAGGCCGAGATGGGCATCATCAAGGAGCGCCGTCAGCAGCAATTCCGCGAGATGGAGGCCGAGAAGGAAGAGAACCTGAAAAAGAAACTGGAGATCATCGAGAAGATCAAAGCCATGGTCACTTCACCCGAAGAGGCCAGCAAGACATACCAGGAATTCAAGACCCTGCAACAGGAGTGGCGCGACATCAAGGCTGTGCCTGCCGAGCGAGCCAACGAGTTGTGGCGCAACTATCAACTCTATGTTGAACAGTTCTACGACCTGCTGAAACTGAACAGCGAGGCCCGCGAACTGGACTTCAAGAAGAATCTGGAAGCCAAGACACGCCTGTGTGAGGCTGCCGAGAAACTGGCCGACGAGGAGGATGTCATCAGTGCCTTCCACCAGTTGCAGAAACTCCACCAGGAGTATCGCGAGATAGGCCCCGTCAGCAAGGAACTGCGCGAGGAAATATGGCAGCGTTTCAAGGCCGCCAGCACCGTCATCAACAAGCGTCATCAGCAGCACTTCGAGAATCTGCGTGCCCGCGAGGAAGAGAATCTCCAGAAGAAGACCGCCCTCTGCGAGAAGGTGGAAGCCATCGCTGCCGAGGAGAACAAGGGCAGTGCCGACTGGGAGCGTCACACCCAGGAGATCATCGCCATACAGCAGGAGTGGAAGACCATCGGCTTCGCCCCACAGAAGATGAACGTCAAGATCTTCGAGCGCTTCCGCGCAGCCTGCGACGCATTCTTCGCCCGCAAGGCCGAATACTTCAAGTCCATGAAGGACGCATTCAAAGAGAATGCAGAGAAGAAGCGTGCCCTCATCGAGAAGGCCAAGGCCCTGCAAGATTCTACCGACTGGCGTTCCACCAGCGACAAACTCATCGCCCTGCAGAAGGAGTGGAAGACCATCGGTATGGTGCCTAAGAAGTTGGGCGACCAACTGTGGGAGGAGTTCCTTGCTGCCTGCAACAAGTTCTTCGAGGCCCGCAATGCAGCAGGTGCTGGTCAGCGCAGCGAAGAATATGCAAACCTGGAGAAGAAGCGCGACGTCATTGCCCGTCTAAAAGCCATTGCCGAACAGGGTGGCGACGACCTGCAGGAGCAGGTGCAGAAACTCGTAGAAGAGTACAATGCCGTAGGCCATGTGCCGTTCAAGGAGAAGGACAAACTCTACAAGGAATACCACGAAGTGCTCGACCGTCTCTACAAAGAACTGAACATCTCCGTGGCTCGTCGCCGTCTCAGCAAGTTCAAGGACACCCTGAAGCAAGTGGCAGAGCGTGGCGAGGGCGCACTCGACAGCGAGCGTGCACGCCTGATGCGCCAGTATGAGAGCATGAAGCAGGAAATCCAGACCTACGAAAACAACCTGGGCTTCCTCAATGCCAGTTCCAAGAAGGGCAACTCGCTCATTGACGAGATGAACCGCAAGGTGCAGAAACTGAAGGACGACCTTGAACTCATCAAGGAAAAGATCAAGGCCATCGATGCAGAAAATAGCGCGAAGTAATTGGCAGTTGGCTATTGGCAGTTGGCTATTAGCCGTTAGCATTTAGCAATTAGCAATTAGCCGTTGGCAATAGGACAAAAAGAAAGAAGTTGCAGGAGTTCAGCATCGCTGATCCTGCAACCTTTTTCATTTCTTCATTTTACACATTATTCTCTATCTCTTTGACGAGACACCTCACGGCAAGCATGGTGAGGTCGTCGTTGGGTTCAGCACCGTTGCGATGCGACTGCACCGTCTGGCTGAAGGTATCGACCACCTGCTTGGCGGTGTATGACTTCATCTGTCGCAGCATCTGCTGTAGCCGATCGTCGCCAAACTGTTCCTGTGCGTGGTTTTCTGCCTCGTTCAGTCCGTCGGTATAGATAAAGAGCAGTTTGCCGCTGATGCTGTCCAGTTCCTCACCCTCAAATTCCAGTTCAGGCCACAGGCCGATGGGCGCGTTCGACTGTACCTCGATGAACTCGCCGTCGAGTAGCGGCGGGTTGTGGCCAGCATTGCAGTAGCAGAGATGACCGGTGGTAAGGTCAGCCTCGCCAATGAACATGGTGACGAACATGCCATTGTCGTTGTTCTCTGACAGTTCGTTGTTCAGCCGGGTGGCAATGTCGCTGGGCTTGCGCCGCTGCTTGGCCATGGCGCGGAAGAGACGGATAGCCTGCGCCATGAAGAGTGAGGCAGGTACACCCTTGCCGCTGACATCGCCAAGGCAGAAGTAGAGTTGGTTGTCAATGATCTCGAAGTCATAGAGGTCGCCGCCCACCTCCTTGGCGGGGGTCATCAGGCCATAGAGGTCGAGGTCGCTGCGCTTGGGGAAGGCCTGTGGCACCATCGACATCTGTATGTCGCGGGCGATACGCAGTTCGCTCTCTATGCGCTCCTTGGCGGTGGTGGTCTCCTCAAGTCGACTGTAGGCATCCTCCAATTGGTGGTAGGCATGTTTCAGTCGGCGTGCCGCCAGTTGACGGCGGTAGAGGTAGAAGCTGAGGAAGCTGATTACTAGCAGCGCTATGGCTCCTCCAGCAGCTATAAGTATATGATGGGCATGCTCCTTCTCCTCTTGGGCATGAATCTTCGATTGGTATTCGCTCAGTTGCAGGTTGCGGTTGTGGGCCTCAAGACTGTCGTTAGCCAGTTGCATGGTGGCGTTAGCCAATTCGGCATCACGGTTTTTGAGTGTGAGCATCAATGCCTCCTCCTCCAACTGCTTGTGCTCCAGTTCGTCGGCAGCCATGTCGAGCCGCATCTGCTGGTTGCGCAGTTTCAACTCCCTGGCTTCTAGTTCCACGCGCCCCAGGTCCATGTCAGCGGTCATTTCCATGAGCAGGTGGTTGTTGCGCACGCTGTTGATAGAGTCGCGCATCTCCCAAAATCGCTGTTGTGTGAGGTAGGCCTCCCTATAGTTGCCCATGCGTTTATAGATGAGGCTACGCATGTCGAGACTGAACAGTGGCGACAGTCGCTCGCAGAGGGCGAGGGCCTCATCGTATTGATGGTCGTTGATTTTTCGCCATACGGCGATGGCAGGGCCGCTGCCGTCATCGCGGCCATAGGCCTTCTTGGCCTTCTCACGCTCGTCCCAGACACGGTCGAACTCCCGTTGGTATGCAGCGGCATCGCTGACGTGGTAATAGGCGGTATCCACCTTGCTGAGACAGATGACCGACCATGCGTTCAGCCTGTGCATCGCGCTGATGTTGGGTTCCTTCAGGGCCTGCTCGGCATCACGACAAGCCTGAAGGCTATTTCTTTTGGTCAGGCTGATGCGGGCTAGTTCTATCCATGAAGCCGCAGCACTCTCCTCGGGGAAATTGTCGTGCAGATAACCGATGGCCTTCCTGAAGTTCTGGGCGCCCTCCTGATAGTCACCCATCATGGTCTGAATGGTGCCCATCACGTGAGTGCCGGTATAGATGCCATACTTATGGTCGTGGGTCAGGGCATGTTGCTGCATGTCCTTGGCGGTGAGTTGTCCCCTGTTGCGCTGCTGGTGGTTGGCGAAATAGAGTGCCTGATTGGCCCAGGCCTTGTAGAAGGTACGCTCGTTGCCAGCCTTCTCGGCCGCCTCCTTCAATCGGTTGGTCACGTCGATGAAGGCCGCCTCGTCGTTCTTGCTGTAGAGTTGGTACATCTCTTTCTGCAACTGCGTGATGTCATCGGCAGCGACTGGCTGTGCCGACATCCGGAACATGCCAGGCGTAAGGAGCAGAAAGAGAAGGATGAACTTTGTCATATCCTACATATTAAAGATGAGTTGAAATCATCTAAGCCAGGGGCAAAGGTAAGAATAAAATCTGAGAAAAGCACTCCCTTTGGAGAAATATTTCACGTGAGAGAGTATTTTTTTCGTTACGTTGGCCCAGTTATCGCAGTTCTATTCTTGTACATTTCAAAAAAAGTAGTACCTTTGCAGCCTCATGAATATGGTAAGAATCATCATCATCTGCTGCCTGCTATGCTCCTTGAATGCAGCAGCGCAGGAGACAGACAGCGTCAGCACACAAAAGAGCGAGTCGGGCCTGATGGTGCGGCTCCATCAGTTGCAGCAATACTTAGACAACAAAGCCAAGGCAGCGGTGGACCCACAATACATCGAAGTGCCTGACAAACCCTGGAGGGTGATACTGCGCTACAAGGAGAACGCGGTAGACGTGGACTACAGCCAGAGTGTCGACATTCCCGCAACCAACGAGCACTCTGACTGGCACCTGTGCTTCGAGCCTCCCGTGGCTTCCTCCATCGGTTTCTGGGTGGGCTATCGCGGTACGGGATTCGCCTATTCCAAGTCGCTCACCAAGAACGCTGGCCGCTACTACTCTTTCAGTTCGACGGGAGCCAAATACGGCTTCAACTTCCGGCTGAGGCGCTTCAACACGCAGGATGCCAAGTTCAGTTCTACAGACCGCGACATAGAAACGGGCACCGAAGAGCGAACTGACGCCGACTTCACCATGCCCTCGCCTGTATGGATTCGTTCCGTCTATATCAACGGCTACTACGTGTTCAACGGGCGTCGCTACTCGCAGGCTGCCGCCTACAACCAGTCGGTCATCCAGCGTCGCTCCGCAGGATCGCTGCTGGTAGGAGCCACATGGTATCAGTCGTCATTCGACTATGCGGACATCCAGAACGCAGTCTTTATGATCGTAGGCCACGGCGTCTATCGCGCCAAGGTACACCAGGCCAACCTCGGTGTTGGCTACGGCTACAACTGGGTACCGCTGCGCGGCCTGACTGTCAACGTGATGGCCATGCCTACCGTCAGCGTCTACAACCGCGTGAAAGCCTACAAATACGATACCAACTACGATCTCTCTGCCGTAACTCCCGTAGATGACTATGGCGACTGGAACCCGGAGACGAGGACATGGGCCAACGGAAAGTCGCATAAACCCCTCTTGATGGCTAATGGCGTGATGAGTCAGTTTGACTACTGGGACATCGAGCCGGAGGTTGACCACAGCATGTTCCGCCTCAACCTTGACCTGCGGCTCGGCATAGCCTACAACTGGAGCAACTTCTTCATCGGTGCCCAGGCGCAGTACAACAACTTCAACTACAAGAATGATGAGTGCAAAATCAACATCTACGATGCCTACGCCCACCTGTCATTTGGCGTGAGACTGTAGAAGAGAGTTTTGCTGTTGAGGCATGAGAGTGCTTAATGTCCACTTTCCTACTTTCCTACTTTCTCCTCAAAGAATGGGATGCGTTAATACACTTTTCTCCCCCTTTTGTTTGGAAGTATCGGAATAATTGCCTATCTTTGCACTCAGATAATGGTATGAAGATATGACGAACAAGAGTTTAAACTCATGAGTTATCTAAATATGAACTGGGATATGAGTACAATTAATAATCGACAGACGCAATTTGCCACCCTAGCCATCGGAGCTACCGCGCGACATATGGGCATCTCGGCCACTGAGTTGCACAACCGCCTGAAGCGCCACGGACTGGTGCGCCGGTTGCTGCTCGACTGCTACGACACGCTGCACGCCGAGAGCATCGACGGCGTGGTGTGGAACGTGGAACAGGCGCTGAAGAACTGGGATGCGAAGGAAGGAGGCCAGCAATGATGACGCTCTATCACGGTTCATACATCAGCGTTCCTTTGCCTCTGACGGGTGTCGGTCGCAAGGAACTGGACTTCGGCCCTGGCTTCTACGTCACCAACCTGCGCGAACAGGCTGAGCGATGGGCGCGCCGCGTGTGCGTCATCCGCGCCGCTGACATGCCGCTGCTCTCCACCTACGAGTTCGACGAGAGCCTGCTGCCCGCCGACGTTCGTCGCCTCCGTCTGGAGCACTACGACCAGCAGTGGCTCGACTTCGTGGTCAGTAGCCGCCGTGGTGAGGAGCCTTGGCGCGACTACGACATCATCGAGGGTGGCGTAGCCAACGACCAGGTCATCGACACCGTTGAGGACTACTACGCTGGTCGCATCACCGCTGAACAAGCCATCGGACAACTGCGTTTTGCCAAGCCCACTCACCAGATGTGCATCCGCCGGCAGGCCATCGCCGAGCGGTGCCTTCGCTTCGTTGGCACAGAACCCGTATCCGAGAAAGGAGGCCAAGGATGAGAGACCAGGTACTATGGCGCAAGGAGGGCCGCATCGTAGCCCTGCTGGCCGAACGACTCGACATCGACACCGAGCGTGCCCTCGACATTCTCTACAACTCGCGTACCTACACCCTGCTGGCTAATCCCGACAGCGGTCTCCAACTGCAGAGCGATGAGTATATCCTGAAGGACTTGCTGCAAGAGTTTGTCTCTCCCTGAATAAGGTTGACTCCTGTAAGGCTCTCTTTTTTAACACTTGCCTACCCGTACTGAAAATCAACCTATTTCAGCACAAGACTTTCCTACTTTCCTCCTTTCTCCCGAAATCAGATAGAAAAAAGCGAAATCGTTTTGTGGTTACAGAAATAGTTCGTATCTTTGCCCTCGGTTCGGGGAGATATCCGCGACAAAGCAATAAAAAACAAGAATAAATATGGCATCATCTGCATTAAACGAAGCACAACTGAGCATACTCAGGCTCTTGGGTTCGATGAAGACGGTCGAAGAGGTTGACGAACTCCGTCAGGTCATTTGCGACTACTATGCCCGCCGCGTGGACGAAGAAGTGGATAAACTTTGGGAGTCTGGCCAGTGGAACGACGAGAAAAACGAGGCTGTTCTTAACGAACATCTACGTACTCCGTATGAGTATGCCAAGTAGGAGGATTGTGCTCGACACCAACTGCCTGATATCCTCTCTGTCGAGGCGTGGGCAGTACTATCCCGTTTCACAGAGGACAGGATAGAGTCGAATTTGTCCAAAACAAAAAAATATTCCGCCAAAAGCGGTGATTTTCTCAGATTTTTGTTGTATCTTTGCCATGTCATTGATGATTTTGCTTGTCTTGATTTGCAGCACTAAGGTAAGTGAAAAATCTGACATGGCAAAATCCTGAGCCGCTCGGCTTTGCCGCTTCGCGCGTCGAAGAACTTTTTGTTGCTCAGGTACTTATAAAGAAAGTTAAACTAAAGTGCTGCGGAATTTAGGTAATGTATGAAAAAAAGTAGACTATGGATGCTTGCAGCCATCCTTCTTTGCTGCACAATGGCTGTTCTGACCGGCTGTAAGAGTAAACCAACTGCCGACCTCGTGGTCTATGGCAAGATTTTCACTTCCGACAGCAATCAGATTGTTGAAGCCTTCGCCGTGAAGGACGGCAAGTACGTCTATGTTGGTGACAAGGCGGGCGCCGAGCAGTATATCGTGAATGGCAAGACGGA
>Ga0310695_10006799_pt1 | contig 18660 bp, 14 predicted proteins | sample RumenRJG_04DNA_FD_203882 | JGI IMG/M metagenome (GOLD analysis project Ga0310695, IMG submission 203882) | Bovine rumen microbial communities from Lethbridge, Alberta, Canada - RJG_04 (v2) (version 2) | ecosystem: Host-associated > Mammals > Digestive system > Stomach > Rumen | place: Canada...
GTGCTTCTCGTCGAAGTACTCGGAGACCTCGCCGATCTCGGACCTCTGGAGGTTCCTGACCTCGGTGGCGTACCTCTCGAGGGAGGTTCCGAGGGTGGCCATGAGGCACACCAGCTCGGTGTACCTGTCCCTGCCGACGACCTGGGTGGCGGCGGGCTCGTAGGTCAGTCCGAGGTCGGACATGACGAACCTCTGGATCTGGAAGAAGGTCTTTCCGAGGGCGGCTCCGGTACCGACGGCTCCCGCCATCTTTCCGGCGCAGGCCCTGGGCATGATCTCGTCGAGCCTCTCCCTGTACCTGAGCATCTCGGCGATATATCCTGCAATCTTGAACCCGTAGGTGATGGGGATGGCGAACTGGGCGTGGGTCCTGCCGATCTCCAGGGTGTCCCTCTCCTGCTTCGCGAGCTTGGCGAGGGTGTAGAGGAAGGTGTCGACGTCCTCGGCGACGAGCTCCAGGGCCTCCTTGATCTGGAGGGCGGTGGCGGTGTCGACGATGTCGTTGGAGGTGGCTCCCAGGTGCACGTACTTGCCGGCGGTTCCCTGGCACTGCTCGGTCATGGCCTTGACCATGGCCATGAGGTCGTGGTTGGTGAACTTCTCGATCTCCTTGATCCTCTCAACTTTGACTAAGTCGGACTCGGCGACGCGGGTGATCTCGGCGGCGTCCTCTTTGGAGATCTCTCCCAGTTCGGCGTGGGCCCTGGCGAGGGCTGCTTCTACGAGCATCTGTTTCCTGATGCGGCTCTCCTCGGAGAAGATTGCCTTCATCTCCTTACGGCCGTACCTGTAATCCAAGGGGCAGATGAATTCGCTCATGATATCAATGGGTGCGGGAATGCACCCGACATATAATAGGTGTGCGCAGGCGGGAACGGTCGTGTCAGCGGAAACCGTCGCCGATACGCTCGGTACGGGTCCTGCGCTCGGTCGCATCGGCCACCGATTGGGCGAATTCCTCCGCCCTGCCGACGGGTACGGCGGCGGTGACGGCGACCGTCTCCTCGTAGACGATCTCGGGAGGCACCGCGCAAAGGCCGCGGCACTTGGCGTTGAAGGCGTTCAGGTCAGCGTACGAAAGGATGATCCGGAAGATGGCACATGCCTGCATTTTCACTATGCTGGCACATTCGATCGCATCACTGGCTGACTGGGTGTAGGCATGCACCAGTCCGCCGGTCCCGAGAAGGGTCCCGCCGAAGTATCTCACCACCACGACCATGGTGTCGGTGAGCCCCCTCCCTTTGATTACGGAGAGGATCGGCTTGGCCGCGGTGCCCGAGGGCTCGCCGTTATCGTTGCTCTTCTCGGTGCGTAGCGTCCCACCGTAGACCGCCGCATAGCAGTAATGGGTGGCATTGGGATACCTGCGTGAGATCTCGGAGAGATTCGACTGTATGTCGGATTCGGTCACGCAGGGCAGGGCGATGCCGATGAAGCGGGAGCCCTTGACGCGGGACTCGGATTCGGACCTGCCGGAGATGGTGAGATAATCGGCGAAGAGCGCCATGTAAAAAGGGAAAGATGGGGGTAGGACCCCCTGTTGTTACTGTTTTATGGCATCAGGCCGTTCTTGCGGAGCTCGCTGGCGACGTTGTCGACGGCGCGGATGGCGTCGTCCTTGACCTTGGCGCCTGCGCAGACGAGCTTTCCGGATCCGAACAGGAGGATGACAACCTTGGGATCGTCGAGCCTGAAGACGAGACCGGGGAACTGCTCGGGCTCGTACTCGACCCTCTCGAGTCCGAGGGTGATGGCGACGGTGTTGAGGTTGAGCTCGTAACCGAGATCGGAAGATGCGACCATGTTCTGGATGTCGATCTTGGGCTTGATGGGGATGTCGATTCCGATTCCCTTGAGGTCCTCTACGACCTTGGAGACGGCCCTCTCGACGTCCTCGCGGGACTTTCCACCGGTGCATACGAGCTTTCCGCTCTTGAAGAGCAGGGTAGCGGTCTTGGGTTCGGAGATCCTGTAGATCAGACCGGGGAACTGTTTGGGATCATACTGAGCAGTCTCGAAAGAATCGAGAATCTTGAAAAGATCCAGTTCGGTTCCCAGGGAACTGGAGGCTACGATGTTCTGTATGTCAATGGTGGTCATGCACCTAGCGATATTGATGGACTATATAAAGCTTTATAAAGACAGATTCGGACAGACTCATCGATATATAGTTCCGAGCCCATCATGTGGCAAATGGAAAAGAGGGAGCTCCTGAACCTGTCGTGCCTCGTCGCCGGGGTATTCATCTTCAACATGTCGGAGTTCACCCCCACCGGCCTGATGACCAGCATCTGCGACGACCTGGCCGTCTCCGAATCGGACATCGGGCTCATCATCTCGGTCTACGCATGGCTGGTGGCCATCCTGGCGATTCCCCTCATGACCCTGCTGAAGGACATGGAGTACCGCCGCCTTCTCCTGATCTCCATATTCCTGTTCGCCGTGTTCCATGTGATGACCGGGCTGTCGGACAGTTACGGCATGCTGTTCGCCTCCCGTATGGGGGTGGCGGTGTCCCATGCCATCTTCTGGTCATCCGTGGTCGCCATAGCTGTGAAAGTGGTTTCCGACGAGCACCGCAGCATCGCCATCGGCTCCGTCTCGGTGGGTACCGCGATCGCCCTCATCATGGGGATGCCCATCGGGCGCGCCATCGGACTGGCGGTCGGATGGAGGATGACTTTCATAGTGCTGGCACTGTTGGCCTTCCTGCTCATTGTACTGGTCCTCGCGGTGTTCCCGAGGGTGGAGAACCCAGGCACCTTCACGGTCAGCCGCTTCCCCGAGATCTTCGCCAACAAGGTACTGCTCGGAGTGTACCTGCTCCTGTTCGTGTTCATGATGGGATTCTACGAGTTCTACAGTTATCTCGAACCTTTCCTCAAACAGGTGGCCGGCATATCGGACGGCGCGGTGAGCACCGCCATGGCCCTTTTCGGAATCGCGGGAATCACGGCGGGAGCGTGCTTCGCCAGGTTCTACGACAGGCACAGGTACATCTACCTGGCGGTGCCCTGCATCCTGGCGGCATCGAGCTTCTACCTCATCGGCAACCCCTGCGGCTCCGAGTCTGGGGTGTTTGTCCTGAGCTTCGTTATCGGCTTCTGCATGACATCGTTCACCAGCGCACTGCAATCGGTGAACATCGGAAATGCGCCCGGGGACGGTTCCACCATGGCCACCGCCATGTTCTCCGCCACGTTCAACGTCGGGATCGCCATAGGCACCATGATAGGCGGTTTCGTCATCGACAGCACCGGTATCTCGATGATTGGCAACGCGGGAGGTTCCATACTCCTGCTGGCGTTCATCCTGGCGGTGCTGGCGGTCGTTCCGGCCGCTCTCAAAAGAGAGAAGAACCCCGCACCGTGACGGTGCGGGAATTGGTTTGTTCAGATCTGAGCGAAAGCCTGCTCGAGATCGGCGATGAGGTCGCGGATGTTCTCGGCACCGACGGAGATCCTGACTGTCTGAGGGCTGATGTGTACAGAAGCGAGCTCCTCCTCCGTCAGCTGGGAGTGGGTGGTGCTGGCGGGGTGGATGATGAGGGACTTCTCATCGGCCACGTTGGCGAGCAGACTGAAGATCTTGAGGGACTCGGTGAGCTTCTGGGTCTGTTCCTTGGTGCCGTTCACGTCGAAGGTGAAGATGCATCCCGCCCCGTTGGGGAAGTACTTCTCGTAGAGGGCATGGGTGGGGCTGTCGGGGAGCGAGGGGTGGCTCACCGACTTGACCTTGGGGTTCTTTTTCAGGTAGTCCACGATCTTGAGTGCGTTGTCGACCTGCTTGTCGATACGCAGGGAGAGGGTCTCGAGGGAGACCAACAGTGCGAATGCGTTGACCGGGGAGATACAGGCCCCGATGTCGCGTAAGGTGATGCACCTGATCCAGGAGACCAGTGCGGTATCGGGCAGGGACTTGGCGAAGACGAATCCGTGGTAGGAAGGGTCGGGTTCGGAAAGGTTGGTGTATTTCTTGTAATCCATCCAAGGAGTCTTGCCGGACTCGACGATGACTCCTCCGAGAACGGTTCCGTGTCCGGAGATGAACTTGGTCGCAGACTCCACGACCACATCGGCACCGTGCTCCAGGGGCCTGAAGATATAGGGGGATGCGAAGGTGTTGTCGACCACCAAGGCAATCTTGTGCCTGTGGGCGATCTCGGCGATGGCGTCGATGTCGGTGACATCGGAGTTGGGATTGCCGAAGGTCTCGCAGAAGATGACTTTGGTCTTGGGGGTGATTGCCTTCTCGAAGTTGGCGGGATCCGAAGGGTCGACCCAGATCGTGTTGATGCCGTTGTTCACCCTGAAAGTGTGCTCGAAGAGGTTGTAGGTACCGCCGTAAATGTTGTTGGCGGATACGATGTCGTCACCGGAGAGAGCGAGAGCGTTGACCGCATATGCAACGGCAGCGGCACCGGAAGCAACGGCAAGAGCGGCGGAACCGCCCTCCAGTGCGGCGATCCTGTCCTCGAAGATTGCCTGGGTGGTGTTGTTCAGCCTTCCGTAGATGTTTCCGGGCTCCTTGAGCGCGAACCTGTCGGCGGCCTGCTGGGAATCCTTGAAGACGTAAGATGTGGTGAGATAGATCGGAACCGCCCTGGAATCGGTTACGGGGTCGGGCTCCTCCTGCCCCTTGTGAATCTGGAGGGTGTCGAACCTCAGTCCGTTGGGGTTGAGGGGACCCTTGGGGATGTTGTACTTGTCTTCCACTGTGAATTCCTTGTCGTTGGCCATGCTTGTAGCTCCTTCGCAGGTATTCCTGCACTATGCGCACAGGATGCGGAATTCCCTATAAACACATGCGCATGTAAAAAAGTGTAATAACAAGGGGGCCAATCGACCCTCATGGATATATCGGGCACCATAGGACGCTTCATGGCGGCGATAGTTCTTGCTGCCGCTGCACTGGCATTCCTCGTCCCCGATTCAGGCCTGTGGATACGGACAGGGTGGATCAACTATCTGCTGATAATCGTAATGTTCGGCATGGGGCTTACCATCAGACCTGCCGATTTCAAAGTAGTTTTCACACGCCCGAAACACGTGATTATCGGATGTCTGGCACAATTCACCATCATGCCGATTGCCGCCTATGCTCTGTGCAAAGTATTCGGGCTTGAGACAGGCCTTATCGCAGGAGTCATCCTGGTCGGCGCCTGCCCCGGAGGGACCTCGAGCAACGTGATCACATACTTCTCGAAGGGCGATGTACCCTTATCTGTGGGAATGACTGCTGTGAACACTCTTCTCGCCCCAATAGTGACGCCGCTCATCGTTTTCCTACTGCTCCGCGAGACCGTCGATGTCAATACAGCATCCATGTTCATATCCATGGCCGAAGTGGTCGTGATCCCCCTGGTATTGGGATTCGTGATCTCATACCTGCTGCCCGAACAGACCTCCAGAGTGTCCGAAGCGTTACCAGTAGTATCGCTCGCCGCCATCACCCTCATCGTCATGTGCGTCGTATCTCATTCGGTGAACTCGCTGAAGACCTGCGGGCTGACGATATTCGCAGTGGTGATCCTGCACAACCTAATCGGATATGCGGCCGGATACGCTGTGGCGAAGGCTGTGAGGATGGATCCGGTCAGATGCAGGACCCTCTCGATAGAGGTGGGCATGCAGAACTCCGGACTCGCCACTTCGTTGGCAGCATCCTCTTTCCCGAGCCTCGCTCTTGCTACGGTCCCCGGAGCGGTGTTCAGCGTTTGGCATAACATCTCCGGTGCGATACTCGCCGGATTCTATTCCCGGATGCATACCGGAGGGGATCCGGATGCCACTGCGGAAGACCAGAGGTAAGTACAAAACAGATTTCTGGCTCATCTGAGGAAATCGAGGTTTCCTTCCTTCGCAAGTTTCCTGTAGAATTCTGCAACTGCTTCCGAATGGGTCATTCCCAATTTACCGAGGACCTGTTCGGCATCATATAGCAAAATGGGATCCATCCTGACATCCACTGCGGCATCGCGGAGGAGATTCGCGTCCCTGAGTCCCAAACTCTCGTATATTCCTGCGATGAACTGGTTGTAACGGATGCCCTTCGCCCGTGCGGCGTCACGGATGAGATCTGTGGTGGCCGATCCGTATTGGGATGCTTTCTTGGTGCGGTGGGCGAGAACCGGGAAACCGAGATCGGAAGCAACGGTCTTGAGAACCATCTTCCGGTTCTCCAACGAACGCGGTCTGATTTCGTCTGGGTCTATGAGTCCCACCTGCCTGATGACCTCTCCGTCAAGATAGGGATAGAACAGTTTCTTGCGATAATTCGAAGCGATGGCGAGCTCACAGGGTACTGAGACCTTCATGAGCCTCTCGACACCCCAATCCATCACGGCCCGATACTCTTGGTCATCTTCGTCGACGGACCTTGCACATCCTCCGAAATACTCGTCAGAACCCTGACCTGTGAGAATAATCGGTTCCCCGGCGGTTCTGCAGACTGTGAATAATTGAAGCTCGTACGAGATTGTGAACGGATCGCTGACCTTCGTGGCCATGATTAGTTCCCGAATGTCGTCCTCTATGCTTTCCTCACTGATTCTGCAGTGAACCCACGGGAGCCACAGTTTCTCGGCCAGCTCCTTACCGGCGGCAACGTCGAACGAGTCGTCCGTTCCGCAGGTGTAGCAGGTGACCGATCTGGCGTATTTCTTTGCGAGTGCGGCAACCAATCCCGAATCCATTCCGCCCGAGAAAGCGATTCCCACTTCCTTGCCCTGACAGGCCTTGCGGACGGCTTCTTCGATTGCATTGCCGAGAGCTTCGTATTTCGCCAACTGTATCTTCCCACGTTTCAGGCTAGACGAGTACTGCCTGCAAAACTTGAGGATTGATCGTGATGAATAATCCCATCGGCTCTGAGGTTGATACTCTCTTCGCAGATGGGTAAATCGTTTCGGGAAGTATTTTTAGGTTTCACAGGTCGAGGGCATCATCGACGGCGGTTGTGGCACTCTTCATCTTCCTCGGATCCGCTTTGAGGTAGTGGTTGACGGTCGTGTTGATGTGGGAGTGCCGCATCATCCTCCGCAGTGTATCAAGATCCGTTCCCGCATCCGCGAAAGTTCTGGACAGTTTCTCGTCCGACACGGTGCGGTTCTTCTCATTGAAGGTGGCAATGAAAATGTCACCTTCGGCGGTTGTTCTGTTCCTCATGGTTTTCACTACTTGAGGATTCCCGTCGTTTCTGCGATGGATTATGGGATTTGCAGGGATTAATGGTAGGCGAGAGGTCGATGAAAAAGGAAGGGGAAGGGTGTTTGGAGGGACGGATCGCTCCGTCCCTCTTTATAGGGTTTCAGGCCTTCTTGAAAAGAAGGTCAGGGATAATGCCCATCTTCATGAGCACTACAACCGCAACGAGTGCGGCGATGACTACAATCACCGCCACGATCCAGATCGGGAATCCTCCGCCGTTGTTTCCGGAAGGCGACTCGACAACATCCACGAACCAGTCGGAGAAGTGTTCGGTCTCGAAGATAGCGACCTTCTTCTCTGAATCGTAAGTGGCATCGAATTCCTCCAGGTTCTCGCCGTTGATACAGAACACCTTGACATTGTCGGCATTCTCTCCTGCTGCGAGGGTGTACGGCAGGGACACCTTGATCTTCTTTCCTGCGAAGGTTATCGATCCGTTGCTGTCCGACAGGTCGAGGGAGTACACGGTCTTGCCCTGCACACGCTCCTTCACGGATGCGGGGAGAGAGGCCTTGGCATCATCGCTCATGGTCTGTGCGCTGACGGAGACTGCTCCGCTTGCTCCGGATAATACGTCCTTGGGGATCGACATCTCCCATCCGTTTCCGGATACCGAGACTGATGTCTTGGAAGCATCGGACATAGCTTCGGAAACAGTCGTGCTGCCGAGGTCGATGCTTACCCTATCACCGTCGGATGAGAAACCGATGGTGTCTCCGGAGATTTCAGGCAGCGAAGCCCACCTGGCGGTCACCGTGAGGTTTGCTGCGGGCATGGGGGCGGGGAGAGCCGGGGTCCATCCGAGGAATTCGTAACCGTCCCTGGTCGGAGTATCCGGCGCAGCGATGTTCTCGCCGTACTTGTACGATGCCGAGGATATGACCGAACCTCCCGCAGTGTCGAAGGTGACGGTATAGGTGTTCGGTGTTTCGGTGAACTGTGCCGTGTAGGTATTGTTTCCTGTCACACTGCCGATCGGCGAATCCCATCCGCTGAACGCGTAGCTGTATTCGGCGGTGGCGGCCTTGGAAGGTTCGTCTCCGGAGTAGACCGGGGTCTCGCCGTAAGGTACGTCGGAGGACTGGAGAACGGTACCGTCGTGGTTTATGAAGGAGACCGTGTATTCGCGGACCTTCGAATCCCACTTGGCGTAGAGCGTCAGATTACCGTGTACCGGGGTATCGAAATCATATGCGGCGGTGAGGCCTGCGTCGAAGAACCAGCCGGCGAACGTGAACACCTCCGAAACGGAGGATTCCTTTGTCGGATCCGCGGGACGGACGGCTTTTCCACCGTAGTCGATGGTCTGGGAGTCGGCAGAGGAACCTCCGTTCGTTTCGAAGGTGACGGTGTAGTTGTTGACCTTGGTGTCGTATTCAGCGGTGTACGTCGCATTACCCGTGACCTGAGCGAAGGAGGGACTCCATCCGCTGAAGGTGTAGGTATACTGCGCATCAGCTGCCCTGACTGGTGTGGCGGCAGTGTATGCGGGGGTGCTGCCGTACTGCACACTGGTGGCCTGCAGAACTGTAGTTCCGTCGTAATCAACAAATGTAACCGTGTAGGAATTCACCGTCTGGCTATATGTAGCGGTGTAGATCTTGTCACCGGTTACACTCACAATGGGGGAATCCCACCCGTTGAATGAGTAGGTGTACTGAGCGTTACCCTCTCTGGTCGGAGTATCATCGTATGACGGTGTAGCGCCGTATGCTACGTTGCTCCTTTTCAGCTCGGTTCCGTCGTAATTCTTGAACACGATTTCGTACTCGCGGGCAGAGGATGTCCATTTCGCGTAGAGGAATACGTTGCCTGTGACCTCGGAATCGAAGTCATACTCATTGACGAAACCAGGGTCGGAGTACCAGCCGGCGAACGTGAATATCTCGGATACGGAGGAATCTCTCGTCGGATTGTCGGGGCGGATTGCCTTGCTTCCGTAACCTACAATCTGTGCGGATATGACGGAACCTCCGTTCGTATCGAAAGAGACCTCGTAAGGTACGGGGGATTCCGTCCACTTGGCATAGAGGGCGACGTTGGCGGTCACCGAAGAATCGAAATCGTAGACGTTGACTAAACCCTCTTCCGTGTACCAATCAGCGAATCTGTAATCCGTGGAGACCGTAGAGGCCCTGGTCGGATTATCAGGGCGTACGGCCTTGGAGCCGTATTCGACGGTCTGATCCACGATGGAAGTGCCGCCGTTGCTGAAGAACGTCACGGTGAAAGTCTCGGTCGTCCAGACAGCGGTGATCTCGATGTTCGAGCTTACGGTGATGGTCGAATCTACGGCTTTCTCCTCGCCGCCGACGGACCAGCACTTGAACTCTTTGTGAGAAGGTGCGGTGAAACCACATTCGGGAAGAACGTATGTCCCTGCGACGTTGACGGTACCCATAGTTCCGCTTCCGCCGTTGGCGACGAAGGATACCTCGTATGTTACGACAGGAATGTCCTCCCACAGTGCGGTGGCGGTGACATCTCCAGTTACTGTGATCTCCATTCCCGCCTTCTTCTCCTCGCCGCCGACGGACCAGCACTTGAACTGCTTCTCGGCAGGTGCGGTGAAAGTCGATGCAGGAAGGGTGAATCCTTTGTTGTATTCCACCTTCACCGAAGCCATATCACCGGAACCGTCCCCGGGTGCGAAGGATACGGTGTGCTTGACGTACTGCCATTCCGCCTTTAATGTGATGTTCTCGGTGACGGTGATCTCCGCACCCGCGTCCTTTTCTACATCTCCGACGGACCAGCACTTGAACTCCATGTGTTCGGGAGCAGTGAATGTGCATTCCGGGAGCGCGTATGCGGTACCGTAGGTTTTCGTCACCGCAACCATCTCGCCGTTTCCGCCGTTAGCATCGAATGATATCTCGAAGGATCTGAGTTCTGAAGCGAACACCGCTGTGTATGTCGCTTCGCCGGTGACGGAAGCGATTTCAGGACTCCAGCCATCGAATGCGAAGGTGTACTGTGCATTGGCGGCCTTGACCGGCGTCGCACCGCTGTAAACAGGAGTCTCGCCGTATTCGTAATCGGTGGATTGGAGCACCGCACCGTCGTAGTTCTTGAACGTTACGGTGTAGATGTTGATCTCGGTCTCGTATTCAGCGGTGTACGTCGCATTGCCCGTGACCTGTGCGATGGAGGGGTTCCATCCGCTGAAGGTGTAGGTAAACTGCGCATCGGCAGCCCTCACAGGTTCAACACCCCCATAATACGGGGTGTAGCCGTACTGTATCGAGGTTTCCTGTAATACTGTTGTACCGTCGTAGTTCACGAAACGGATAGTGTAGTAATTAATCTCCCAAATAGCATATAAGACCATATCTCCGTCGTATACGATAGGCACAACAGAACTGCTTTCGGTGGACCAGCCTTTGAATGTATATCCTGTCTTCACGGCATCCTTCAGCACCGGTATGTTATCCATATCGTAGGTATCGGGATTGGACGGATCGTTCTCTCCATCAAAGAGTTCGTAGGTTATGTCGTATTTGACAGGGGTCCATTTCGCATATACCTTCACCAAGCCGTCGGGGAATACGGAAAGATCGGCCTTGGAGCTGAGTGTCTCATCGGAGTACCATCCCTCAAGGTCATAATACTCCCTCTCGACCTGGAAATTCTCGGCGGAGGTTGCCACTCCGGGGATTCCGTAATAATCGGATTTCACCACATCGCAGTTGGTGACGAAAGTGAATCCCTTCTTGACCAAGGTCATGTTTTCACTGGTTCCCTGGAACATGAAACCTGCGAGATCGCGGTCACTTTCGAACCCGTTCCCGGAACCGTCGGTGAAAGTTATCCCGGCGAATACATAGTTGGCCAGAGTGACATCGGGGTATATTGTGACCGAAGTTAGCGAAGTACAATAATCAAACGCATGACCGTTGACCTGGGCACCGGAGGGGATGGTCAGACTCGTGATGCCCGTATTCTCGAATGCGTTCGTTCCGATCTTGACGCCCTCGCTGAGTGTGAGGTTCTTAAGGTTCGTCACGTTTTGGAAGAGATAGGATTGTACCCTGAAGCCGCTGCCTATGGTCACGGTCATATCCACAGTCGGTTTCTCGCTGTCGATTACGAAAAGACTGCGATTCTGGTTGTTCAGTGAGGCGGCGTTTATGATGACGGTCTTGACGTTGTTCCCAGGCAGGGAATAGCCCAGCGTATAATATCCATTCCCTAACGTAACGGATCCCAGGGAATCATCGAATATGTTCTGGGGGATAGATGTGACATCATCCCCGAATACGACGGAGATCATCTTGCCCGGTTCGCGAGACGCATCGGTTGTTTTGCAGAATACACTGGACAAGACAGTACTGATGTCCTTGTTGAACGTAACGGATTCGAGGTACGCACAGTTTATGAAACACGAGAGGCCAAGATACTTCAGTGTACCGGGAAGGGTCAGCTCGGATATCCCGATATTCTCGAATGCTCTTTCATAGATTTGCTCCACACCTTCGTCGAAATTCAGGGTCTTGATGTTGACACAGTTTCTGAATAGGTTGGGGCCTATGATTCTCACATGCGGACCGATGTTCACAGTCAAATCCGCAAAAGATTCTCCTGCCTCGATTCCGAAGGGTTCGGTGATAACGTAACTGCCGTCACTCCTGAAACGGTCGGCCACATCGTAGTTCAGAACCTTCAGGCCGGAGAGCCCATAGAATGCTCCGTCCTCTATGCACTCGACGGTGGACGGGATGGTAAGTTCTTCAACGTTCTTGAGTCCGGAGAAAGCACCCTGGCCGATAAACTTCAGTCCTTCAGGCAGGACGATCGATTCGAAGGTGTTGTTGTCCCCCATACTGAAGGCATTTCTAGAAATGTGCTCGAGACCGCTGCCCAATGTCAGGGTGATGATTTTGGAGCTGTATGTGAAAAATGCATCGGCACCGACCGTCTTCACGTTGTCGCCGAGTATGAGCGTCACCAGTCTATTGTTCTCGAACGCAGATGCTCCGATTTCCGTGACGTCTATCTTCGCATATGTGAGCGAAGGGATATCGGCGAACGCACCCCATCCGATGGAAGAAGTCTCTCCTTCGGAAAGCACGGATTCGATCTCGAGATGCCGCAGCCCCGAGCCAGTGAACAGAGCGCTTCCGGTGGATCTTATCGACCCCGGGAAGATGAAGGTTTCCAGACTTGTATCGTTACTGAAAGCGTAGTTATCGACCCGAGATACCTTGCTGCCGGTGCCGAAATACACGGCAGTCAGCTGTTCATTTTCCTGGAGGGATCCTACTCCGATAGTCTCCACGTCCTTCCCGATATTGACGGTCTCGAGCTTTGTGACGGTGATCGCATACGGGCCGATCTCGGTCACACCGTCGGGAACGGTGAATTCGGTACCGGCCTTAGCCGAAGGATACAGGACCAGTACCGTACCGTCGGTGCTGTACAGGATGCCGTCCGTGACTTTATACGATGCGTTACCAGCTTCGACTTCTATAGTAGCCAGATTCGGAAGACCGCTCAGACCGAACAGTCCTATCTTGGAAACATCCTTCCCGATCTCGACTTTCTGAATGGACTGCTGGGCATATATGAACCAGGGAGGGTAATCACCAGGTTCGTAATCGGGCATCTCGCCCGTACCCGTTATCGACAGTTTGTGCTCCGCGGCATCATAGGCCCAATACAGATCGGTTTCACCTATCTGGGTGGATGCTTGTGATTCCGGTTCCTCATCGGCGGACGAGTAGTCCGAGATGCCGAAGAAGACTATACATGAGACAGCCAGCACCGCTATCGTCAGTGTGACCGAAAAATAATACTTAGAGGCGGAACCCCGTTGTCTGCGAAGCCCCTCCCCCTCCAAAGGCGATGAGGTCATAGAATTGAAATCTTAACGGAACTTTATAATTGTGCGGTTCTGCAATAACCTGTCATAATGGCCGATTCAGGAGGTTGTTTTACATATTGGTAGTTGTGCATTTTCAGATAGGTCAGATCATGCACAACAACCAAATCGGCTGCCTCGCGCGGCGCGTATATATCTATCTTCAGGCCCCCCGTTTCCGAGGGGTTTCCGAGAGGCATCCGTGCATCGAGAGATTGGAATGGAGGACGGATCTCCCCGCCCCCAGGGTTTGACCGAAGTTACACAAAGGGGTGGGTGCAACGTGTATCTTCAGGTACCGTCGGGTTTGGGCTTGCTGTCGTTCACCCAATAGCCGATGGTGTTCCTCGATACACCAAACGACTCGGCGAGATTGGTGCAGTAGAACCTCCACAGCGTGTAGCACGTCGCATCGATCCCTGTCTTGCCTTTGAGTTTCCTCATGGTCCCATCAACGAATCTCGCTCCCGCCGTCGGGCTGTGTGCGCGGTACAGGATCGCTATGAGCGATCCGTTGTTCCTGTCGCCGCCGTCGATCTTGGAGAAAAGGACCTCGGCGAGACTGTACAGTGCGTCGTCGGGCGCTCTGTCCAGATAAGACCCGTAGGATAGGTCGCCATCGGCGGCCCTTAGCGCCTGCGGGCAATGGATATTTTATCGCGGATTATCTCGATTGACGTGTCCCCGTATTCGAAACGTGCTCTGGATGCCCCGGCGATGAAATCCGCTGAAAGTGCATTCAAGTTCGATTGTAACGAAGCCACGAAAAAGAAAGTGCTCAAGACAGTAACGGGGACTTTTCAAAAGACGAAATTGATAAGATAGACCGTTTCGGAAAACCCTTCGTTGTTAACGGCAACCTTGACGGAAAGAACGGTGGATATACCAGACCGACCACCAAGGACAAGGGCGAGTCTCCGACGATAATCCTAAAGACCAACCCCCGCGAGATGACCGTGACCCACGAGATGGTACATCACATGAGGTCCGTAGACGGTGACCGCGACAAATATGCGAAGACTGCATATCCTACCGATGGAAAAGGTAATGTCAATTTCTTGGCTAATGCAGCAATCAATCCCAGTTCCATTCCGCCGGAAAAGACCACTCCGACCTCCTTACCCTCACAGGCTTTCCGGACTACGGATTCGATCACGTTACCGAGAGCTTCGTATCTTGACATATTAAACACTTTGAAAATTTTACGTGCTTTTACGTACTTTTTTCAGCAAGAACTCGCGGCTTTGTGACAATTGAACGAAGTCTAGCCCATTTGCCACTTGCGGATTTGCAGACTATGAAAAAAGGCGAGATGTCGGGAGAAACATCCTCGAACACGATTGCGTAAGTAGAGAAGTGGTTCGTGGTGAATACTACCTTGCCCTCGCAGGCTTTCGGACAACTTCTTCGATCGCTCTGCCGAGGGCTTCGTATCTCACCTCATCACCTCTCTGACATAAAGCATGACAGATACCACCGTCACCGCCGCTCCCGCATAAATCCCAATCGCATGACCCAGACCGAGTCCCTGACCCGTCGACACGATGAACGATGTCACCACCATGGTCATGAACATCGCGGGCAGCGCAGTGATGAGCGAATAGAGCCTTTTATGGAAGGTCTTGAGTATGAAAACCGTGGCGGTCCACAGCACGATGCATGCCAGGGTCTGATTGAGCCACGAGAAGTACTGCCACAGGATGCTGAAGTCCAGCAGGCACAGCCCGACCACGAAGACGGACAGCAGGAGCGTGAGTGCGAGGGTGGCATTCAGGTTGGTAGGGTCCAGTCCCCTGTCGTCCTGCACCATCATCCTGGCGGACCTCAGGGCGGTATCGCCGGAGGTGATTGGGCAGACGATAACGCCGATGACCGCCAGCACCCCTCCGACAGGTCCGGCGATCGCGATGGAGATGTCATACACCGCTCCGGACGCCCCTCCCGATGCCAGGGCGTAGGTGAGTCCGGAGGTGCCTCCGTAGAAGGCGAGTCCCGCGGTAGCCCAGATGAGCGCTACGACGGATTCGATGGCCATCGCGCCGTAGAAGATCATGCGTCCGTCCCTCTCGTTGACGGTGCACCTCGCCACCAGGGGGGACTGTGTAGCATGGAATCCGGATATGGCCCCGCATGCCACAGTGATGAACATGTCCGGGAAGTAATCGTCCCCCTCTGGGTGGAGGTTCTCCAGGGTCATGGCCGGGAAGGCGTAGCCCTCGAACCAGAGTCCGCCCACGATGACGACCGCCATTACGATCAGCAGCACTCCGAAGACGGGGTACAGCCTTCCGATGAGCTTGTCGATGGGCAAGACCGTGGAAGCCATGAAATACAGCAGGATCAGGAATATCCAGAAATCCAGCGATATGCCGGTGATCTCCACCAGGAGATCCCCCGCGCTCCTCGCGAAGGTGGCCGAGACCATCACCATCAGAAAGATCATCAGGAACAGGATAGGATACCTGACCCATTTCCCCAAATACCTGGGGATCAGCCCGGTGACCGATGCGCCGCCGTGGCGCATGGACATCATGCCGGACATGTAGTCATGGACGGCCCCTCCGAATATGGTACCGAAGATGATCCAAAGGAACACGATGGGTCCCCATTTGGCTCCCATGAGGGCGCCGAAGATCGGTCCGGTGCCGGCGATGTTGAGGAACTGGATGAGGAGGTTCTTCGTCCTCTTCTGGGGAACGAAGTCCATCCCGTCGGTCCTGGAGACCGCGGGGGTGTCGTCCCTGAACGGCATGAACATGTGCTCCGGGAGCCTGCTGTAGAACAGGTATCCGCACAGAAGAGCCAGCACACCGAGGACGATAATGAGCATTCGCTACAGTATCTGGGTCTTATAGAAAAAATTTCGTCAACTCTGTGAATACGAACCTGGGAAAGTAGCCGCTTGAACCGGTCAAAGATACCCTGTGTATCTGCCGTATTCCTCTTTCATTATCTCGATGAATCTGCCGACCGAGTCCCTGGTGTCATCCTCCTTCCTGCATAGGACGCAATTGAACCTCTCCGGGCAGTCGAACGGTATCCATCTGTAACCCGGATCGTCGCCTTTGAGGAAACCGGGCGACAGGCAGACCCCTCTCCCGACGGCGACGTTCACCATGGTGGTGTCATGGTCATGGCTGTTGTAGAATCCCACGTCGCCGCGGGCGATGACCCTCTGCTGCACCGCTTCCAGCTGCGGGGGCGAACCTCCGCCCACCATCAGCATCCTGCCGCTCAGGTCCTCCTCAGCCACCTTCTCCCTGGTGGCCAGAAGGTCGTCGTCCCTCGTTATCAGATATATGCGACTGAAGAAAAGATGCTCCTCCTTAACACCGGGGGATTTCTCCAGGTAACCCATCTCCGAGAATTCTAGATCGGTCCCTCCGCTCAGGAACATGCTGAAATCCCCGTACTGATGGAACACAGGCGTCACCAGGACCTCCGGATACTCCTCGGAGAACCTCCTGACCGCCTTCGGGAGCAGTCTCAGGGCTGAACGTTCCGGCAGACCTATCCGGATATCCTCCCGGAAATGCCCGCTGATGTTCTGACACTGCTCCACGGCCTTCCTCATCTCTATGCGCATGTTGAATAGGAATGTGCAGAACTGCTCGCCGGCAGGGGTTATGGATATGCCTCTCCCGTTCCTGCGGAATATCTCGAAGCCCAGTTCCGACTCGACCTGCTTCAGCTGATAGGACAGCGTCGGCTGCGAGACGCCGAGGGCATCCGCGGCCCGGTTCATGTTCATCGTCCGCCTGATCTCGAGAATGTAATCCATCTGTTTAGTATCCATGATATCTTTTATAATTGATTTATAATTTAAATTAATAATCAATATTTTATATAATATTATTTAATAAGTAAACTTTAATTGGATTCTCAGAGGCACGAAGATGTCAAGGAATCTGATCATCTACTATTCACGCAAGGGAGAGAACTATTTCGGAGGGGACATCCGCAGCGTCCCCAAGGGGAACACGGAGTACGTGGCGGAGTTCATCAGGGATGCGGTGGACGGGGATCTCTTCGAGATCGAGACCGTCAGGGAGTACTCCAAGGACTACATGGAGTGCACCAGGGAAGCGAAGGCCGAACTCTCCGAGAAGGCGAGGCCCGAACTGAAGAGGTATCTCGACAGCATCGACGGCTACGACAACGTATTCATCTGCGGGCCCTGCTGGTGGGGCACGTACCCCATGGCGGTCTTCTCCCTGATCGACAGGCTCGACTGGAACGGAAAGAAGGTGTTCGCCGTCATGACGCACGAAGGCAGCGGACTCGGTTCCGCCGAGAGGGACTTGAAGAAGGCCTGCGCGGGCGCCGAATTGGCGGGATCCATCGCGATCGGCGGTTCCCAGGCCGCATCGTCATCCAAGAAGGTGTCCGACTGGGCAAAGAAATGCATCAGCTGAGACGGGACAGCGTTCGGAGACGGTAACATGGAATGCGAAGAGACGAGAGTGGACATGAGGGAATTCAACAAGTCGGAGATGGAACTGACGGTCCGCAACACGCAGCTGATCTTCAGGATCAACCACACGATGCCTTTCACGGAGGAGTACGATGCTCTCGTCAGAGAGCTGTTCAGGGACAGGATCGGAGAGAGGACGTCAGCGCCGGCGATGCGAGGAAGGCCTGGGCCGATCTTTCCAATCCGTACCCCGGCAAGACCCTGATCGTGGCGGACCACCAGCCTTACGATAAGGACCAGCTCAAAGCGGAGGTCTCCGCCCTGCAGCTGTCCGGGCACACCCATGCGGGACAGTTATGGCCCCTGCAGACCATCTACAACCTGCTCGGTTACCCCGCATACGGAGAATTCGACTATCCCGGAACGCGCCTGTATGTGAGTCCGGGTCTTAACGGATGGTCACCTCCGATGCGCACCGAGGTGCACTGCGGCTGGGAACTGATTATGTTGCACCCCTGAACGGCCGAGGCTGCCAACTGGCGCTGCCGACACAATACTTATCAGTTCAGGAGCGATATCCGTTAACATCATATACTGCCGGCGTCGGCCATTCCTGAATTTGTCTGGGACATGCCGAACTCAGGCAGAGAAGCAGACGGTGGGTGAAGAAATGGACACAGAAGGTTTCAACGAATTCCTGAAGGAACACGGACAAGTGGAAGCCGGCTCGGAGGCACATCTTTTCATGCATATGAGCGCACAGCGCGCCCTGAGGCTGACGGCGGCCATCAATTCCGCATACCATGAGCCCGAGGAACTCACCGGGATGTTCTCCGAACTCATCGGCAGACCTGTCGGTGAAAGATTCGCCCTGTTCCCTCCGTTCCACACCGACTTCGGACTCAACATAACCGTAGGTAAGAACGTCTTCATCAACAGCGGATGCACCTTCCAGGACCAGGGAGGCATATCCCTGGGCGACGGGGCCCTGATAGGCCACCAGGTTTCCATTGCGACAATCAATCACGACATGGATCCCGACAGGAGGGGTTCCATGACCTTCCGTCCCGTAACCATCGGAAAGAACGTATGGATCGGCGACCACGCGACCATCCTGCCCGGGGTCACCATCGGGGACGGTGCGGTAGTCGCCGCCGGCGCGGTGGTGACCAAGG
>Ga0310695_10006800_pt1 | contig 18660 bp, 19 predicted proteins | sample RumenRJG_04DNA_FD_203882 | JGI IMG/M metagenome (GOLD analysis project Ga0310695, IMG submission 203882) | Bovine rumen microbial communities from Lethbridge, Alberta, Canada - RJG_04 (v2) (version 2) | ecosystem: Host-associated > Mammals > Digestive system > Stomach > Rumen | place: Canada...
GCGGGCCACGTGGGACGGAAATCAACCGTGCCCCACGTCTTGTCGCCTACCGTCTGACTGACGACGAAGTAACACACATACCATCCTACCACGAGCAAGGCATTGAACAGGCAGAAGAGTGCCTGCAACTTGCGGTTGCGATAAAGGAAGATGGTATAGGTGGCTATCACCGTGGTAGGTAACAGCACGGCAAACAAAGGCCAGGTGTCGAAATGGTGCTTGCCCAGCGGATCAGTGAACCACAGGTTATACACCCGTGCCACCTCAAGACCTGCTGCCTTGAAGGAACCGATCTGCATACAAAGACAAATGACGGTCATCAAAATGGCCGCCAAGAGGTAAAGTGTCTGTTTACGTTGTATCATGACACAAAACAATTAATTCTCTTCAGAAGAGATGTCACGGGCAGGGTCACGCCAGTAAATCTTGTCCTCTACAAACTCCTGAGTAGCCAGCAACGATGGCTTTGGCAATTTCTCGTAATAGCGAGAAATCTCAATCTGCTCGCGGTTCTCGAAGACTTCCTCGAGAGAGTCGTTGTAAGAAGCAAACTCAGCAAGCTTCTTAGACAAGTCTTCCTTGATCTGAATACTAATCTGGTTGGCACGCTTAGCGATGATGGCTACACTCTCGTAGATGTTGCCAGTCTCTTTGCAAAGGTCCATAATGTTACGTGTAACGGTATTTACCGGTGCTTTTGATTTCTTGTAATCCATATCTATAATTTACAATTTGACTATTTACAATTTACTATTTCACTATTCACTTTTCACTTTTCATTTTTCACTTTCTCAGTCGCCTGTGATTTTCTTGCATTTTACGATGTACTTCTGGGCAGTTGCGCTTTCCTTCGATTCTGGGAACTCGTTGAGGAATCCGTAGCACTCGTCTTCTGCATCGCGATAGCGCTCAATGCGCTTCTCCTCAGAACTATTCTCAGCCAACTGGAACTTACTCTTCATGATCAGGATGGAGAACTTTTCGCGCAGGTCGGAATAGGGATAGGCCTTGAGGGCGTTCTGTGCCGTAATGATGCACGACTCATAGTTCGACTCAGTGTTGGAATTGATGTTGCCAAAATAGCCACCCAAGTTGTAATAGAGCTTGGCTGAGAGGTATTCCTTCTGCACCAGATTGTCCTGCAACTTGAAAAGCGCCTGCTGGGCTTCCTCACGACGTGGCGAGTCAGGATAGTTGTCGAGAAAGTTTTGATAGGCATTGATGGCTGCAATGGTAGGACTCTGATCCAAGCGGGGCTCAGGAGTACTCTCATAGAGCGACTTACCTATATAGAAAGATGCCTGCTCAGCGAAATCGCCCTTGGGATAGCTGCTGCAATACTTGCGGAAAGTTGCGCTGGCAGATTCATAGTCACGATTACCATATTCAGCCATACCAAGCAGATAAAGACTTTCCTGAGCATTGGAGCGACCCTTCTGAGCAGTAACCAACTCCTGAAGGAGGGTTGTACAGTTAGAATACTTGCCCATGGCGAAGCATTCCTTGGCATATTCATATTTATAAGCTCTGTCGTCGGACTTGAGGACACGGTTGAACTGAGGGGAACAACCCATCAGCAAGTACGACAGACAACCTATGAGTAGATACTTTTTATTCATTATCACGCAATTTGACGTGCAAAATTACGCAATTTCCATTGAAAAACAAAGTTTTTTTGATAAAAATTAGATTTTAAGCCCATGAATTAGGATAAATTTCGTACTTTTGCACGATATGAACTTCCATTTAACATCAAAATACAAACCTACGGGTGACCAACCAGACGCCATCAGACAACTGACAGACGGACTGGAGCGTGGAGACAAGGCACAGGTGCTGTTGGGTGTGACAGGTTCGGGCAAGACCTTCACCGTGGCCAACGTGATAGCCAACGTGAACAAACCCACCCTGATTCTGTCGCACAACAAGACGCTGGCTGCCCAGTTGTATGAGGAAATGAAGGGTTTCTTTCCTGAGAATGCGGTTGAGTATTATGTCAGCTATTATGACTACTACCAGCCAGAGGCCTACCTACCCCATACGGACACCTATATCGAAAAGGACTTAGCCATCAATGAAGAAATAGACCGACTGAGATTAAAGGCAGTAAACTCTTTAATGTCAGGAAGAAAAGATGTTATCGTTGTATCTTCTGTTTCATGTATTTACGGTATGGGAAGTCCTGTAGCGCTGAACGAGAACATCATCGAGATTCATCGTGGACAAATCATTGACCGCAACGCCTTGTTAAGGAAATTAGTAGCCGCTCTATATGTCAGAAACGACATAGAACTGAAGCGTGGCAACTTCCGTGTGAAGGGCGACACAGTGGACATTGCGATGGCTTATAGTGAGGTCATTCTGCGCGTAACTTTCTGGGATGATGAAATAGACCAGATAGAGGAACTGGACAGTATAACAATGATGCGAATGGCCACCTTCGACGAGTATAAGCTATATCCCGCCAACCTGTTTATGACCACCGAAGAACAGACCAACATAGCCATCCGACACATTCAGGACGACCTAGTGAAACAGGTGGCTTTCTTCGAAGAAATAGGCGACACCATCAAAGCGCAGCGCATCAAGGAGCGCGTGGAATACGACATGGAGATGATTAAGGAACTGGGCCACTGCTCAGGCATTGAGAACTATTCGCGATACTTTGACGGCAGAGAAGCTGGAGAAAGACCTTACTGTCTGCTTGACTTCTTTCCCGAAGACTATCTGATGGTGATAGACGAGAGTCATGTGAGTGTTCCACAGATTGGCGCTATGTACGGAGGTGACCGAGCCAGAAAGACCAACTTGGTGGAATATGGTTTCCGACTGCCTGCCGCCTTTGACAACAGGCCTCTGCGCTTTGAGGAATTCCAGGAGATGACCCATCAGGTTATCTACGTATCAGCCACCCCAGCAGACTTCGAACTGCAAGAGGCTGAGGGTGTGGTGGTGGAGCAGCTGATTCGTCCTACGGGACTATTAGATCCCGAAATCGAGGTAAGACCTACGGAGAACCAGATAGACGACCTGATGGATGAAATTCAGACGCGCATGAATAGAAAGGAGCGTGTATTGATTACCACGCTGACCAAGCGTATGGCAGAGGAAATGAGCGAATACCTGTTGAACCACGGTATTCAGACGGCTTACATCCATAGCGAGGTAACTACCCTTGAGCGCGTGAAGATACTGGAGAACCTGAGAAACGGTACCTTCGACGTGCTGGTGGGCGTAAATCTGTTGCGCGAGGGCTTGGACTTGCCGGAAGTATCGCTGGTGGCCATTCTAGATGCTGACAAAGAGGGGTTTCTACGCTCGCATCGCAGCTTGACACAGACAGCTGGTCGAGCAGCGCGAAATGTACACGGCAAGGTGATTATGTATGCTGACAACATCACTGCCTCGATGCAGTTGACCATTGACGAAACACTGCGCCGTCGCACTAAACAGTTGAAATACAACGAGGAACACGGCATTACGCCTACACAGATTAAGAAGGCATTGAGCGTTTCGCTGGTAGAACTGGAGCGCGAAGCCAATGGTCAGCAACCAGCAGCAAAGGGTCAACAGCCAATAGCCACCTTTGCTGCAGACCCCATCATTGAGCGCATGACCCGACAGCAACTGGAAAAAAGCATTGCAGAAACTACGCGCCTGATGAAAAATGCTGCCAAGAAGCTGGACTTCCTGCAGGCTGCCCAATATCGCGACGAGATTATACGTTTGCAGAAGGAATTAGAATTAAAATAACTAAAAATTGCACGTATATAAAATATAATTCGTATTTTTGCACGAAATTAAGCAAATAAGGACTATGAAGAAGTTATTTTTTACCTTGTTAATGTTGGTGCCTATGACCCTGTGGGCACAGGATAATACTTGGGAGCGTCCTGAGGTGGACGAGCAGGAAGAAGCTGCCAAAGCAAAGGAGAATCCCGATGCGAAATACCTGAAAGGTGCTGTGCCTGAGGTAGATGGCAAGGTGGTCTTTGCCAAGCACATCAATGCGCCAGGTAAATCTGCTGCCCAGATTTACGACATTCTGCACAAGTATCTGGTGAAGATGACCAAGGAGAAGAACCAGTTGGAGAACAGCAAACTGGTGACTGAAGATACCCAGAAGCATGAGCTGGTGGCTAGCTTTGAGGAGTGGCTGGTGTTCAAGAAGACTGCACTCGTATTGGACCAGACCCGTTTCTACTATGCCATCAAGGCTGAATGCAAGAACGGTGGTGTGGACGTCACCATGAGTCACATCCGCTATCTGTATGAGGAACAGCGCAATCCCCAGCGCCTTGTTGCTGAGGGGTGGATTACCGACAAAGACGCGGTGAACAAGAAGAATACCAGACTGTATCCTGGTTCTGGAAAGTTCCGTAGAAAGACCGTTGACCGCAAGGATTTCCTGTTTAACAAGTTTGAGTCGTTGCTGAATGAGAATTAAAGTTGTACGCAACTGGCTGAACCTGCTGTTTATTATAGGTGCCATAGCCGGCATGATGATGTATTATAAGGTATCGCGCGAAACAGGCATCTATGTCATCCTGGGCTCCATGATGATCAAGTTCACGGAGTCTGCACTGAGAATGATGTATAAAAATGAAGAATAAGAAGAGACTCCTGATACTCACCCTCTTAGCCTGCACTGTACTTCAGTTGCAGGCTCAAGTGTATAATGAAATGGATGAGTTTGGTAACATTACGCAAAGGGATGAGAACGGTTCGTTCAACCCCAACAAGAGGGACTCGACGAAAAACAACAAGGAGGTGCCCAAAGGCGTATGGGCTTGGACGGTAGACAGAAAGTTCGGAGACATCCGCAAGGCACAGTTGGACACCATGCCGCACCTTTACCAGAACAGCATCTATAACACGGGAGTATTTGGGGAGTATAACTCGACGGGTAACAACTACACCGCCCGACTGAACCGCATCTTCATAGACCGCAAGCCGTTCAGCGAGTTCTTCTTTGTTGATCCTTACGACTATACCACCAAGGAACCGGAGGATTTCCTGTATCTGAACACGCTGTCGCCCTATACCAACATCAGTTACGACAACTGCGGTGACAAGCAGAACGGTGAGGATCATATTGATGCCAAATTCGGTATCAATGCGGGTAAGAAATTGGGGATGGGCTTCGACCTGGACTACTACTATGGCAGAGGCTATTACCAGAACCAGGCAAACTCGCACTTCAGGGCTTCGCTGTATGCCACATATATAGGTGACCGCTATCAGATGCACTTCCTGGGTTCGAGCTACCATCGAAAGGCTACTGAGAATGGAGGTATCGTCAACGATAACTACATCACACACCCTGAGCAGGAGACAACGCAGTATTCGGAGGATGAGATCCCAACGGTATTGTCGAGAAACTTTAACCGTAACAACTCACAGCACTTGTTCTTCTCGCATCGATACAATATCGGTTTTTACCGGAAAGTCAAGATGACCGACGAGGAAATCAAGGCGCGTCAGTTTGCCCAGGCTTCTGCCAAGAACAAGGAACAGCGCGAAGCACAGAAAAAGACAGAGGCTACGCGTGAAGAAAACATAGGCAGAAGGAAGAACAAGCCTGTGAAGGAGGGTCCCAAGGGAAGACCGGAAAATGCCAAGATTATGGGTGAAGAACCTGGACTGCAAAAGGGAACGCCTGCAGATAGTACTCGTATCAAGGTAGAATCGCAGGAAGCGATGGACAGTCTGATGGCCGAGAAAGCCATTCAGGACTCGATAGACGCCACTATGAAGAAGGAATATGTGCCTGTAACAAGCATTATCCATACGTTAGATTTAAATAATTACGAGCGCACATACAATGCCGCAGTGACACCCCTGAACTATTATGCTGACACGTTCTACGACACAGACGACGAAGGCAATTACGGGGACGATGGCGTAAACGACAAATATAAGTATTTCTCGGTGAAGAACACCTTCGGACTGGCTTTGCTGGAGGGTTTCAACAAATACATGAAAGCAGGACTGAAGGGGTTTGTTTCGTATGAGTTGCGCAACTATAAGATGCCAGCCATATTGGAAGGGGCTACCGAATACTATCTGGCCAAGCACTCAGAACATTGTCTGAACGTGGGTGGACAACTGTCGAAGACACAAGGCAGGACGTTCCACTTCAACCTGGCTGCAGAGCTGGGCGTAACCGGTATGCAGTCGGGAGCACTGGCCGTTGACTTCGACACAGACCTAAACTTCAAACTGTGGGGAGATACCTTAAGACTGGCTGCGAAAGCCTTCTTCCATCGCACCAAGCCCAGTTATTTCCACGAGAATTACATGTCGAAGCACTTGATGTGGGACCAGAGTCTGAATGCTGAGACCAGGACACATATCGAAGGACTGTTCACGTATGAGAAGACGAGGACACAATTGAGAGTAGCTGTAGAGGAGTTGCAGAACTACATCTACTACGGAATGAGCTATAAGGCCACAACGACCGGTAGAGAGCAGTTGACAGGTGGTGTGTTCCAGGAAAGTGGCAATATCAATGTGCTGACAGCACAACTGAAGCAGGATTTCACATTGGGTGTACTGAACTGGGAGAACGTGATAACCTATCAGAACTCAAGTAACAAGGATGTGTTGCCCCTACCCGACCTGAACATCTTCACCAATCTGTATCTGAAGTTCCGCATTGCAAAGGTGTTGTTGGTAGAATTAGGTGGTTGCGCTACCTACTTCACAAAATATTACGCACCAGACTATTTGCCACAGATTGGACAGTTTGCCATTCAGAAGAACCAAGATAGCAAAAAGGAGATTGGCGGATATCCGTTTATCGATGTGTATGTCAACATGCACCTGAAACGTACCCGTTTCTTCATTGCCATGAGTCATGTGAATGCAGGTTCTGGTTCGAAGGAATATTTCCTGGCTCCTCACTACCCCACGAATACCAGAGTATTGAGATTTGGCGTTAGCTGGAATTTCTATAACTAGAAAAATCTAGATATTCTAGATTGGTCTAGATATGTCTAGATTATCTAGATTCTTCTAGAAAGAGGCGGTCAAAGATTTCACGCATTTTCCGGGGATTAACGATTAGCGAGCGCAACTCATTGAGTTTGCGCTCATTTTCTGATCCTTGAATCCACAAGCGCAGATAACCATTGGCACTGTATTTCTCGTCCATGTGCTTCATGAAACGAAGCCAATGACCTTCGATGTCGAGTTCTGGATAGTTGGAGAGTCCAAACTGGATAGTTCTGCGGATGACAGTCTCTGGGTCAAGGTCACGATCAGCCTCAGCAACAATCTTGCCATAAATGCTGCGAGGAGAGCGGGAAGCTGAAGCACGATGGTCTTCCACCGCTTCCTTCATCATCTTAATCTGTTCCGGAGAAAACCAGCGCTTCAAGCGTACATCAGCCTGCAGAATCTTGCCACTCGTGATATGATGAATGGCACGAGGTCCTGAAAGTCCCAAATCATGATAGGCTGCAATGGTATAGGCCATATCAATGTCAGCTCCCGTACTGCGCGCCAAAGCCAGAGAGGAACGAATGACCCGCGTGACATGCTCCATATTATGGGCCTTGTCAAACTGCGCATACTGCGGTAAAACCTGAGTCTCAATGAACTCGACCAAATCGAGGGAAGGATTATTTGTCATCATATCGCTTGCAAAGATAAGAAAAAAATTGTAACTTTGCACACGATATGGACGAAAAAAACATAAAACAAGATTCTTGGCAGGCTTGGCTGTTGGCAGCCCGTCCCAAGACACTAACGGGTGCAATGGTTCCTGTGATGATTGGTTTGGCTCTTGCCTGGACGGATGGCAAGGGGTATGAGGAAGGAACGTTCAATGCGGTGGCAGCCATACTCTGCGCCCTTTTTGCCATGATTATGCAGGTGGATGCAAACTTCATCAACGACTTCTACGACTATGCGAAAGGAAATGATGATGCAGCAACACGTCTTGGACCGTTAAGAGCTTGTACACAGGGGTGGGTGAAGATAGACTCCATGAAGAAAGCCATAGCCACTACGACTATTTTAGCTTGTCTGGTAGGACTTCCCCTCATCTACTACGGAGGTCTGGAGATGATACTGATTGGACTCTTGTGTGTAGTGTTCTGTTTCCTTTATACTACCCATTTGTCCTACATCGGACTGGGTGATGTCTTGGTGCTCGTATTCTTCGGTATAGTACCCGTATGCACCACCTATTATATTCAGTTGCACACCATGAGTTGGGAGGTTTTTCTAGCCTCCATCGCCTGTGGACTGGTGATTGACGGGTTATTGATGGTGAACAACTACAGGGACCGAGAGAATGACAAGCGCGACGGAAAGAGGACACTGGTAGTAGAGATAGGAGAAAAATCAGCAGAACGATTCTATATGTGGCTGGGTATTGCAGCACTACTTCTGGGCATCACGTTCTGGGTAAACGGACATGTATTAGCATTCATTCTCCCGGTGCTTTACCTATTGCTACACACCTTTACCTGGTTGAAGATGAGACGCATCAACCACGGCAAGGAACTGAATGTCTGTCTGGAAGAGACAGCCCGTAACATGTTGGTGTACGGACTATGTGTCAGCATTGGACTCTTACTTTAGGTAAAGATAGTAAATAGCCACCGCTATGGCGACAAGCACAATGGTGATAATGCTCTTGATCAGGCAAGAGGCCACTTTCTTGACAACGACAAAGCCAATCACGATAAGGATTAGCAGTGCTATATAATAAGTAATATTCGTTTCCATAATCAAGGGTTATTTAAAAAGATGACGAAAAGCAGCTGGTACGGTAGTCTCAAACTCCATAGGCTGACGGGTTACAGGATGGTAGAAACACAATAGCCAGGCATGCAGGCACAGGCGATGCAAAGGATCATCACCATTACCATATTTTGTATCGCCACAGACGGGATGTCCCATATCAGCAGCATGTACACGAATCTGATTCTTACGACCTGTTTCCAACTTAAACTCTACCAGTGAATGTTCTGTGGTGCGGTCCATCACATGAAAGTGGGTAATGGCCAGTTTTCCACCATTGTCCACAGGTGAAGAATAGGTAATATAAGCTTTGTTGTCCTTCAGCCAATTCTCGATGGTACCCTCATCCTGCTCCATTTCGCCAGAGAGCACAGCCACATAACGACGGTCATAGACTATCTCGTGCCAGTTATGTTCCAGAATCTGTTCCGTATCAATATCCTTGGCATAGACCATCAGACCAGAGGTATCACGGTCCAGACGATGCACCACATGGGCCGTACAATGCTGATGGGATTTACGGAAATAGTCGTCTAAGACGGCCTTTACATTCAGCGAAGAATGACCTGCAGTCATTGACAGAATGCCTGGCTGCTTCTCGATAACAATGAGCCAACGGTCTTCATAGACAATGCGCAGATAGTGGCTTTTGAAGACTTGTTGGTTACGCTTGGTCTTGCTGAAAGCCACCTTCATACCAGGCGTCAGCAGATAGTCAAACTGGGTCACCGTCTTCCCATTCACACGTACACCCTGACCTTGAAGGGTCTGCTTGATTTTGGTACGTGTCTGGTGGACATTACTCAGCAGGAACTCCAGCAAAGGCTGTTCTTCCTTGACCTCATAATGGTCGTATTCTCCCTTTGAATTTGCGTTATATCTCATAATTGGCTGCAAATTTAAGCATAATATTTGATAATTGATTATTGATAATTAATAATTTTGTGTGGCGGCAGCAAATTTTTCACTTTTCACTTTTCACTTTTCACTTTTTTTCGTACCTTTGCCAAAGTTTTAAGAATAACGTTATTTTGATAGAGAAGCATATTGTATTAGAGGACATCGACCCGGTGGTATTCTACGGCATAGGAAATACACACCTGCAGATGATGCGGGCCCTGTTTCCGAAACTGCGCATCGTGGCACGCGACAACGTCATCAGGGTACTGGGAGACGAGGAACAGATGGCAGCCTTCGAGGAGAATGCAGAGCGTATTAGAAAACACGTGTTGAAATTCAACTCCCTGAAGGAGGAGGATATTCTGGATATCATCAAAGGTCGTAAGACACAAGACGAAGTGCCTGACGGTGTGGTAGTCTATAGCATGTCAGGAAGAGCCATTAAGGCACGCTCAGAGAATCAGCAGAAACTGATTGATGCGTATAACGACAATGATATGGTGTTTGCCGTAGGGCCTGCTGGAACAGGAAAAACTTACCTGTCGATTGCTTTGGCTGTAAAGGCCCTGAAAGAGAAGACTGCCAAGAAAATCATCCTGTCGCGCCCTGCCGTAGAAGCTGGTGAGAAGTTGGGATTCCTGCCAGGAGACATGAAGGATAAGATAGATCCCTATCTGCAGCCTCTGTATGACGCATTGGAGGACATGCTGCCTCAGGTGAAGTTGCAGGACATGATGGAGAAGCACGTGATACAGATAGCCCCGCTGGCTTTTATGAGAGGTCGCACGCTGAGTGATGCGGTGGTTATTCTGGACGAGGCACAGAACACGACGCCTCAACAAATCAGGATGTTTCTGACCCGTATGGGATGGAACACAAAAATGATTATCACGGGCGATATGACGCAGATAGACCTGCCCAAGACACAGAAGAGTGGACTTGTAGAGGCCTTGGAGATATTAAAGAATGTGGAAGGTATCGGTATCGTGGAACTGAACCGCAAAGATATCGTACGCCACAAACTGGTAACTCGCATCGTGAATGCCTACGAGCGTTTCGATAAAGGAAAAGAAAAGGAAAAGTAAATTGGTAAATTAGTCAAATAAGAAAATGAAAGCTTTAACAAAAACCGACTTCCACTTCGAAGGACAAAAGAGCGTGTACCATGGAAAGGTGCGCGATGTGTACAACATTGGTGACGACCTGATGGTCATGGTGGCTACAGACCGTATTTCAGCCTTTGACGTGATTCTGCCAAAGGGTATTCCCTACAAAGGACAGGTTCTGAACCAGATTGCCGCCAAGTTCTTGGACGCTACCAGTGACATCTGTCCAAACTGGAAACTGGCTACCCCCGACCCTATGGTTACCGTAGGTCTGAAGTGTGAGGGATTCCGTGTTGAGATGATTATCCGCTCTATCCTTACAGGTTCTGCATGGCGTGAGTACAAGAATGGCTGTCGTGAGTTGTGTGGTGTTAAGTTGCCTGAGGGCATGAAGGAAAACGAGCGTTTCCCAGAGCCCATTATCACCCCAACCACCAAGGCTGATGAAGGTCACGACATGAATATCTCACGTGAGGAAATCATTGCCCAGGGTATTGTCAGCGAAGAGGATTACAAGGTTATGGAAGACTACACCCGCAAGTTGTTTGCCCGTGGTCAGGAGATTGCCAAGAAACAAGGACTGATTCTCGTAGACACAAAATATGAGTTTGGCAAGCGCGATGGTAAGGTGTATTTGATTGACGAGATTCACACGCCCGACTCTTCACGTTATTTCTATGCAGAAGGCTACGAAGAGAAATTGGCAAAGGGCGAGCCCCAGAAGCAACTTTCCAAGGAGTTTGTTCGTCAGTGGCTGATAGAGCACAACTTCATGAACGAGCCTGGACAGGTAATGCCGGAGATTACCGATGCCTATGCTGAGAGTGTCAGCGAGCGTTACATCGAGCTGTATGAGCACATCACAGGCGAAACATTCAAGAAGGCTGCAGACAGTGACGACCTCGCTGACCGCATTGAGAAGAATGTTAGCGATTATCTAAAGGCTAGATAGTCTAGATAATCTAGAAAGTCTAGAACATCTAGAATATCCTATAAAAAAAAGAATATGTACCAGCAAGAGACGATCAATCCCTATCAGGATGGCGATAAGGCCAAACAGGTGGAACAGATGTTCGACAACATCGCTCCCACCTATGACACCTTGAACCATCGCCTCTCGTGGGACATAGACAGAGGATGGCGCAAGAAAGCCATCAAACAGCTAAAACCATTCTGTCCGAAGGTGATGCTTGACATTGCCACAGGAACAGGCGACTTTGCCATCTTAGCAACAGAGATGTTGCACCCAGAAGAGCTCATCGGAGCAGATATTTCTGAGGGGATGATGGAGATAGGACGGAAAAAGGTGAAGGAAAGAGGGATGGAGCATGTCATCCGCTTTGAGAAAGAGGATTGCACCAAGCTCTCCTACCCTGACAACACCTTTGATGCAGTGACAGCTGCTTTTGGCATCCGCAACTTTGCCGACCTGGACAAGGGTTTGGCTGAGATGTGCAGGGTGCTGAAGAAAGGGGGACACTTGAGTATCGTAGAACTGACGACACCCGTGACTTTCCCCATGCGACAGCTGTTCCACATTTATGCGCATACGGTATTACCCGTTTATGGCAGACTGATTTCCAAGGACACCAGCGCATACTCTTATCTGACGAAAACCATCGAGGCTTTTCCACAGGGAGAGCGCATGGTTGAGATTCTAAGCAAGGCAGGCTTCGAGAAGGCTACTTTCAAGAGACTGACCTTTGGTATTTGCACAATGTATTTTGCGACAAAATGAATTAGTAAATCGTAAATTGTCAAATTGTAAATTCTATGGACAAGTATGGATTGATTGGCTATCCATTAGGGCACTCGTTCTCCATCAGTTACTTCAACCAGAAGTTTCAGGATGAAGGCATTGATGCTGTTTATGAGAACTTCGAGATTCCTGATGTGGATTTGTTGAATGAAGTGGTGGACTCAAACCCCAACCTGAAAGGACTGAATGTTACCATCCCTTATAAGGAAAAGGTAATGCAGTATCTGGACACTATCTCTCCTGAAGCCCGTGCCATCGGAGCTGTGAATGTCATTCGCATTACGCACGAAGGAAGCAAGATCAGGCTAAAGGGCTATAACAGCGACGTGATTGGCTTCACCCAAAGCATCGAGCCTATGCTGGACAAGAAATGGCATAAGAAGGCGCTGATTCTGGGTACCGGAGGTGCATCGAAAGCCATCGACTACGGACTGAGGAATCTGGGCATGGAAACCGTGTTTGTCAGTCGCTATGAGCGCCCTGGAACCATCCAGTATGACAAGATTACGCCAGAGGTTGTTCAGGAGTATAACGTCATCATAAACTGTACCCCATTAGGTATGTATCCCAAGACAGAGGTGTGTCCTGACTTGCCGTATGAGGCAATGGATTCGCACACCATCCTTTATGACCTGATATACAATCCTGACGAGACCCTGTTCATGAAACGTGGTGCAGAGCATGGTGCGCAGGTAAAGAACGGTCTGGAGATGTTGCTTCTTCAGGCATTTGCCTCGTGGGAGTTCTGGCATGAGAAATAAAGACCAACGAAGCAATGGCTGAATACATAGATAAAATCGATATCCTGACCCGTCAGTACAACGATGCTATCACGGCCCTACAGGAATCCTACGATATGGAATCCTCACAACAAGGGCTACTGCAAAAGCTGACATCGTCAAAGCTGAAGCACCAATACTCTGAGAAATATGAGGAACTGGCCCAGGAATACTTTGACAAAAGGAAAACGATTTTTGAAGAATATAAGAAGAATAACCCTCAATGGACGAAATCACGTAAGATTTGGGGAAAAGTGTTCTATATCGGTATCATCTTCGCAATGGTATGCTGTAGCGCTGCGATGCCATGGTCTGAGGAACCATCTTTTGCCGCAACCTCGCAGGCTGTTAGCAGCAGTCAGGAGGCTACCCTCTGGAATGCTGAAAACATCCCCATCCCGTTCTTACAGGATTCTACACAGTATGTTTCTAATCCCGATCATGTACTGACACAGCAAACCGTTGACCACATGAACATCACGCTGAAACGCCTGGACAACGAGTTGGGCGTGCAGTCTATTGTCATTGTAGTAAACCATATCGAGAATGATGATCCCTTCCGTTTTGCCCAGGACGTAGGTAATAAATATGGTGTGGGCTATGGCAACAAAGGACTGATGGTGGTGGTAGGCTATCAGGACCACAGCATCAACATCTCGCCAGGACGTGCCTTGGAGGCTGATTTGACGGATGTTGAGTGCCATCGTCTGGAGCAGCAATATGTGGTACCTGCCATGCGTGCTGAGATGCCCGATAGCGCGATGTTCTATCTGACGGAAGGCCTCTACTCTACCTTGCAGAAGAAGCAATTGCCACAGATGTCCAACCTGCTCGCTGATGCTGACGATGATGTAGACGAAGGTCTGGTAACGATGGGTATTACCCTATTGGCCATGATTGTCTGGTGTGTATTCTTCCTGCGCAAGAATCGCCAATACCACTGGTTGGGAATGGCAGGAGCAGCTTCACTGCTCGCCAATCCGTTCTACGAAGCATCCCATAGCAGTAGCGGTGGTGGTTTCGGAGGCTTTGGCGGAGGAGGCGGAGGCTTCAGCAGTGGTGGCGGAGGCGGTGGTTCTTTCGGCGGTGGTTCCTTCGGCGGTGGTTCCTTCGGTGGTGGTGGAGCTACTTCACGCTGGTAAACAAAAACGAATATATTAACATAAAAAAAATAATGCATTATGAAATTAAGTAAATCAACTATCGGAATCATCGCAGCTGTGGTGATTGTTGCCCTGTGGGCTTCAAGTGCTTACAATTCAATGGTTGGAGAACAGGAAAAGGCTACTACTGCTTTCGCTAATGTTCAGTCCGCCTACCAGCGTCGTGCTGACCTTATTCCTAACCTCGTAGAGGTTGTCAAGGGATATGCTTCACACGAGAAGGAGACCCTTGAGGGTGTTGTCAATGCACGTGCCAAGGCTACTCAGGTAACCATCGACCCCACTAACATGACTCCCGAGAAGTTGAAGGAATTCCAGCAGGCACAGGGCGAACTGGGTGCTGCTTTGGGCAAGCTGATTGCCATCCAGGAGAACTATCCCGACCTGAAGGCCAACGAGAACTTCCGCGACCTGCAAGTACAGCTTGAGGGTACCGAGAACCGCATCAACGAGGCTCGCAACACGTTCAATGGTGTCGTTCAGAATTACAACACCTACCTCCGTAAGTTCCCCAAGAACCTCCTTGCTGGCATCTTCGGTTTCAACACGATGGATAAGTTCCAGGCTGATGCTGGTGCTGAGAAAGCTCCCCAAGTAAAATTCTAACTATTGTCTAAGTTGTCCAAGTTGTCGAAAAAATAAAATATGAGCAACAACCGATATATGCAACGTGGCGTGAGTGCTGCCAAAGAGGACGTACACAACGCCATCAAGAACATTGACAAGGGTATCTTCCCACAGGCTTTCTGCAAGATTATCCCTGACATCCTAGGTGGCGACCCCGACTATTGCAACATCATGCATGCCGACGGTGCTGGCACCAAGTCCAGTCTGGCCTATATGTATTGGAAGGAGACGGGTGACCTCTCCGTATGGAAGGGCATTGCCCAGGATGCCATTGTCATGAATACCGACGACCTGCTCTGTGTGGGTGCTGTCGATAACATCCTCGTTTCCAGTACCATCGGACGCAACAAGATGCTTGTTCCGGGCGAGGTCATCTCTGCCATCATCAACGGCACCGACGAGTTGTTGGCTGAACTGCGTGAGATGGGTATAGGCATTTATCCTACAGGTGGCGAAACAGCTGATGTGGGCGACCTTGTCCGCACCATCATTGTCGATTCTACCGTTACCTGTCGTATGCGTCGCGCTGACGTCATCGACAATGCCAACATCCGTCCTGGCGATGTCATCGTAGGTCTTTCTTCTACGGGGCAGGCTACCTACGAGAAGCGCTACAACGGAGGTATGGGTTCTAACGGACTCACCTCAGCCCGCCACGATGTCTTTGCCAAGTATCTGGCTGAGAAATACCCCGAGAGTTTCGACCACGCTGTGCCAAACGATTTGGTTTACAGTGGCAAATATCAGCTGACTGACGCTGTCGAGGGTTCACCCGTCAATGCAGGACAATTAGTTCTATCGCCAACAAGAACCTACGCTCCCGTCATCAAGAAACTGTTGGACGAGCTGCGCCCTGAAATTCACGGTATGGTGCATTGCACAGGTGGCGCCCAGACCAAGGTGCTCCACTTTGTCAACGACAACTGCCGTGTCGTCAAGGACAATATGTTCCCCGTTCCCCCACTCTTCCGTGCCATCCACGATTGCTCTGGCACCGATTGGAAGGAGATGTACCAGGTGTTCAACATGGGACATCGCATGGAAATCTACGTGCGTCCTGAGGTGGCCGAACAGGTCATTGCCATTTCACGTTCGTTCAACATCGATGCACAGGTGGTGGGTCACATCGAGGAAGGTCCCAAGAGCCTGACCATCCAGTCTGAGTTCGGCACCTTCACTTATTAATAAGATCTATCCATAGGACTTATAGATCCTATAAGACTTCTAAAAAAGAATGGAAAATAACAGTATATTACAGAAATTAGACGGTCTGGAGGCCCGCTTCGAAGAGGTATCCACGCTGATTACCGACCCTGAGGTCATTGCCGACCAGAACCGCTTTGTCAAACTTACCAAGGAGTATAAGGACTTGGGCGACATCATGGATGCCCGCAAGCGTTACATAGCCTGTCTCAACAGCATCCGTGAGGCTAAGGACATCCTCGCCAACGAGAGCGACCCTGAGATGAAGGAGATGGCTCGAGAGGAATTGGCTGACAACGAAGCCTTGCAACCTAAGTTGGAGGAGGAAATCAAGATTGCCCTTATCCCCAAGGACCCCGAAGATGCCAAGAATGTGCAGATGGAAATTCGTGCCGGAACAGGTGGTGACGAGGCTTGTCTCTTCGCTGGCGACCTGTTTAAAATGTATAAAAGCTACTGCGACTCGAAGGGTTGGCAGCTCTCTATCACCAGCGTCTCTGAAGGTGCTGTGGGTGGTTTCAAGGAGATTGACTTCGCCGTCAGCGGTGCTGATGTCTATGGCACTTTGAAGTATGAGTCGGGGGTTCATCGTGTGCAACGCGTGCCTGCCACAGAAACCCAAGGACGTATGCACACCTCTGCTGCCACCGTTGCCGTACTGCCTGAGGCTGATAAGTTCGAAGTACATGTCAACGAAGGCGAAATCAAGTGGGATACCTTCCGAAGCTCTGGTGCCGGTGGACAGAACGTGAACAAGGTGGAGTCAGGTGTGCGTCTGCGCTATATGTGGAAGAACCCCAATACTGGCGAGACGGAGGAAATCCTGATTGAATGTACTGAGACGCGCGACCAGCCTAAGAATAAGGAACGTGCACTCTCGCGCCTGTATACCTTTATATATGATAAGGAGCATCAGAAGTATATGGACGACATCGCTTCGCGTCGTAAGAGCCTCGTGTCTACAGGTGACCGTTCGGCCAAGATTCGTACCTACAACTTCCCACAGGGTCGCGTGACCGACCATCGCATCGGCTACACCACCCACGACCTGCAAGGCTTCCTCGGTGGCGACATCCAACCCATGATCGATGCCCTTACCGTGGCTGAGAACGCCGAGCGCATGAAAGAAACAGAACTTTAACGCTTCGCTAGTGAAGAGTGAACAGTGAATAGTGAATAGTTATGAATAGAAAAGAATTAATAGAACAGATCCGCGAGAAGCGCTCGTTTCTCTGCGTAGGACTGGATACCGATATCAACAAGATACCCCAATGTATCATTGACGAGGCAAAGGCCAAGGACGGCGAGGATTACATCTTCCGCGCCCTCTGCGAGTTTAATGCCCTCATCATCGATGCCACTGCCCCCTATTGTGTGGCCTACAAGCCTAATCTAGCTTTCTACGAGGCCTACGGTGTAGATGCCATCCTGGCATTCGAGGCTACCATCGACTATCTGAAAGAAGAATACCCCAACCACTTCATCATCGCTGATGCCAAGCGTGGTGATATTGGCAACACATCGAAAATGTATGCCAAGACCTTCTTCGAGGAGTACGACGTCGATGCACTGACCGTTGCTCCTTATATGGGTGAAGATTCTGTAACCCCATTCTTGGGCTACGACGACAAGTGGGTGATTCTGCTGGCACTGACCTCGAATAAAGGTTCTCACGACTTCCAGCTGACGGAAGACGCCAATGGTGAGCGTCTCTTCGAGAAGGTGCTGAAGCAGAGTCAGCAATGGGGAAATGCTGATAATATGATGTATGTCGTAGGTGCCACCCAAGGCCGTATGTTTGAGGACATCCGCAAGATTGCACCCAACCACTTCCTGTTGGTTCCTGGTGTTGGAGCCCAGGGCGGCAGTCTTGAAGAAGTCTGCAAATACGGCATGAACAAGGATTGCGGTCTGCTGGTCAACTCCTCGCGAGGCATCATCTATGCCTCTGGTGGTGAGGATTTTGCTGAAGTGGCTGCCCAAAAGGCTCAGGAGTTACAACAACAAATGGACATAGAACTAAAGAAAGCGGGACTTTAACATCCCGCTTTTCTTTTTCATCGATACCAAATATTACGACTTTTACGGTAGTTCCTGAAGGATTTTCCTATAGGTGCCGTGGGCTATTAACAACATTTTTCGGATTCTGTGCGCTTTTCAGTAAAAACTTAGCGTAAATGTAGCTAAAAAAAGCCATTTTCTTTTGCGTTTTCCACTTTTTATACTAATTTTGCAACGCCGTTGGAGAAGTCCCCCATTGTCAGTAGGGGTACCGGCGGCAAGATAAATTGCATAGAAATATGAAAGTAATGAAATTCGGCGGAACGTCCGTAGGTTCCGTGAAAAGCATTTTGAGCTTAAAAGAGATT
>Ga0310695_10006801_pt1 | contig 18660 bp, 10 predicted proteins | sample RumenRJG_04DNA_FD_203882 | JGI IMG/M metagenome (GOLD analysis project Ga0310695, IMG submission 203882) | Bovine rumen microbial communities from Lethbridge, Alberta, Canada - RJG_04 (v2) (version 2) | ecosystem: Host-associated > Mammals > Digestive system > Stomach > Rumen | place: Canada...
CAGAGGACACAGGGTGATCGCCCCGGTTATTTACGACGATGATCTGGCCGGTCTGATCAGACAGGATGATCCGGAGGAAACAGAACCCTATGTGATACCTTTTGCCCGGCTTTATTCCCGTTACAGCTGCAGGAATATTCTGATGAATGATTTCGGAAAAGCCGCGGAAGAAGACGCGGCTCTTTACAGTGCCCGGGATCAGAGAGAGAGGCAGAAAGATGAATACAATTACTGGGCAAACCTGGCCAGGTCAGTTCATTATCCCTATAAGCTGTTCGCGCTCGGCATTGTGGAGGGTTTTCATCCCGGCCTGACAGACAAAGAAAGGCTTACGGTCAGGAGTCCCTATGCGGTCTCAAAAGAAGAGGACGAGATTCTGGCCTGGACCGAGCACCGAAGGTGGAACGCGTTTATGCGGGCACAGGGATTCTGCTGCCCTTCCGAGCTGCAGTTTGAAAGATACTATCATAAAAGCTGTGAGTCCGGCAGCCCTTCCTTTAAAGACGTATCTTTGAAGCTCCATCCCTGTCTCGTGGAAAGAGGAATGGAAAGAAAAGATATTCCTGAAGATCTGCTGACACGGCGGCCTGCGCCCGCCGGATATGACCGTCTGGACCGGGTGAGCGCTGCCCACAGAAAGGACTATAAAAAATATGACTATAAGGAATATGACACTGACCTCATGAAGTATCTCGAATGACATACACCGCAGCCCGCCCGCAGACCGGCGCGAGTATCCCTGTGATACAGGGGCGGAACCTGAATGTGGGTCTGAAAGTGATGCCCGGTAAGCCCTGAATCGGCTTGCATTTGAAGCCGGACTATGTGAAAATCTTTATGGTGCGGGAATGGCGCAATCCTCAGGGCAGGCCGCCGTCCTGTGAACACATGTTACGGAAAAAACGAAAGATGACAGGTAGAGTGAGATGCTTCCGTATATTTTTATCAGTTACAAAGCAGAAGAATTTTCAGAAGCAAAATGGGTAAAGGACCGGCTTGAAGCCTCCGGCATACCCTGCTGGATGGCTCCGGCTTCCATACCGGGAGGGTCAAACTATGCAATGCAGATTCCCCGGGCGATCAAGGAATGCAAGGCCTTTGTCCTGATTCTCTCTCAGAAGGCGCAGCAGTCTAAATGGGTGCCCAGGGAACTGGATCAGGCCATCAACGCGGGAAAAGTCATACTGCCCTTCTGTATAGATAACAGCCCTCTCAGGGAAGATTTTGCATTTTATCTGTCAAATGTACAGCGCTATGAGGCATGGCAGGACAGGGAAGGCGCCCTGTGGGCCATGATCTCGATCATCAGATATATAACAGGGGCCCGACATTCGACCGGAAAGGACAGACAGCCCGGACAGTCTGCTTCCCCTTCACAGCCCGGAAAGAATGTACAGTCCGGCCGGCATAAACCGTCGACGCGGTCTGCAGCCCCTGTAGAGTCCGGCCGGCATGAACCATCAACGCGGTCTGCGGCCTCTTCGCAGCCCGGACAGTATGAGCGATTATCGCGGTCAGCTTCCCCTGTACAGTCAGGTCAGAATACGCCGTCAACGCTGTCTGCTTCCCCTGTACAGTCAGGTCAGAATATGCCGTCAACGCGTTCTGCTTCCCCTGTACAGTCAGGTCAGAATACGCCGTCAACGCGTTCTGCGGCCTCTTCGAAGCCCGGACAGCATGAGCAGTCCGGCCAGCATGGGCAGTTATCGCGGTCTGCTCCGCCTTCACAGCCCGGACAACATACGCCGTCAACGCAGTCTGCGGCCTCTTCACAGCCCGTAAAGCCGGCTGCTCCTGTACCGCCTGTACCTCCGGTGCGATATGGAGGCCCGGATGATTCCGGAAATCAGGAACCAGATCAGGGCAGTACTTTAAAAAAGGTGGTGGCTGCAGTAGTAATTGCGGCCCTTGTCATACTGGCAGCGGGTCTGATTATAAAACTCAGGCATCAGAATTCAGGCACGGACAGCACTGACTCATCGGACAGTACCGCTGTTGTGGTTCCTGAGTCAGATTCTTCTGCCGAAGACGAAAACACAGATTCCGATTCCGGGGAAGATTCAGACACTGATGATCCGGAGCCGGGATATACAGAAATAGATCTTATAGACCACCCGGAGACAGAACCATCTGACGAAGAGGAAGCAGTCCAGCCTGATTCCGGGCAGGGCGGGGAGCCGGTTCAGATCGACTATAATACCCGGGGTACTGTCAGGATCCTGAACAAAAAAGAGGACAAGGAGCTGGAATTTGAGCAGCTTGCCTCCAGATTCCATCAGGAGAGCGGAATCAAAGTGACGGTCGAAACGCCTGAAAAGGGCAATTATTCGGACACATTGCAGGAAAAGCTGACAGGGACTGAATACGACCCGACACTGTTTATGCTCGGGGGGCTGAATGACTTTGAACAATACGGCTTTGAATGCCTTGAACTGGGCGGGACTGCCGCTGCGCAGGAACTTGAGGACGAGACCTATACTCTGAAAGGGGCAAACGGAAAAATCTACGGACTGGCCTGCATTGTGGAGGCCTATGGTCTGGCGGTCAACACCCGGCTTCTCGAGAAGGCAGGCTATCAAATCTCTGATATCCAATCGTTTTCCGATCTGAAACGTGTGGCAGAAGATATCACTGCACGGAAAAAGGAACTGGGCTTCTCCGCTTTTACAGCCCCTTCTGTCAGCCCGGGCGTTTCCGGTGATTATCGTTTCGCTGAACATGCGGCTGATGTTCCCCTTTATTATGAGCTGAAAGATAACGATTTTAATGTAGGGATGACCCTGCGGGGAACCTATACGGACGGTCTGCGGGACTATATCGATCTGTATCTCGATAATGCCACAATACTGCGGGGTGAAGCATCTGCCCGGACCCTCAAAGACGCACAGGAGGAATTTCTTTTAGGGAAAGCTGTATTTCATCAGGACGGTTCATGGAATACAGATGTCCTGAGAAGCGTCCTGGACTATGAAGCAGCTGTTATTCCTCTCTATATGGGAATGCCCGGAGAAGAGAATCAGGGAATCAATGAGACTTTTACTTATTTCTGGTGCGTGAACAAGTATGCAAAAGAGGATGATATAGAGGCAACACTCCAGTTTTTGCAGTGGCTCGTCACTTCAGAGGAAGGTCTCCGTATCATGACAAAGGATATGGGCTTTCAGATTCCCTACAAAAGGGCGAAAGCCCCTGACGATATCTTTATGAAAACTCTCAGCCACGAGAAGGAACAGGGGATTGAGCCTGTCAGACAGTATTATAAGTACGGAAACTACTCATCCTGGATCAATTCTCTGAAGAATACGATCAGAGACTATGCCGGCGGAAGAGGAAACTGGGAAGCTGTCAGGGAGGCCTTTACGAGCCTGTGGTGAACAGATGCAGATGCTGCGGTCTGAAAAACTGCATGCCTGTCAATGAACAAAGGAGTGCACAGGATGATCGAGTCAGGACGCACGGATATTTCCACTGAGCTGAGACAAGTGTCCTATGACCATGTGAACGGAAGAGTACAGGCGGCTTATGTGATGGACCGCTTTCCCCTCTGTGATTACTGCAGACTCAATGGAGAGAATGAACAGGTGATGGATGCCCTCTTAATGGGAGATCACCCCATGGCAGATGATTTTTTTATGAACATTCTCTCCTGTGCGCAGATGCTGGATACAAAGCTTGTGATCCGCCTTGCGCGCAAAGACGCTGAGGAAAAACTGCTCTGGTATACTGAAAAATGGCCCTTACTAAAAAAAGCCTGTTCCCTGTTCCTGGAAGATGAGCCTTGCAGGGACAGCAAAACAGGACAGCCTTATCATTTGAATGAGAAAGTGACCAGCCTACCCTTTGCGGAGGTCAGGTTTTATGAATGGGATGGAGAGACAGAGCCTGAACAGCTGATTTCCAAAATGGAGAATCAGGGAGACATTTCCTGGATTCTGTCGGTGAGCAGCAATATCGCCACCAACCCTGCAAAAGCCGAACAGACTGCGGAATATATGCATTCCCGGCAGCGGAGAAGCTTTATCGGATATCTGTATGAAGACGGAGACGGATGCCTGAATGGAAGCGGAGACGGATGCCTGAATGGAAGCGGAGACGGATGCCTGAATGAAAGCGGAGACGGATGCCTGAATGAAGCCGGAGACGGATATCCGAATGAAGACGGGGATGGATATCTCAATGTAGCCGGAGACGGATCCAATCTGACGAAATCTTCAGTCCCCTATGAGGAAATAGAGTTGTTTCCTTTTTGCGTCAGTTCTGCCGGGGGGCTCGAGGAGAAGAATTATCAGAAGGGCATCAACCGCAAGGCCCTTTTGCTGCACAAATACTATATGCGCGAGTGGCATGAACACGCGAGGAAAGAAGAGATCTGGAAGGCCTTCAGGGCAGATCCCTACAATATTCATTCCTCTCTGTGCAGTGTACTTTCTATACCATACAAACTCGCCTCATTGGGCATTAAATCCCGGGGTGAAAAAGCCGCGCGTGAGTACTGGAATATGATCCTGAATTCGGAGAACCCGGATTCGATCAGGAAAATAGGACGGCTGATCTATCTGGAACATCACAGATGGATGAGCTTCATGATGACGGAGGGATATAATAACAGCGGACCCAGGTTCCGGGACTATGCATTTGCGGGCGACAACGACCAGCGTAATAAGGCCGAAAAACTCCATATCTGTATCTATGACTGTGGTGAGGAAGGGATTGTTCTGGACAGCTTTTCCCACGAAATGTGGGACGATCCGGATTTTGAGAAAACTGCCGCCCAAAAAGGCATTATTCTTGATCCGCTGGATGTCATGTCGGTTACTTTTCATCAATTCTGCACCGAAAGAATCGGGACAATGGTGGAACAGGGGGTATTCGAATCCGCCTTCCGCAAGCTGGAACGGGCGCTGCGGGATGAAAAGATATTGAAGGGTCAGGTGGAAGAAGCATTCGGTGCCCTGAAAATAATCCATGCGCGTATGCTGGAAAAAGAGTCCGACATCAATAATATCTGGGAAAAAACCTGCCGTAATTTTGAAGAGACTATACAATCTGTCCGGAAAAAATTCAAGACAGGCACTGACCTGGTAATGGATGCGTTCGGGGAACTGAAAAAACTTTCCAGAATCATAGTTGAGCGCAATACTTATCATGATTACAAGAGCAGCGACCGGACGATCCTGGAAGTGATTCCGCTTCTGATCATGTCGGATGACCCGATTCGCAGGATACATAAACCAGTGGCGGAGCAGGACTGGCAGAATGTCGTCAGCTCGATTCTGATTGAGCCGGAAATGCTCTTCCTGTACACAGATAATCCTGAAAAAATCAATCCGGACCGTATCCGCGCTTTTCTTGATAAAGAGAGGGGGATCGCTTTTTCAGAAGGAAACATCCAGGTCAGAAGCATGCAGGACCTGTACCGGATAAAGGTCACGGATAATTCTGTCCGAAGCGTGCTTGATGTCACAGGTCTTTCGGGAGAAGAGGTTTACAGGCTGTCAAAAATAGAACAGCTGAATAAGATCCCCTTCATCATCTTTAGAAACGGAAAACTTCGAAGTGCGGGAGAAGAAGAATCGATCATTGATTTTTACAGTGTCCTGAGGAGACACCTCACGGTCAGGGAAAACTTCCGCCTCCATCATGCCTGCATCCATTCCGAGGCAAACCAGAATTATATGCTGGGACTGGCAGGCAATTATGACAGGATATGGGATTCCTTTATCCGGATGAACCCCTTTAAATACAAGGTTCTGGTGGAGACGCTTTCAGCAATCGAGAAGCACAACTACTGGGAGATAAAAAATGTATCTCCCGGCAGTGTAATGAAGTACACAAAGAAACAAATACCGGCAAGACTGCTTCAGGACACAGGGATTGATACTGTTCTGGATGCCCTTATAAAAGACAAATGGATTGAAAAAGGATTTAAGATTCCCGAATCAAGAGAGATTGGAACACTTACAGTCGAAACGAGATACCAGGATGTTATTGACGCTCTGGAGGAAATGATCTCGACAGCTCTGGAATATCCCTACCTGCACCGCTTTGAGTACATCAGGACCAGAAGGGAACCCATGACCGAAAAGCCTTTCATGTCAGAGCATTTTTACATATACGATAATACAAGAGCTGTCGATGCAGATGTGTTGGACGATGATACATTCGATCTGGAGAATAACCGGAAGAACAGCAGTATTGTCAGCGATGCCCTCAAGATCATGATGCAGTACAAAGACGGATCTGGCGATGGGATGATCGTGAGCTGTGAGGACGAGGATCCGGTGACAGCCGGCCTTCCGGGCAATACATACCACATCCGCTTTATTTATAAAAACAGAGCAACGAAAGAATGCCTCATGAAGGAGGGCAATATTCTGGAGGCCTATGTGTATCATTCTCTCTGGAACCGCGCCCTCGTCGATGATGTCAAGCTGAATGTAGCCTTCACATGGGAGGCTGATGAGGCAGGAGAGGCGCTTGATCCCGACGCTGTCACAAATGAGATCGATCTGGTCTGTACGTATAATATGCAGACATTTTTCATCTCATGCAAGCAGACGCTCCCCCAGACTCCTCATCTGCAGGAAATCATATTCTTTGCCGATTATTTCGGAGCCGACGGAAAAGCGGTGCTGGTCACCAGCAATTCCATGACAGGTGAAAATTCTTCGGGCAGGAAGGACGCACTGATCTCGCTGAGAGCAAACAAGATGGGCGTGTATTACATAGACCGGGATATGATAGGGAGAACGATAGAAGACATGAAGCAGAACAGGCTTGCAATGTATCTGCAGAAAATATTCAACGGAGACAGGGACTGGGACCGCCTGTGACTGTATCGGGAGCTGTTCAATGCCCTTAAATGGATTCCGGCACAGGAAAGTGCCCGCCAGCCCGGATCTCCTCAAAAAAGTAATGAGTGTCACATGAAATATGTAAGCCATCGGTATGAACAGAAGATGTTTCATTCCGATGGCTTTTTTCGTATTACACAATCAGTATTGCACAAAAATATATATGCTTTTTCTTTTTTTTCGGCGGACAATGTTTCCTTCTGTTTTCGGCGGACAAAGTTTCTTTTTGTTATCGGCGGACAAAGTCTGTTGTCACATACTGCCGAAATGCTCTTCCAGCATCTTCTCGACAACGCCGTATCTGTGTTTGAAGAACTCCCGGATCTCGGTGTCGGTGGTCTCGGTGAAGTCAACCCCGCTGTCATCCCCGAAAAACCTTTTGAGACCGACCGCCATGGGATCTGTCAGTTCTGCAGCATAGAGATCCAGCTTTTGGTCCACTGATTCGGGAGAGAAAATAGTGCGGCCGTATTCCAGGATGCGGTCACTGAAGGCCTTTCGGAATTCCTCATTTTTGGAGAGGCTCACAAAGAGAGGAGAGGGATCCTTGTTGAGCACGTAGTTGAGTGTATCATTATCTTTCAGGGCGGAGGAAATCGCGGAGGAGTTGACATCAAAGAGGACCCAGCGCCATTTACCGTCCATATAAGGGGAGGCGGAGGTGGGATTTCCCCTGACGTCGAGGTTTTTGGGATTGGGATCCTGTAATGCTGAGGAAGAAGCGCCTCCGCTGCCGGAATTATCGCCCCGGGTACCGCCTTCACCGTCTTTGGTCTCGGCATCGGTCCCGGAACCTTTCCCCTCCTCTGTGCCGTCATCATCGTCAGAGCTGTCCGTGCGCTCCTCATTCTCCGCCGCCTGCGCCCAGACCTCTTCAGGAGCCTCCCGGGTCCGCCACACGGCGTAATTGCCGTTGGGCCAGTCGCCGCATCGGGCACAGTAGAGAAGAACGGCATAGTAGTTGATGAAGCTGTCCATGTCAATGAGTTCGCAGGCCCGGGCATAGTTTTCGGGATCGGACATATCATTTTCCGTGATAAACTTTACAGTCTTGTCCAGAAGCTTCTGGTCGCTCTCCACGCCCACTTCAACGCCCTTGCTCTTGATGTCGACAACATCTTCCTCGGGTACATTGTAATAGTAGCTGAAATATTTTTCGTCAAATTTTTCCGTGATGTGGTAGACGCCCCAGAATTCGCCGTCCAGAAAGAGGAGACAGGGTACATAATGCATGGTCGCGAAGCCCTGGTCAGCAGCCAGCTCGGATACAAGGCGGTCTTTCTGCTTTGTATAGTAATCGTCCCCTCCTGTCGTCAGAGTGATGCGCTTGGGCTCAAAACCGGTCCCGAAAAAATCGTAATGGAAAGAGGAATTGCCGTCGTAGTCCTTGCGGGCATAGAGGTTGAGGCTTTTGGGCAGAAAGCCCCGGCTGCCGCCGCCCTGTATGCGGACGCCGGCCTCCTGCTGCAGGATCAGTTTCCCGTTCTCGTCCAGGAACTGCACGTTGGCCTGCCGCTCCCACTGGCGGCCTCTCTGGTTGTAATTGGAATCCCACCACCACCAGATGTGACGGTACCAGATGCTGCTGTCGTGAAAGGGATTCCCGGCCGCAAAATCATCGAAGGTCTTACCGGTGACGTAGATGCCTTTTTCATAATCAAAAAGATTGGCGGGGTCTGTGACCACAGAGACGACTTTCACCTTTCCATAGCCCTCCCGGCCTTTATAGCCGACAAAATAGGAAGCTGTCTCGACTTCGCTGCGTTTTTCCCCTTCTGTGTAAAAAGCTGCCCGAAGGATCGTGCACTTGTCGACAGGATAGTCCGGGACCACATAGCCCCTGGAGGCATAATCCTTTGCGTATTCGGCCAGAAGCTCAGTGTTGAAACTGTGGGTCACATCTGTGCGCATGGAATGCACGTTTTCCTGTTCTGTGACGTCAGAGATTTTAATACCGCCTTTGTAGCGGAAGGTGTTTTCCTCTCCCCGGACCGGTTCTGTCCCGTCAAGGGTATAATAGATCTCGTTGGTGGGAGCCTTGATCCTCAGAGTAAAAGCTTTGTTATAAAAACCGGAGGGTTTTGAAAAGATGATCCTGCCCTTTTTGACGGCATTATTCTCATATTCCTGGCGCGGCGGCAGCCAGGGAAACTCTTTCGTCAGCAGAAGCGCGGCCAGTACTATTGTCGTGATCAGAAGAACGAGAGCAGGTATATGAAGTTTTTTTCCATTTTTAAAAATCATTGTTCCTGCCTTTCAATAATAATGATGTAAAGATCAAAGGTACTAGACGGGCTGCACTTGGCTGCCTTTTGACCCTGACATCATAATAATCAGGGATTTCCTCCTCTTCATCGGAATAACCGGGGGTCAGTTCCCGTACTCATCGAAGTTTTTTTTCAAAAACTCCTCGACTGTGCTGTATCTGTCTGTGAAGAAGCCCCGGATGTCGGTGTTGGTGATTTTGGTAAAATCCAGCCCGGAGTCATCTCCGAAGAAACGGCGGAAGTGGATCGCCATGGGGGCTGTCATCTGCTCCGCGTATCCGTCGACCTTTTCATTGACAGATTCCGGAGTGAAGATGGTGCTGCCGTACTCCAGAATGCGCTTCTCGAATTTCCGGCGGAATTCAGGGCTGTTGCAGAGGTTTCCGAACATCTTCATTTTATTCGCTTTGATTACATAGTGGAGGGTGTCGTGTTCGGTCAGATCCGCGGAGAGAGCTTCCGAGTTCACGTCGAACAGGATCCAGCGCCAGCGGCCGTCCCTGTAGGGGGAGTTGGACTCAGTCTCAGATCTCCCACTGTCTTTCGTACTGCCTTCGCCGGACACTTCCAATTCCGGAGGAGCCTCCCGGGTGCGCCAGAGGGCGAAGTTACCGTTGGGCCAGTCACCGCAGCGCGCGCAGTAGATCAGAGCCGCGTAGTAATTGATGAAACTGTCCATGTCGATCAGCTTACAGGCCTTTTTATAATTTTTTTCCACGGACATATCGCTCTCTTCTATGAAGGATTTCATCTCCTCATAGAGGGCCTGGTCTTTTTCAAGCCCGGTGTCTGCCTGGTTGTTTTTGACGATCAGCACCTCTTCCTCAGGAACTTCATAATAATAGCTGAAGTATTTGGGGTCATATTTTTCCGTGAGGTAGTAAAACCCCCAGAATTCGCCGTCCAAGAACAAGAGACAGGGTTCATAGTGCATGGTGGCAAAACCCTGGTCAGCGGCAAGTTCCGAGACCAGGCGGTCCTTCTGCTTGGTGTAACAGTCGTCACCTCCGCAGGTGAGCGTCAGGCGCTTGGGATTAAAACCGGTGTTGAAAAAATCATAGTGGAAGCGGGTGTCCCCGTCATAGATCCTGCGGGCGTACAGATTCAGGCTCTTGGGCAGATAGCCGCGGCTTCCGCCTCCCTGGATCCGGATCCCTGCCTGCTGCTGCAGGATCAGGTCCCCGTCTTCGGAAAAGAACTGGACACTGGCCTCTCGCTCCCAGTCTGCCCCTCTGTTGTGATAGTTGGCATCCCACCACCACCAGAAATGACGGTACCAGATATCATCATTTTCAAAAGGGTCCGAGGCGGCGAAATCGGCAAAGGTCTTCCCGGTGACATAGATTCCCTTTTCGTAGTCGAAGAGATTGTCGGGATCAGTGACAATGGAAACCACCTTGGCGGTCCCGTACCCCTCCCGGTCCTTATAGCCGACAAAATAGGATGCCGTTTCGATCTCACTGCGCTCATCGTCCATATCATAGAAAGCGGCCCGTAGAATCGTGCATTTATCAACGGGATAATCCGGACTCTGATAATTCATCACGCGGCGGCCTTTACTCAGGGTTTCCACTGCTTCCAGGTCGAAACCGGTGGTCACATCCGTGCGCATGGAGTGCACATTTTTATTGGAAGTGGCATCGGCGATCTCAATCCCTCCCTCATAGCGGAAGGTACCCTTCTGACCCCGGACCGGCTCGCTGCCGTCCAGTGTGTAGTAGATCTGATTTGTCGGGGCTTTGATCTTCAGGGTGAAAGGCTGGTCATAAAAACCGGAGGGCTTTGAAAAAATGATCTTTCCGACCTTGACGTCATTGTCCTTGTATTCCTGCTGCGGGTACTTATAGCTCTGTTCGTCAGGCAGCAGCAGAACACAGAGCAGAATGCTCACCAGGATCATGACAAAAGCAGACAGCTGCCCGTGTTTCTTCATTGAATCAATTATTTTCTTCATTGTTTCTCTTCTTTATTAAAAAATTATTAGAAATTATTATGATGCCGGGGGCGAAAGGCGGTAAAAGCAAATCCATATCTTCAATATGCGCAGACACCTTGGAAATATGCGCGAACACCCCGGCACGCTCTTGTTCAATCTTCGCCGGCAGCGGGCCTGAAGACTGACATAGCCGGGAAGGCAGTGCGGATATTTAAAAAGAATCAGAAATATCCGAAAATATCCGGAAAAATCCGGGGAAGCTGCCGTTTCGGAACATACCAATTGACAAGTGATTATATCAGAGAAGAAGGAAAATGTACATATTACAGATTTCTGCAGGCTGTATATTCTGACCATATTCTGACCTATTCTGACCCCGCTGACCCCTGTGAAAAAGAATGATTTCACAGAGGAGTTGTGCTATAATCATTTATACTTTCATACCGGAAGAAATAAGCATGACAATACAGAAGACAGAAAATGCCGGGGTTGACAAAAATTGGTGAAATCACATAATGGTTTGACAGACAGACAGACAGACAGACAGACAGACAGACAGACAGACAGACAGACAGACAGACAGACAGACAGAGTATAGGTTTTGCTATACTTCCTTTTGAGTACATATTTTTTCGAAATTATGAAGCGCATCCCGTAGGAGCAGATCCTCCAGGATGCGCTTTTTGTGTGTGAATTAAGAGAGCATTTTTTAGAAAGCACATGAAGAGGTCGAAAAAGATTATAAAAAAGCTGATTCCTCGCAGTCTTTTCTGACAGCGATTATTCAGAGTAGGCTGCGAGGGCAGATTTCCTTTATATCGCACGCAGATGCGGAAAGTAAGATGACAGCTCGTCGCCTTCGGGCGACGGGCTGCCATGGGCGGAATAAGTAAACCCAAGTCCCTTATACTCTTAAAACGCGAATATAAGAAAGAGTATGGGAACACCCGCATAGAAAGGAGGCAAATACATGACTATGCGGAGAATTACAGCCATCATTATGATGGCATGCATCCTGATGACAGGTTGCAGCTCAGCACCGGCCACCGAAGCTACGCAGGCACCGGCCACCGAAGCAACGCAGGCACCGGCCACCGAAGCTGCGCAGGCACCGGCCACCGAGACCACTCAGACACCGGTTACCGAGGCTGCACAGGCAGTAACCACGGCTGACCAGGCAACAGTGCAAACAACAACTGAGACCAGCACCGAGCAGGATCATGTTGAGCCATATGGGATTTATACTGTGTACTATGAAGACAAAGAGGTGCAGCTTGAATGGGATGAAGATGCCATAACATTTATTATTGGAACTGCATGGTACACAGAAGAAAAAGAAGATTGGATGGAGAAAACGTATGAGATTCTGTCGAATCCTCAAAAAAAAGTGAATTTTGAAGATGAGTTAGCATACGATGAGGACGACAAGTTCATTAAGTTAGAAACTCCTTCTGGAACGGTGTTCAAATTTGATGAGCTTCCAAAATCAACTTCTGAATGGTTTATGGTAAACATCGAACCTTATTTGACAATCACTTCTCTTGAAGAATCATTTTGAAGCCGTAGGACACAGAACTTGAAAGTCAATGCGTTATGCAATAAATGGATTCATGGTTGTACGTAGGGCACGTACATTTCGCTGTGGTCTTTGATCCAATCCCTCGCTGGCTTTTCTTCCAGGGATCATTCGGAGGAGTCTGCGAGGGCAGATTTCCTTTCTACCGCACGCTGATGCGGAGAAGTTAGATGACAGCTCGTCGCCTTAGGACGATGGGCTGCCATGAGTGGAACAAGTAAACCCAAGTTCTCAGCACTCTAAAAATGATAATACAAGAAAGAGAGTGGGGCCCCCTGCATACCAGGAGGTAATACTATGATTATGCGGAAAATTATTGCCATCATTATGATGGCATGCATCCTGATGACAGGTTGCAGCTCAGCACCGGCCACCGAAGCTACGCAGGCACCGGCTACCGAAGCTGCGCAGGCACCGGCCACTGAGGCTACACAGGCACCGGTTACCGAGGCTGAGCAGGCACCGGCCACCGAGGCTACGCAGTCACCGGCAACTGAGGCTGCGCAGGAACCGGCTACTGAGGCTACGCAGGAAGCAACCACGGCTGAGCAGGCAACGATGCAAACAACAACTGAGACCAGCACCGAGGCCAGCACCGAGACCAGCGAGGCGACCACTGCCGCCGAGCAGACGGCAACTGTATCATATAGCGATGGTACAGTTGTCAAAATTTCATGGAAAACTGATATGATAACCTATCAGTTTTCTGATGGAATGGAGTACTCGGAAGACGAGGAATCGTGGTATGATGGGGCATTGGAAATACTAAACGACCCATTAACCCCCAAAAAAACCTCACTCGAAGTGTTCTATGGAGAGCAGTTTGTCTACAGTTATGACGGAAAAAACTATAACAGCGACGAATTGCCAGATTCTACAAGATTCTGGATAGACGTTTCAGTAGGAGACTGGAAATATATCCATGAAGTGGAGACTGGACAAATCTAAGACAGTGGGTTACAGATTGCATAAATACGTACAGATGGGCGCGTCCGTATTGCAACTGTAACCTTGCCTATTAAGCCCCTCAGATCATGTCCCAAAGACTAATCTGCACCGACATTGCTATCCGTATATCGCGCGAAAACGCAGTCGCGCGCGGACACAATCGCAGCCATAGAGCCGACGTTCTTCTATCTATCATTTCCGATAGAGATTATTTTTCTGTCATAATGGACTGCGTATTTTGCATTGTTTCTGATATTGACTTCATATACTTCGTGTTCTTCAGGAATTATGTCTATGCAACGAAAAGCTGCAGGCATGTATTTCCCGTTGACGCGAAGTATTTTATAGACAGGGCGGGAGCGGATTGGCTGGATAGTAAAGCTCAACAGAGTACACGTCGACTCAATTGCTGCGATTGTGTCCGCGCGCATGCCATCCGGGAATGTACATCCGGTCGGATATTGGCTGTTTGACGCGTATCCGGCTGATTAGGAAGAGCACATCAAATCGACCGAAGGCAAGGCAAAAGGTCAACAGGTCAACAGTGAATCGAAGCGCATTGATAAAAATACTTACTGTTCTGGATTACCTGTTGGGGACTTTGTCATGAAAAGCCACAACATTAAAGTCTTGCATACCATCCGGCATATATCTTAAACTGGACTCATCAGCACAGGAAACCAATGGAATCACAAGAGCATGCAGATTCATGGGCAACGTTATCTGTTCACGCCCTATCGAGGGCGTGGACAGATACTTGCGAAAATCCCATTCTACAAGGCGAAGCCTTGTTATTTTCGCCGTTGTACTCGGGTTTTTCGCGAAAAAAGCAAAGCTGCGCATTTCCAAAGCTTCGCATTGTCGCGAAAACACCTCGCGTTTCAGGTGGGTTTGAACTGTAACTGGACAGCTTCTGCGATTGGATCCGCAATGCAGAGTTTTCCTGTGTATTATATTGGTCAGCCAGGAGATACATCATGGCTGTGCTATGAAAATGACGTCGAAAGATATATCATGAGACATATGTCTCTGGAAAAATATATTTTTCAGCATATATCTTAAGTGCCGGTCCGGTAGGGCACAGGAAGGGATGGAAAATGGCAAAGAAGGGATACGCGCAGGACAGGGCTTATTCGAGAAGAAAAAGGACAGATATTAGCCAGGAAGCCGGATGGCAGGAGGGGCAGCCTTTGACCGGAAAGAGCCGGTTTTTGCGGTTTGTCTTTTCGCTGGCCTTTAATTTTTTTATGATGCTGCTTCTGTACCGTCTTTTTGATCCGGTCTTTGAGGGATCCGATGACATTACAGTCGTTCAGTTTGTCAATGGCTCCTGCGGGAGCTTTGATCCCCACATGGTCTATCAGAATTACCTCGTCGGACTCGTGCTGACCGGACTTTACAGACATTTTCCCTTGATCCCCTGGTACTCCTGGTTCCAGTTCCTGGCTCTGTGTGCGTCGTTCACTGCGATCACATACGTCCTTTGCTGCCGCGTCAGAAAGGGGGCGGGATTTGCCCTTGCGCTTCTGGTCCAGTCATTTGCCGCCTATGAATGCTATATTAATATTCAGTATACCAAGACGGCGGGAGTATTGGCCGCCGCAGGAATGCTTCTCATCTGGAACGGACTCTGGGGAGGGGGAGAGGACAGGAAAATCCTCAAAGCAGATCTGCTGTGGGGAATCTCACTTGTGATCTGCAGCGTCCTGGGACGCTATGCCCAGTCTGCGGCCTGTGCTGCCCTGACGGCAGGGATTCCTCTGTTGATGTTTCTCGATGCGGGAAAAAACAAATCCGTCCCGGGCAGGGGAAGAATTTTCTGCCGCTGCCTCATCACCTGCCTGGTCCTGGGAGCTCTCTGCGCTTCCCTGGTGGTATTCGACCGGAATATCTACGAGAAGGATCCGGTTTGGAAAAATTTTGTGGAATACAATAATACCCGGTCCGAACTGATGGATTACGGGATGCCGAAATATGAGGAGCATGAAGATATCTACAAGGAACTGGGCATCAGCAGGACTGCCTATGATCTGTTTGATACATGGAACAGCGGGGATACGGATGTTTTTTCCACGGAAGTGATGAAAAAGCTCTCACAGGTGAGAAAAGCAAAAGAGCCGGGCCTGGAGACAGCCAAAGAATTTGTCAGGGAAGTCCCCAAAGGCTTTCTCAAGAACCGGCTTGTCAGGTGTTTTCTGGTCATCCTGGGTCTGTGGCTTCTTTTCGGAAGGCATGACGGGCGCGCTCTGGCTGCTCTGGCAGCGGAGGCCCTGCTGTTTGTGGCGCTCTATTACTATCTTTTCCTCAAGGGCAGATACCTCTACAACAGAGTGGACGTGGGCCTGTGGATCAGCGCCCTGACTGTACTTTTGTGGACATGGAAGCCGGCGCACAAGAGCGGGGCGGCAAACACGGGCAGGACGATCCTGATTCTGGCCGTCATGGCGGTCTGCGCTTTTATTCAGATCCCGGGATGGAAAGGCAGGCTGTCAAGCCACTGCGCGGACAGCAGAAAGAACAGGCAGGAGACAAGAGAAAAAATGATGGAGATCTCCAAAGACACGGACCACCTGTATGTCAGCAAGCTGGGAATACTGTCCGCGTCGCGTTTCTCCGGCCCTTTTGAGCCCATGCCCCAGGGCATACTCGGGAATGTTATCTTGCTGGGAGGATGGAAGGTGGAGTCCGCCCCTTACAATGCGGTCCTGCAGAAATACGGATTCTCCCATAATCCATACGAAGCGATCGCAGGACTATCGGAAAAAAGCCCCGATGTATTTCTGCTGGATGAGGACCCTGACGCGACAATCGCCTATCTGCGGGAGTATTACAATCCCGACGCACAGATGATGGAAGCGGGCGAATGGAACGGGAAAACGGTCCGGCAGGTATTGTCCGCCGACTGAAGCGGTCCCGGAGAAAAAGGTCAGGCTGGTATTGTCCGCCGACTGAAGCGGTCCCGGAGAAAAACGGTCCGGCATGCAAAGTCCGCGGACTGATGCATGCCTGAGGAAAACGCGCGGGCAGCCGTTTTTTGTCTGCTGAATTGATGCAGCCGAAAGAAGGGCGGAATACAGGGATTAATTGCGTACAAAATAGTGCCTGCCCAGCCACTGGGAGAGACCATCCAGGCCTGGATAGACGATGCGCTCTGTGATGTTTTGGTGATCCAGCATGTCCCGGATCCTCCAGCGGAGTTCTTTTTTTATAATGAAGCGCCGGGTCAGATCTGTGTACGTGTTTAGAAATCCGGCTATATCCGTCATCCGGTCCGGGATAATGGAAAAGAAGGAATACTGATTGACGATTCTGGGATCAAGCGAAGGCGGCTCGATGATGACCATGGATTTATCCTGCATATCCATGTCGTATTGTTTCGGACTCTCGCAGACTTCCCTGAGCATACTGACGGAAAAGACAGTCGTGTTGTACTTGCTGATAATTAACCGGTATTTTTCAGGAAGCATGTCGTGAAGCTCATGGATGTCAATCCTCCATATGACAGCGTCCCGGGCGTCCATCATTTCCAGATCACTTTCTGTTGTCGAAAAGTGCAGGGCAACGATCGGGGAAAAAGACCAGTCCAGAAGCCTTGTGGGAAGACCGTGATGCTGCCCCAGAATCATCTGATTCCAGACCGAATCCTGGATCGTGGGTTCCTGCAGGATCGCGTATTTGGTGAAATTGAGCAGCATGGGAGCCTCCAGAAAACTGCTCTTGTCCTTGCAGTGCCGGCGGAGGCTGGTGGAAAGAGTATAGGTGGCATCCGGCTCTCCTCTGTAGATAAAGAGGTTGCGGTGTCTTCCCAGATCTGCCCGGTAATCCTGCTCGGAGATCATTTCAAAAAGATCTTCCATAGTGTTGATTTCGATATCGCGGATCATATATTACCTCCAATGCCGGAAGCCTCCGGCAGCAACTGTATAGAAGTTGACGACGGCAGCGGGATGAGAAAGCTCCGGAGAAGTTTTCCCTGCAGCAGAATAAGAAATCTGCAGGAGATGCAGGCCTGTGCCTGCCACGGTTTCCTTTTATCATTTTACCACATTTGCGTCTGTGAGCACAGCTTGCAGGCCTCTGTGGAAGAAACACGAAGGAACATGGTTGCTTTTCAGATTTTACAGGTCTGCGCCCCTTTGAAGGCGTGACAGTAACCGGCAAACAGCTCATTTCAAATCTCTTATATCTAGTATTGTGCTGTCGGGTCTTTTTTTGAGACCTTATTATCAGGCACAGGCGGGAGTCGGTCATTTTATGAATGAATGGATTATGACTGTAGATGAAAACGACAGCGTGACGGGGTACGGTGAGAAAATAGAAGTACACCGCAATGCGGTGCGCCATCGCGCCTTCTCTGTTTTTATACTGAACATCTATGATGGAAAGATACTGGTACAGAAACGCGCCGGCGTCAAGTACCATTCGGGAGGTCTGTGGTCCAATTCCTGCTGCTCTCACCAGAGAAGAGGAGAGTCTCTTTCAGAAGCGGTGCTTCGGGGAGTGCGGCACGAGCTGGGGCTGAATATTTTGCTGCAGGACAAAAGCCCGGATATGGATTTACCCGGAGATGTTGTCTGCGGCCAACTTCATGAGGCCGGCGTATTCAGTTATTTCAAGCAGTTCCCGGACCTGGCTGAAAATGAGATCGACCATGTTTTTTATATTTTGGTCGATGAAGCGGACATAAAGGTGGAGGCAGATCCGGATGAGTGTGATGAAGTAAAGTGGATATCCGTGAACGGGCTTCGGGACTGGCTGGAGTCTTCTCCTGAAAGCTTTACCGCCTGGTTTTCAAAAGCTTTTGAACTGCTTCAGGCTGATCTGGGGAGAACACGGGAATGAAACCGGGAGAATGAAAAGAAAACGAATTACTGCATACCCGCGTCTTCGAGAGGGCATGGACAGATCACAGTAACGGCGAAGCTGATTTTCAGACCGGCACGAAATCCGGGCATTATCGAAACGGCGCGTAAAACCCCGGCCGACCATAGTCGTCCGCGGGATACAAGCGCCTCATAGCCGCGTCAGCGGTGTCTTTTCTTACTGTACTTTCCGGTCTTTTCGTATTTGCGCCTGTGT
>Ga0310695_10006802_pt1 | contig 18657 bp, 13 predicted proteins | sample RumenRJG_04DNA_FD_203882 | JGI IMG/M metagenome (GOLD analysis project Ga0310695, IMG submission 203882) | Bovine rumen microbial communities from Lethbridge, Alberta, Canada - RJG_04 (v2) (version 2) | ecosystem: Host-associated > Mammals > Digestive system > Stomach > Rumen | place: Canada...
TGCCCTTGGCGGACTGGGAAGTGGCTTTTGTGATAACGAAGAAGAGTTGGACCGCTTAGCTGAGAAAGCCTTTTCATTCTCCCCTCAGGTTTTAGTGGAGAAGTCGCTAAAGGGTTGGAAAGAGATTGAGTATGAAGTGGTTCGTGACCGTTACGACAACTGTATTACCGTTTGTAATATGGAGAACTTCGACCCCTTAGGCATTCATACGGGTGAGAGTATCGTGATTGCTCCTTCTCAAACGCTGACAAATTCTGAGTATCATAAGCTGCGTGCGCTGGCCATTAAGATCATCCGCCATATCGGCATTGTGGGCGAGTGTAATGTGCAATACGCCTTTGATCCTCAATCTGAAGATTATAGGGTAATTGAGGTGAATGCTCGTCTGAGCCGCTCGTCGGCATTGGCTAGTAAGGCAACGGGTTATCCCCTCGCTTTCGTGGCCGCCAAGCTAGGCATGGGCTATGGGCTGTTTGAACTGAAAAACTCTGTAACAAAAACGACTTCAGCATTCTTTGAACCTGCCCTTGACTATGTGGTCTGCAAGATACCGCGTTGGGATTTGTCCAAGTTCCATGGGGTGGATAAGGAACTCGGCTCTTCCATGAAGTCTGTAGGAGAGGTAATGGCTATTGGACGTAACTTTGAGGAAGCCATCCAAAAGGGTCTGCGTATGATCGGACAGGGAATGCACGGGTTCGTAGAGAATAAGGAATTAGCGATTCCTGATGTCGATAAAGCGCTGCGTGAACCTACTGACAAACGCATCTTCGTGATTTCCAAGGCTATGCATCTTCCACATTATGATGTTGAGAAGATTCATGAACTTACTAAAATTGACAAATGGTTCCTTTATAAGCTCAAGCATATCATCGATATTGATGAGTCGTTGAAGAAAAACAACGTAAATACTCTCGACAAGGCATTGCTTTCTGAGGCGAAGACCTATGGCTTTTCTGATTTTCAGATTGCCCGCGCTATCGGGTTGGAGAAAGAAATGAAAAGTATGTCAGAAGCTGCTCTTGTTATCCGCGGAATACGAAAGGACTATGGTATCGTACCTGCGGTGAAACAGATTGATACGCTTGCCGCCGAATATCCCGCGCATACTAATTATCTCTATCTCACCTATTCAGGGGTAGCAGGTAACGCAGGAGGAACTCCTTGTCATGATATTCACTATGAGAACGATAAGCAAAGTGTTATTGTGCTTGGAAGCGGAGCCTACCGTATAGGATCCAGTGTGGAATTCGACTGGTGTGGAGTACAGGCCCTCAACACAATCAGGGAACAAGGTTACCGTTCGGTGATGATTAACTATAACCCTGAAACTGTCTCTACAGATTACGATATGTGTGACCGTCTTTATTTCGACGAGTTGACTTTTGAGCGTGTCATGGACATTATAGAATTGGAGACTCCTCATGGAGTTGTTGTATCCACGGGTGGCCAGATTCCCAATAATCTTGCCATAAGGCTCGATGAACAGCATGTTCCTATTCTTGGAACGCAAGCCAAGGATATCGACGGGGCTGAAGACCGTGCAAAGTTCTCTGCCATGCTGCAACGTAATGGAATCAATCAGCCGGAATGGAGCGCATTGACGACAATGGATGATATCAACCGTTTTATTGAACGCGTTGGATTCCCGGTGCTTGTCCGTCCTAGCTACGTGCTTTCGGGTGCGGCTATGAATGTATGTTCCAATCGTGAAGAATTGGAACGTTTCCTTCAGTTGGCGGCTAATGTGAGTGAGGACCATCCCGTGGTGGTAAGCCGTTTCATTGAGCATGCCAAGGAGGTTGAGATGGATGCTGTGGCACGTGATGGTGAGATTTTGGCTTATGCCATTTCAGAGCATATCGAGTTTGCCGGTGTACATTCGGGAGATGCAACGATACAATTCCCGCCTCAGAAACTTTATGTGGAAACCGTCAGAAGAATCAAACGTATCAGCCGCCAGATTGCGAAGGAACTCCATATTTCGGGTCCTTTCAACATCCAGTACATGGCGCGAGAGAATGATATCCTGGTTATCGAGTGTAATCTTCGTGCCAGCCGTTCATTCCCCTTCGTCAGTAAGGTGTTGAAACTCAATCTCATTGATCTTGCCACAAAGGTCATGTTAGGTGTTCCTGTGGAAAAGCCTTCCAAGAACCTTTTCGATTTGGATTATGTGGGCATCAAGGCATCGCAGTTCTCTTTTAACCGCTTGCAGAAAGCCGACCCTGTATTGGGCGTGGATATGGCAAGTACAGGAGAAGTGGGGTGCATTGGTGAAGATACAGCCTGTGCGTTATTGAAAGCAATGCTTTCTGTGGGCCATCGTATCCCCAAGAAGAACATTCTCCTTAGTACGGGTTCTGCCAAGCAGAAAGCAGAGATGCTGGATGCTGCCAGAATGCTTGCCGCCCACGGCTATCAGCTTTATGCTACGGATGGTACCTCAAAGTATCTCACGGAAAACGGCATCGAGAACACCCGTGTCCTCTGGCCCAGCGAAGCCCAGGAGGGAGTAGGGGAGACATTGCCCACCGCCCTCGATATGCTTCATAACCACGAGATCGACATGGTGGTGAACATTCCCAAGAACCTCACCACCCACGAGCTCACCAACGGTTACAAAATCCGCCGTGCCGCCATCGACCTGAATGTGCCCCTCATCACCAACAGTCGTTTAGCAAGTGCTTTTATCAACGCATTCTGCACCATGACACTCGATGACATCAACATCCGCTCCTGGCAGGAGTATTAAAAGGAGAACCGCCTCGTCCGTTTTCCAGGGGAGCCATAGTGCTCCTCTTTTTTTATGTTTTTAAGACAAATTGATTTGAGTACTCGATATGTATGAACGAGATGCTGGAGGATATGGAAATAAGAATCGTGGAACATGAAGATCATAACGATTTGTAAATACAAGAGTTCCCCTTTTCATTACTTCTTCTAAATAGAAAATAGCCTGAAAAAAGATTTAAGAATCTTTTATTTTTACTAAACACCGTAATTTTTCCAATGGTTTATTGTATATTTGCATAATATATGCAACCTGAAAAATCTCATGAAGTTATGAAATAATACTATTTCTACTTAATGGTAATATCTTTCTAGGGGGGACAAGAGAGCCTAGTTCAGCGCTGCTAATAATCAGCCACTTATAAAGTTTGCCGAAATCCTTTTCCACATCTTTTACTAAAAAAGGGCCTCCAATTAGGAGGCCCACCCCGCCCTAAAGAGGGAGGGAGCTTGGTTAGAGGCAGCTGACAACGCCGAGGGAGGTGAGCAGAGCCGTGAGGGCGGCAATAACCATCTGGATGATTGCCTTGATAGTTTCCTTCTTCATAGCTTAAAGTTAAGGTTAGGGTTAACGTTAAGGTTGAAGATTAAGGATTAGCCGGCTCTTCTGCAGCCTCCGCCTTTGCGGTGATTTCATCCCCGTTAGCCAGGTCGGCGGTGTTCTTGAAGGTCAGACCTACGAGCATGGCCTTCACGTGCTTACGAGAGCCGCCATCAACCTTGGTCTCAGGGGAGAACATGACACGCGCACCCTTCAGATGCTCCGACATGGAGAAGTCGCCGATGTTCTCCACACCCCTGGTCGAAATACCGATCTTGAAGGTACCAAAACCGTCGATCTTCACGCGCTGTGAGTTCTGGAGGGCATCGGTGATCACCTCCACCATCTCCGTCAGCACGGCCTTGGCATCAGATTTCTTGGCGGTGGAGTTTCGCTGAATGCGCTCAGCAATCCAGTCGAGGTCCACGGTACCGTTGTACACAGGGCGAGCATACCACTTGTTGTAAGCTCCGGTCATTTTCTCATTGGTGTTCTTCACCATTTTGTACAGATGTGACATTTTTGTAATAGTTTAAAGGTTAAAGGTTAATGTTTAAAGTTTCGACAATGACTATGACGATGACTATGACTTTTTCGTCTTTCGTCTTTCGTTCTTCGTCTTTTCAAGTTCCAAGTTTCAAGTTCCAAACCCGAGGCGCCATTGGATTCTTCACTCTTCACTCTTCACTCTTCACTTTTTTCATTGCAAAGATAATACTTTGCGGTGACGCAAATACCAGTTATGATACACTTAGGTGCACTTATGATACACTTATGATACAGTTACGTGCAGTTACGTGCAATTAGATGCACTTATGAGGGCTGTCGGCTGCTTAAATGGCGTGGAAACCCCGTAGGAATGCCCAAGAAGCGCTGCAAGAATGGCGGAGAGAAAATGCAAGGATGGCGCAGAGAAACTGCATATTAATAATTAAGAAAACCCTTCCGTTTCTTGCATATTAGCGGGAAAATATGTAATTTTGTATCGTATAAATATACATTATACAACGATGAGTAACTACAAGGAACGCGGGCGCATGGAGTTGGCACAACTCTACTTCCCCCAACTCGGTGGGATAGCCGCATGGAAAAAATTACAGCACTGGATTAGCATATGCCAGCCGCTCAAAGACGAACTCAGACAATTGGGCTACACGGGCCGCCAGCGTACATTCACGCCAAAGCAAGTCAGCCGCATCGTGCACTATCTGGGTGAGTACTAACCCCTCCCTTCCCCCCGAGGGGAGGAGAGAGCCCCTCCTCAATTTGGGAGGGGATTTTTTGTGCAACCCCGAAAACGCCACAATGCCACAATGCCACATTGCCACATTAAGCACCTTTCAAGGGTTAGGCTGAGGAGAGTGGTTATGAATTGAAAGAATTTATAGTAAAAATATTGCAGGTTATAAGTATAGTAATTTTATTATAATATATAATATATATATTATATATTATAATAACTATAGTACTCTACACGAATCCCCGAAAGTCGGAACCACCTTAATGTGGCAAAGTGGCAAAGTGGCGATGTGGCAAATTAATCCCGATTACGCTTGCAATTCTCGATTCTTCTTGCTAACTTTGCACTTAACTTAGAATCTCGTCAACTATGCTATTCCAGAAAACAATAGTCAATAAATACAAGCAGGCGCTACCCAAAGAAACCACCAACCAGCCATGGGTGGCGTTCCAGCAATATTTCCTGAACAAGGACATCCAGCAGAACATCCTCCAATCGAAAGAGGAACAGTTTCAAGAGGGATTCCTCCGCGAACTGTTCGTGAAGGTGCTGGGCTACACGCTCAACCCATCGCCCGACTATAACCTCATCACCGAGAAGAAGAACGAGACAAACTCCAAGAAAGCCGACGGGGCCATCCAGCTCGACGGTAAGGTGATTGGCGTGATAGAACTGAAAGACCACAAGACCACCGACCTCTCAAAGATTGAGGCACAGGCCTTCGGCTACAAGAGCCAGCACATAGGCACGCGGCTGGTCATCATCTCAAACTTCGAGAAGCTGCGCCTTTACATTGATAACGCCGTGGAATACCGTGAGTGGAATCTGTTCACGCTTACCGAAGACGAATTCCGCGAACTCTATCTCTGCCTGGCTTGGCAGCAGGTGGCCAAAGGCGTTGCCTTGCAGATGAAAGGCGAATCGGTGTCCTCAGAAGACCAGATTACCAAAGCGCTTTATCGTGACTACTCGCAGTTCAAGCGCGCACTCTTTGCCGATATCCTAAAGAATAATCCCGTCGCCGAAGGTGATAACGAGAAGGAGTGGCAGCTGTTGCTCTTCAAGAAGACTCAGAAGCTGCTCGACCGCCTGCTGTTCATCTTCTTCGCAGAGGATTGTGGCCTGCTGCCGCCCAACTCGATGGTGCAGATTATTGACCAATGGGAACAACTGAAGGAGATGGATGAATACCGCCCGTTCTACGACCGCGTGAAAAAGTATTTCGGCTATATGAATACGGGCTTCAAGGGTAAGAAATACGAGATATTTGCCTACAACGGCGGATTGTTCAAGCCCGACGAGGTGCTCGACAATATCAAGATTTCAGACAATCTGCTGGCTGAGCACACCCGCCGCCTTTCGGAATACGACTTTGAGAGCGATGTGGACGTGAACATCCTCGGCCATATCTTCGAGAACTCTCTCTCGGAGATTGAAGAGGTGACGCAGCAGATCACCAGCGGCAACAGCCCCACCACCTCCAAGCGCAAGCAAGACGGCGTATTCTATACCCCTCAGTACATCACGAAGTACATCGTGGAGAATACCGTGGGACGGCTCTGTGCTGAGAAGAAACAGCAATTTGGCATCGTTGAAGAAGAATATTTCTCCGACCAGCGTCGCCAGATGCAGACCAAGAAGCGCCTGCTCGACCAGTTGCAGCAGTATCGCGACTGGCTCTTGCAAATCACTATCCTCGACCCCGCTTGTGGTAGTGGTGCCTTCCTCAATGCCGCCCTCCGTTTCCTGATGGACGAGCACAAGCTCATTGACGAGATGGAGGCAAAAGTGTCAGGGGCTTCCATCGAGTTTCAAGGCGTGGAAAACAGCATCCTCGAAAACAACCTCTACGGCGTTGACATCAACGAGGAGAGTGTGGAGATTGCCCAGCTGGCCCTCTGGCTGCGTACCGCCAAGCCCCATCGCAAACTGAACTCGCTGAACCAGAACATCAAGTGCGGCAACTCGCTCATCAGCGACCCCGCCGTTGCAGGCGACAAAGCCTTCAACTGGCAGGAGCAGTTCCCCAAAGTTTTCGAGCGCGGAGGATTTGATGTCGTGATTGGTAATCCGCCGTATGTTCAGTTGCAAAGCATGGGCGAAATGAGTGATGTTTATGCCAAATGTGGTTATGAAACCTATAATAAGAGTGCCGACCTCTATTGCTTGTTTACCGAGAGAGGTTATAATCTGTTGAAGCCTGGAGGTTTGCAATCGTTCATCATGCCAAACAAGTGGATGCTTGTTTCGTATGGCAAGGAGTTGCGTCGCTTTATGACAAAGAGCAACCTACAACAGATTCTCAATTTTGGCGATGTTCAATTCTTCGACGAAGCAACAATTTATGTCTGTATCTTCGTAACGCGGAAGAGCAACGAACGAGGCAAAGAAGTGCAGGCTTTATCGCTCAATCAGAAAACCTATCATGGTGACTTCCTTCAAGAAGTGCCTGAACAGCTGGCAAACTATCCGTCAGAAATATTCGGCGAAAAGGAATGGATTATTCAGCCAAAAGCCCATTTCAACGTTTTGCAAAAGATGCAGAAAGGAACGGCATTAAGGGATTTGCCAATATCCATATATAGGGGTATATTGACAGGTTATAATGATGCTTTCTTTATCGACGGAGCCACCAAAGAAAAACTCATAGCCGAAGACGCAAAGAGCGCTGAACTCATCAAGCCTTTGTTACGTGGAAGAGATATACAGGCATGGGTGCCCGAGTGGGATGGATTATATCTAATAAATCCGCATAATGGAATAAAAGGATATCTTCCACCAATCAATATAGATGACTATCCCATTGTAAAACAACATCTTGATCAGTTCTTTGACAAACTGTCAAAGCGATTAGATAAAGGCGTAACACCTTATAATCTAAGAAATTGCGATTATATAGATGAATTCTCCAAGCCCAAAATCATGTATCCCAACATGACTTCTCTGTTCCCATTTATCTATGACGAGAAGGGTTTCATTGGCAACGACAAGACCTTTATGATTACGGCTCAAGACGACTCTGTCAACCTAAAATTCATCACGGCAATTCTTAACTCAAAGTTGTGTAAATTATGGATTTGGTATAATTGTCCTGAATTGCAAGGTGGAACCCGAGAAATCCGCAAGGTGTACTTTGAAAAATTCCGCATACCCATTGATGTTGACCAACAACCTTTTGCCGACCTAACAGACTTGCAGATGAAACAAGTAGGGCAATTGCAGGAGAAGCGCAGCCGTTTCCTCCGCCGGCTTTCGGAAAACTTCGAGGGCGTGAAGATATCGACGGCGTTGCAGACATTCGACCAACTGGACTTCAAGGCCTTTGTGGCTGAGCTGAAGAAGCAGAAGATTAATCTCTCGCTCGCGCAGCAAGACGAATGGGAAGACTACTTCAACCAATATCGCAACGACTGCCAGCAGCTCTCGGAACAAATTGCCCAGACCGACCGCGAAATAAACCAACGCGTCTATGAACTCTACGGACTGACAGAGGAAGAAGTGAAGATGGTTGACCCTGATGCCACTATTACAAGTGGGCATTAAGGGATGATTCGTCTGCCTTTTAGTAATAAAAAAATAATAAGATCATAATATGTCGAGTTACAATTTACCATTTCCTGATGTTACAGGTCGTAAAATGATAAACCCCTATTTTTTACATAGAGGTGATGTTGTTGCCTTTAAATCAGAGAATCAACGGACGGGCATCATTGTAATGGAATACTCTGATATGATGATGGTTGCCGTGAATTTGTATGAAGAAAAAGGACGATTGTGGTATTCTGACCCTTTACCTGCAGGTCTTAATTTGTTTGAGGCCAGCGAAGAAGAAAAACTATGGGGCTATCAGTTTTTTTTGGAGTATGAAAGTGCGATTAATAGTAGGTATTATAACAAAAGCCATTTCATCGCTTTTATTGAAAGTGAGTGTCCTAAAGAGAATGACGGTAGTCATGAGAGGTTCTGTTTTGACTTTCTAAGCAAAGCACACGAAATGCTTGACATTCAACAGCGGCAAGTATTGAAGAAAGAGTTGGGGGAGGTCATTATGCAATCGCGTGGACTTCAGTTTAACCGTCTGCGCATGGAGAATTATTGTTTTCTCATGGGTATTCTCATGATAGCTGAACACTCGGGAGAAGATGACATCGACTTTATTATCGATGAATATCGTAAGAACTGGTGTCATTTTTCCTGGATGTTTGGCATGATTATTGGTCGGGTTATCGGTTCAAGGCTTTATAATTTCACGGCTGTAGTTAATCAAACGGGGCAAAACCCTCGAAACGGTTATCTCCATCTATATCTGCCCTTAGTTGAAAACAATATCGACACGATTTGTCTTTATACTGACGATAATCGTGAAAGGTTAAAAAACGCCATTGAGAAAATGCGGAGAAAAGAATCTCTCGTCCAACAGTCAACGGAATTGGATGATTTATACGGGATTCTTTTCCCAAAATACTTCAAAGACGCCATGTCTTCCCAGCGCCCGGCTGCAACCATTGCTGAGTTGAGAAAAGAAATTGCTGCTAAGGATAAGAAAATAGAAGATCTGGAATCATCGGTTAATAGTCTGAAGAATCAATATGAAGAAACGGTGACAAAACTGACAGATGCTGTAAATGCAGTTGAGAAAGATCTCATAACCCCTAATAATTTGAGGGATGCATTTTTACGCTTCGACTCTAATATGGCTCATACACTTTTTGGTAGCGTAGCTACTCTATTAACCAATAATCCAACATGGCAGAAGTATGCCCCCCAAATACAGCAGGCAATTATTGAGAAGCAGGAAATGGAGAAAAAGAGAGAAATATATATAAATGAAGTTGTGTTAAATAAGCACGTGGAACACGAGGTGAACGGCGTGGCTGCTGGTGCCATAGGTATAAACATAAACAAAGAATAGTAATAATATGAATCAGGAAGAAATCAAGAAGGCTCTCGAAGCACTCGGCAAAGGTGGTATTACTGTTGCCGGTGATTTGGTGCTGGAGAAGCATGTGGAGCACGAGGTGAACAACGTGGAGGCTGGCGGTATTGGCATTCAGATTGTGAACGGAAATGTCTCCAGCGACAGGGATCATGCTCTGGCCACCGACGAGCAGATCTGCCGTGCCATTACGGCCATAAACGGAAAGGACAAAGTGTTGAAACATCAACAGGCTTTTCTTGGCATCTGCTGCTATCTGGCTTCATGTCATAAATGGCCGCAGAATAAAGAAACCTCAGTTAACCGCATTGTCCAACTTTCTGATGCCGGCAATTGGGAGGTGCCGTGCAAATGGGAGAGCATCAGGAAGTTTGCCAGCTTCAAGTTTGCGATGAAAGATTATTCTGAATGGGATGAGTATAGTCCCAATGAAGTCGAGCGCGAAATCTTCAATGAATGTCGCGATGTTGCCCGTGCTTTTGAACAGCAATTACAGATAGAGATGCGGAAATAACATTATCTTTCCCAATCCATTCCCAAATCATTCCCTTTTCAGTCCTACGCTGAAAAGGGATTTTTTTTGTCTTAATTTTGCATCAGGAAACCCACAATAACGGGTGCAAAGAAAACAATGGTTACAAAGATTTTGAAAGTGGTGGCACAGGGAGAACCCGTCAACGTGCCGAGTAAGAAAACCGAAAGCGGCCTAACGGCCAAGTGCATGATCAGGCTCAAGGAGCTTGGTGGAAACTACGAGGATGAGTACATCTGCGCGATGTTCGGCAACCTCGCCCTCTGTAAGTTTGCTGAAGGAAATGTGGTAGTGGCTAAGCTGAGATTCCAGACGCACGAGTCGAACGGCCTGTTCTACCAGGACATAGTGGCAAACGATATTGTTAAAATCTAATTTCTAACCTGAGTTGAAGCAAAGAGGATGTTCCCGGGTAAATGCGCAAAGAATCTGAACTTCTCTCGCAATTTCAACTCATTATGAAATACAAAAAACAGATTTTATTAGACAACGTCAAGATGGACGGCAGTATTCATTTCCACGCCAACGGCGACATCAACCTGTATCCGTGCCCGTGGGAAAGTGACAAGGAAGTGACAAACGGCGAGCGCGTGCGCTATAGGGGAGGCATCGAAGTAGATAGTGACGGGCGCACCCGTGTGAAACGCTACAATGAAGGAAAGAACGGACCGTTGCATGACACACTCTTCGAAACTCCTCATGGGGCTGTGAAGATAACACGCCCGCAGACGGGGTATAGTGATGGCTACCGCCGTATCTCTCATGAGTTCGTGTACGTGACGTTCAAGTTCCCGAAGAAATATGGGGCTACGCTCACGAGATCATTCTTCGAGCAGGAGGCTGAGGAGATTTTGTCTTACCTGAAAACAAGGAAGGAGGAAACGATATGGAAGTAAACGAGCAAAAGAAGTATTTCACGACCATCGGCAGGGGGCACGGCGCTCCTTGCCTCCCAGCAACCCGCGAGGATTGGGAACGCTTGAGAAAGGAGCCCTGGCTGAAAGAGATGTGTGAGCGCATCGAGAAGGGTGAGGAAGAACTGAAGCACAAACTGCCAGTGTGGACGCCATCGTGTGCTGAGTTCAAGGACAACCACAGGGCGATTGCCGATGCCCTGAAGCCGCTGCCCCGATTGATGATGGACTTCGACGAGAAGGGACATACGGTGGACATTCTGTCCAAGTTGAGAGTTGAGAGTTTAGAGTGTAGAGTTGAGGCTGCGCCTGATCTTGGCGGCATGACCATTCTGCTCGTTGAGGAATCGGTTCGCCGTGGGACGCATGTGCTGGTGGAATTGCCCGAAGGGATGACGGCAGACGAAGCACAAAGGCTGATGGCGGAGGCTACCGGCTATGAGCCCGACAAGGCCGTGAAGGATGTGGCGCGCTGCATCTATATGGTGCCGGAAGACCATACAAAGTATATAAGTGACAGACTTTGGATAACCCAACAGACTCTTGCCCTGAAGACTCTCCCCCGGCCCCTCCCTGTGAGGGAGGGGAGTGATTACCCTCAAGCTTCACAAGAGGCGGGTTCACAAGGCTCGCAAGGGGCGGGTTCACAAGGCTCACAAGAGGCTGCTTCACAAGGCTCACAAGTATCTACTCCCCTCCCTCACAGGGAGGGGCAGGGGGAGAGTCTTCTTCTTTTCCGCGGCATACCCTACACCTCTATTATTAATGAGTGGTGGAGCCGTAATGGCGGTGAACCTCAGGAGGGTGAACGAAACGTGAAACTGCATAAACTGGCGGTGAACCTCAGGGCGATTTGTGACAACCGCAAAGAAGTGCTGATGCAGGTGATGCCACGGTTCGGACTCTCTGAGACGGAGATGAAGAGCATCGTTGACTCGGCTTGCAAGGAACCGCCAAAGGGTATTTCGAAGATGATGCAGCAGATATTAACCCCCCTATTGTCCCCCGAGGGGGACATGCCCGACGATGACCCACAAGACTATAGTAGTCCCCTCGGGGACTTGAAAAGGGGGTTACCTATAGGCTTGAAGGAGTCACTCGTTGGGGTTCCCCAGGGGATGCAGATGCCTGTATTGTGCTCGGTGCTGCCCATCGCGGCGGCCTATGCCGACCAAGTGGAGGTGGAGTATTGCGACGGGATGCGCCAAAGGCTGGGACTGATGTCGATCATCCGCGGCGAGCAGGCTTCGGGCAAGTCGGTCTGCAAGAATGCGGTGGACATCTGGAAGCGTCAGTTCGATGAAGAGGATGCCCTGGCCCGCAAGCGCGAGGAGGAATGGAAGGAGCGCAAGAAGGCCCGCAAGGCCAACGAGAAGGCTCCCGACGATCCTAAGGTGTTGATTCGGATGGTGCCCGTAACGGTCTCATGCTCAACGCTCCTGAAGCGCTTCAAGTATGCCAATGGCCATTGCCTCTACTCCTTTGGCGAGGAGCTGGATACCTTGCGTAAGACCAATGGTGCAGGCTCATGGAGTTCGAAGTACGACATCTATCGCCTCTCGTTTGACAATGGCGAATGGGGTCAGGATTACAATAGTGATCAAGCTGAATCAGGCGTGGTGAAGGTGGCCTATAACTGGACGATGCTGGGCACGAACGGAGCCATGCGAAAATGCTTCAAGCAGGACAACATCGAGAACGGACTTTCGAGCCGTGTGCTTGTGGCCGAGATGCCTGACTCCTCGTTCTCCAAGATGCCCAAGTTCGGCAAGCGTTCCGCTGAGGATGAAGCCCGCATCAATGAGGCTGTCACGAAACTCCGCTCGTATAGTGGATTCATCGATACACCAAGGCTCCGCAAGGCCATCGAACGGTGGGTAGAGGAGAAGCGCGTGGAGGCTGCCAAGGATATTGACCGCGTGAAGGACACTTACCGCAAGCGTGCAGCCGTCATCGGATTCCGTTGCGGTGTGATTTGCAGGTTACTTGAGGGTAAGGAGTCGAACAAGTGTCTGGAATTCGCTACGGCCATGGCTGAATATTGTCTTCAGCAGCAGATTTCTGCCTTCGGCGAGGCCTTGAGCAAGGAATATGTGGAGGCTAAGGATGAATGTCAGCGCTATGGTGCCAACCACTCGGTGTTTGACCATCTGGCACCCGTGTTCACGATGGATGACCTCAGGGCTATGAAACGAGGCTTCTGCGGAGAGTCAGCCTTGCGCAACATCATCACCCGCTGGCGTCGTGACGGATGGATTGAGAAAACCGATTCGAGACATTGGAAGAAGGTGGCCAAGGCGTAAATGCCACATCGCCACTTTGCCACTTTGCCACATTAAGGTACTTTAAATACGATTTTTCAATAAACTAAAACCGATAAACAATATGAAACAACCAAGAGGATTGCGGAACAATAATCCGCTGAATATCAGGAGAAATCAGAAAACGAACTGGATTGGCCAGTGCGGCAAACAAGAAGACCGCTCGTTTGTGCAATTCCGCTCAATGGCCTATGGCTACAGGGCTGCCTTCAAGGTGCTGCAGAACTACAGGGTGCTCTACGGCTGCATGAACTTACGGCAATTCATCCAGCGCTGGGCCCCGCCCGCGGAGAACCATACGGATGAATATGTGAAGAGCGTGGCAAGATCGGCAGGAGTCAATCCCGATGCCCTGCTGCCGTCGCCGAGAAAGGCCAAGGCGCTTTGGGTGAAGATCGTAGCCGGCATGCACCTCGTGGAGAACGGTATGACGCCCGTCGCTTCCCAAATTGAAGAAGGCTGGGATCTGGCGTTCGCCAGAATATAACGCTAACGTTAACGCTAACGATAACTATAACAAAAAAGCGCGTTGTCCGTGAGGATAGCGCGCTTTGACTTTATTTAAAGTGGGAGAGTGAGATTGTCACAAATCATAATTTTCAATTATATTTAGGAAAAGAAAGAAATCGTTTCCTTATAGACCGAAAATGCAACTTATCTTTTACTTACCAACATGATTGGAAGTTTTAGCCCCATAAAGATTGTATTTACATTAGGAAGAGTCAGATTTTGTGTTTCCTTTATACAAGCACAGAAATGATCTATTTCATATAAATCTTCTTCATATTTGTCTTTAAGCCAAAAAAAGAAAGACCCATAATCATAATCTGCGGAAGGCATATCTTCAATTTTTAAATACTTTAATAAAATATGGTTTCCGCTTTTCCCTGTAAGCTTAACACACTTAGATCCAGATTTAGATATAAAACTTTTGTGGCATTCATACCATAACTCTTCAAATTGTTCTACAGTTGGAATTTTAAATTTCATGGCTTCTACGTATGGTAATTTTACAATACCGGATTCTTTCGTGAGATATTGTAATGACCACAATGTTTTGCTCGGCAGACCTAAATCAACATACGTAACTTCTTGGGCTGCTTCAAAATCTTGATTCTCATAATACCTCTGGCCGTCGTAAAAACCAACAGCATAAGCTTTTTCTATAGCTGAAGTGATAGATTCTAAAGCCTTTAAAGCCTTGCCTTCGGCATATTTTTTGGCTCTTTCTTCAACATCCATCTTCTTTAGTCTTTATAGTTTCGTTTATTATAGATCGTCCATCTGGTAGTTCGTCAGGTCTATTATATTCTGGATAGCGCGCTTTTCCTTTATACTATTTTTAAATTTACTTCTTGATATTCGGCTCTTCGAGACCGAGGCCTTTCTTGCGGTCAACGACCTTCAGAATGAGACCGAGCACGAGGGCGGCAAGTCCGAGACAGGCAAGCATCACCAGGGGCGCGGTGTAGTTATACTGAGTGGGGTCAGTGACACCAGGATTGGTCTTATCGAGTACCTTACCGATGAGCAGGGGGAACAGCCAGAGACCGATGTTCTGAATCCAGAAAATGAGGGCGTAGGCGGAACCGATGATCTTGGCATCGACGAGCTTAGGTACACTTGGCCACAGGGAAGCGGGAACCAAAGAGAAGGATGATCCCAGTACGAGGATGGTGAGGTAAGCGATGACGACACCTGCTACACCATTGCCCTTGAAGGCAGGCAGGATGAAGGCGAAAGTGAGATGACAGGCGATAAGAAGCAGGGAGCCCAGAACCAGCATGGAGGCTGCCTTACCCTTATGATCAACATAATTGCCGAGAATCGGCGTAATGCCTACTGCCAAAAGTGGGAACACGGCGAAGATGGTCTCTGCCGACTGGCGCATGTAACCCATATAGCAGAACACGACAAGGGCTACGACTGCCAGACAAAGCATACCGTATTTGAGTACCGGCTTCTTCATGAAGTTAAAGGCGAAGGCTGCAGCTGCCACCACCAGCATGATAAGATACTGAATGATGGTCACAGAGGTGCCTGCCCAGAATGAATCGGGAGCAAGTTCCGTGAAAGTGAGGTTGCATTGCAGCATGTTAACGGCGTACTTCTGGAAGGGGAAGATAGCAGAATAATAAAGAACGCACAGAAGAGCTACCAGCCAGAAACCGCTGGAGGTAAGAATCTGTCCGATATCGCTGACCTTGAAGGGATCGTCTTTCTCTTCGGCCTCGCCGGTCTGTGCATCGAGTTTCTTGTCCATGAAGAAATAGACCACGAACATCATCAGGGCGATGCAGAGCAAAACAACGCCAAATGCAACGGAACGGCTTACACTAATAACACCACCCAGCTTTGCGAAGAAGGGCGAGAAGATCATACAGGTGGCCACACCCAGACGGGCGAGTGCCATCTCGGAACCCATGGCCAAGGCCATCTCGCGGCCCTTGAACCACTTGACGATACCACGGCTGACCGTAATACCAGCCATTTCAGCACCACATCCGAATATCATGAAGCCGATGGCTGCCACTTTGGCAGAGGCTGGCATTCCCTGATAGAAGGGTGACACGCCGAGCTCATCGAAGCCGGGGATGTAGTTAAGGTTATTGGTAAACCATGTTTCCAGTCCGCTCCCGGCAAAACTCTCAGCAACGGCATACCATTTGATGAGGGCACCTACGAGCATGACGGCTCCGGAGAGCACAGCCGTAAAGCGCACGCCCATCTTGTCGAGAATGATTCCGGCAAAGATGAGGAAGAAAACGAATACGTTAAGGAATGTCTCTGCACCCTGCATGGTACCGAATGCTGTGGAATCCCAACCACGGGTTTCGAGCATGAGGTCCTTGATAGGGGAGAGGATGTCCATAAAGATATAGGCACAGAACATGGCAAGTGCCAATAGCAGCAAGGCTGTCCAGCGCATGGCTGCAGAGTCGCGAAGGGTTTTTTGTTGTGTCATTATTATAGATTTTTCTTGATTCTTAATTCTTAACTCTTAACTTTTAATTCTACTTCAGCCAACGGTCGAGCCAGTTGAAGTAGGTGCGTTGCCAAAGAATGCCGTTCTGGGGTTTCAGCACCCAGTGGTTCTCGTCGGGGAAGATGAGCAGTTCTGCGGGAATGCCACGCAAACGGGCTGCATTGAAGGCGCCCATGCCCTGGTTGTAATTGATGCGGTAATCTTTCTCACCATGGATACAGAGGATGGGCGTGTCCCATTTGTCAACGAACTTATGCGGAGAATTCTCATAAGTACGACGGGCATTTTCAGTCAGGTCCTTGTTCCAGAATGCATCGTCATACTCCCAATTGGAGAACCAGACCTCTTCGGTGTCGGTATACATGGATTCGAGGTTGAAAGCACCGTCGTGGGCAATGAAGCACTTGAAACGCTTGTCGTGATGACCTGCCAGATAATAAACCGAGAAACCACCGAAGGAAGCACCTACGGCTCCCATATGGTCTTTATCCACGTAAGGCAGATTCTCTGCGGCATCATCGATAGCCGAGAGATAATCTTTGATGCATTGTCCTGTCCAGTCGCCGGAGATTTCTTCCAGCCATTCCTGTCCGAAACCGGGAAGTCCGCGACGGTTAGGAGCCACTACCACATAGCCCTGAGAGGCCATGATCATGAAGTTCCAGCGATAGCTCCAGAACTGAGATACGGGACTCTGCGGTCCGCCTTCACAGAAAAGCAGGGTGGGGTATTTCTTGGTTTCGTCAAAATTTGGAGGAAGGATTACCCAATAAAGAAGTTGCTTGCCATCGGTTGTCTTTGCCCAACGCTGCTGAACGGTTGGCTTTCCTAATTGTGAGAGGATGTGATCGTTCTCGTGGGTCAGTTGCGTGACTGTGGCGGGAATGAGACTGAAAGGATGGGCTTCCGTAATTTGAGAAGCACCTTTCTTCGCTTTCTTGGCGGGTGTCACGATGTAGAGGTCGGCAGGTGCTGTGTAGCAATGACGCTCAGCAAGAATCTGCTTGCCGTTGTTCATCATCTGAAGGCTGCCGAAATCGGCCCAGTCATCAGTAAGTTGTGTGACCTCTCCCTTCCAGTTAATGCGGTAAAGGTTCTCTGTAGCGTGCCAAACACCAATGAAGTAGATCATGGCGTCTTTCGTGTCGCTCCAGCAGAAATCGTCGACATTAGAGTCGAAAGACTCGGTGACATATTTCTTTTCGCCCGTTGCAAGGTCATAGATACACAGACGGGTGCGGTCGCTTTCGTATCCATTGCGTGCCATGGAAGTCCATGCCAGGAACTTCCCGTCAGGTGAGAACTTGGGATTCTGGTCGTAGCCAGGATTGTTCTTCAGGTTCTCAGGCGCATTGACGGCCTGGTATTTCATCGTCTTCGTGGGATCAATCTTCGGCTCCTTATAGCCAGCGGGTTTACAAAGGTTCTTCGTTTCCCGCGTTTCTATATTATAAAGGTAGATATCGGTATCGGTGGAAATGGCATAGTCAACGCCTGACTTCTTACGCGATGTGTAGGCAATGCATTTCGAGTCCTTACTCCAGTCGAGTTGTTCAATACCACCGAATGGTTTTACCGGGCACTCAAAGGGTTCACCCTCCATGATGTCGATGGCATTTGAAATACCATTTGCTGTGACTTCAGCCACAAAAGGATGGGGGATAGACTCTACGTATTCGTCCCAATGGCGGTAATTGAGGTCGGTGACGAGTCGGCCTGTAGCCTTTGGCAGATCCTCAGGATTCTTCTGGATACTCTCATGAAAAGGAATCTGTTTGATGAGGATGACGTGCTTGCCGTCGGGTGAGAACTTATAGTCGTCGATACCGTCTTCGTCATTGGTGAGCTGACGACGGTCAGTTCCATCGGGAAGCATACTCCAGATCTGACCTCCGGAAAGGAAGGCAATACGTGTTCCGCCTTCTATCCATGCAGGAGACACCTCGCTTTTGGATGAAAGAGTGAGTTTACGTTGGTTTTTGCCATCAGCATCCATTACGTAAAGCACCTGGTGACTCTTGTTTTGCTTCACACTATAGTAACCTACCTGATAGACGATTTGCTTGCCGTCGGGTGATGCCTGATAGCTGCCAATACGCCCCATTGCCCATAAAGCCTCGGGTGTCATCCGGTCGCTTGTGAGCTTCATGTTGTGCTTGCCAATCACTTCCGTTTCCGTTTGAGCGCTGGCAGGAACTGTGAGCAATAATGCAGCTGCCAGCAGTAAGTTAGTTTTGTTCATAGATTTATTTGTTTTTCTTCATCTTTTCCTGCTCCATGCGGAGTTTGCGGAGTTCCTCTGTCTGCTTCTGCATCTGTTCGATGCGGGCAGCCATTCCACTCATCTTCTTGGGATTATTCTTGTTCTCCTGGTATTTCTTCTCGAGGATAGCC
>Ga0310695_10006803_pt1 | contig 18656 bp, 14 predicted proteins | sample RumenRJG_04DNA_FD_203882 | JGI IMG/M metagenome (GOLD analysis project Ga0310695, IMG submission 203882) | Bovine rumen microbial communities from Lethbridge, Alberta, Canada - RJG_04 (v2) (version 2) | ecosystem: Host-associated > Mammals > Digestive system > Stomach > Rumen | place: Canada...
AACGTATTGATGTAGGTGGTTTTGATACGCATTGTGCAAAATATATGGGCGCGATGTTCAATGGTTGTAAAAATCTCAAATCATTAGATGTAAATAGTTTTTACACAGCTAATGTTTATGATATGAGTATGATGTTTTATCACTGTGAAAGTCTTGATACTCTCGATTTAAGCAGTTTTAATACGGCAAAAGTCAAGTGGTTTAATTTTATGTTTGAGAACTGCGCAAATCTAAAAACTATTTTAGTAAGCGATAGTTGGTCAACAAAAAATGCCGAAAATTGCAATTTTGTATTTGGTGGCTGTGACAATCTTCGTGGCGGCGAAGGGTGTAATCATAAATATGACGTTAAGTATGCTCAAATTGATGGTAAAAATGGCAAACCTGGTTTGTTGACCAAAAAAGGACATCCATATTTAGGAAGAGAATATGCTGTCCTGCAAAACACGACACTCATATTTTATTACGGCGACAATAAGCCGCAGGATACAGAAATATATTACCCCGGCTTTTATGGGGACATCAGAAAAACAATCAGACATATTGTCATCGACACGTCTTTCAGAAATTTTGCACCTAAATATTGCAACGATTGGTATGCAGGCTGCGAAAACTTATTGGATATTTTTGGTCTTGAAAACATCAATACGCAGAATGTTATAGACATGTCATCGATGTTTGCGAATTGTCATAGTCTAAAAACTATTTATGCTGGTGAAAATTGGAATACAGAATCAGTCAAAGATTCGGAGTATATGTTTTGGAATTGTTCCAATCTGATTGGCGGCGAAGGCTCTAAATGCCGTGGATATTGGGCGGATACTTTGCAATATGCGCATATTGACGGCGGTGAGGCTAATTCCGGATATTTTACCAAGTCGGGACAAAAACCGTATGGAGAAACAATCATACAAAAAGATACTTCATACACTGTTTTCAAAGACGGAATTTTGACTTTTTATTATGGCAAACCGCAGTTTGTATTGGATAAATACGATAAATGGTATGTGAAAAAAATAGTATTTGATTCGACGTACAAAAATTATTATCCGAAAACGTGTAAAGGCTTTTTTAGTGGCTGTCGTAATTTGGAGGAAATTGTTGATATGGAAAAATATTTCAATACCGATAGTGTTAAAAATATGACTCGAATGTTTTGTGGCTGCCGTAATTTGAAAAAACTTGACTTGACAAATTTTAAAACCGACAAAGTAACAGATATGAATGAAATGTTTTTGGGATGTGATTCGTTGACGGGTTTAAATTTGTCATCGTTTAATACTGAAAAAGTAACAAATATGGGCGGTATGTTTAGCGATTGCAAATCGTTGAAGCACATTGATTTGTCAAATTTTAAAACCGATAATGTTACTGATATGCACTCAATGTTTTCGGCTTGCAGAGCATTATATGATTTGGATGTGTCCCATTTTGCAACATCAAAGGTCGCAAATATGAGCGAAATGTTTTGTGGATGTTGTAGATTGAAAAACATTGACATCACCAATTTCAAAACTGATAGTTTGACAAATGTCAGTTTTATGTTCTCGGGCTGTCTTGGTTTGACCCAATTGGATTTGCACAATTTCAATACCGAAAACATCAGAAATATGAGAGGTATGTTTCGTAATTGTAATGGACTGACGGAATTAAATTTGGAGTTTTTTGACACTAAAAATGTTGAGGATATGGGCGATATGTTTGCAGATTGCTCCAATCTGAAAACAATATATGTGTCTGATAAATGGAGTGTTGCTTCGCTTGATTCGACCAAAGACAATATTTCCTACGAACAATATTGGTGTGGCGAGTTGTACCACGAAGGCGGCAACGGTTGCAAATATATGTTTGACGGCTGCGGCAATTTAGTTGGCGGCAGTGGGACTACATTCAATTGTCTCAAAGTCGGCAAAGAGTATGCAAGAATTGACGGTGGAGCTTCTGCTCCCGGATATTTGACCGCGAAAGGGTCTAAAATATCCAAAAAACAGGCGTATGCCGTTTTGAAAAACAATACGTTGACTTTTTATTACGGCAACAAGCCAAAGAATGCCTTCAATCTCAATTGCAATGTCACTCCCGAATGGAGCAATCAGGCACAAACGATACATAAAGTTGTTTTTGACAAATCGTTCAGACAATATAAGCCTACGAGTTGTTACGAATGGTTTTTCGGATGTTGCAATCTCACCGAAATAGTTGGAATGAAGGAAAATTTGAATACAGAAAATGTTTCGGATATGGGGTTGATGTTTTTTGCCTGCGTCAATCTTCGTGATATAGATTTGAGCGGTTTCAATACGTCTAATGTCGTAAGTATGGTTAGTATGTTTGGTTGCTGTACAGGATTGGAAGCATTGGATTTGGGTAGTTTTGATACGCAAAATGTCAAGACAATGGCTATGATGTTTGAAAATTGCGAAAACATCCAAACACTTGATTTGAGCAGTTTTAACACACAAAATGTCACCAATATGAATTCGATGTTTTATGATTGCAAAAATCTTAAAACTATCAATCTCAAAAGTTTTAATACAACCAATACAGTTGGAATGGAACATTTGTTTGGTAATTGTATCAATCTTACTGACATTGATTTAAGCAATTTTGATTTGTCGTATAACGATGAAATTCAAAGGAGACATCTGAATTTTATGTTTGAAAATTGTATAGGACTCAAAAGCCTTGATATGGGTGATTTGACTAATGTTCACGGCAATTTTACTGGGATGTTTTTCGGCTGCGAGAATCTTGAAAATCTTAAACTTTTTCATCCGTTATGTCAGTACGAAGATTACTATGTTTCATTTAATATGTGTGCAATGTTTTACGGGTGTAAAAAACTGAAAACAATCGATTTAAGTGATTTTATTGTCAAAAAATGTCCTTATAATTTGGCATATACATTTGCTAATTGTACCAATTTGCAAACCATCTACGTGTCAGACAATTGGACTTTGAAATATATGGATACAATGTGGCGTGAAAATTTGGATGGGTCTTATACCGTACAATATGTGTCACAATCTCACAATTTCGTCAATGTATTTCAAAATTGTCCCAATCTCGTCGGCGGCAACGGCACAAAATGGGATGTCCAAAACGTTTCCGCCGAACAATACCTCCGCATTGATTGTGGTTCTGAAAGTCCGGGGTATTTTACCAAGAAATGAGAAACATTAATCTATATTTCAAAAAGATTTTTTTAATTTGGATAAAAAAATAATTTAAGGATATGATATTTTTAACTGACTTTTCATTGGTTTCGGAAGATATGGAGTGGGATATTGTATCTACACATAGTCCGTTTTTGCTATCGTTGCCCGGAGCTAAGATTTTCAATATGGATTCAGAACCCGTAAAAACCTGCAAATGGACAGATTTGCCCAATGTCAGGATTTTTTTCGATTTTTTCATGGAGAGAAAGGATGAGTTTTGATTTCCATCATTGATGCGGATTGCAGGTTGAATCTACGTCTAAAATTTTTTCGTCAAAAAATTGGTTCTCTGAAAATTTATTTTTAGTTTTGCATGGACGGAAAAATTAACGATTTCAAAGGAAAAACAGCATCCTCTATTCCGTTAATTGTAGAGGTGTTAGCGTTATTGCTCGGTATCCTATAATTGTTAGGATATAGTTGTTTTTCGCCGTCTTTTATATATTTTCTTCATATATAATTATTATCTTTTATAGTACCAAATATTGTTTTTAATCTGTATGTATTCGGCTCTACTGCGCTAAATATAATTATTTTATTTTTCCGTCTATTTTTAAAGCCTTGACAAAATCAATAAATTTAAAGTCCTTGTCATCTTCACTTTCAAAAATTAATTATGGTTATTTATTAAGACAATAAAGCGTAAATTAAAATGTAAACGAATGCGAGAAGTTCGGAAACAAGCAAGGTGATTGAGATAGTTAAATTCAAAATGACTTTCTTCACCTTACACAAACTCCCCATTCAACGCCTCAATCTCCACTTCGTGTTTTTTGGTGTTTTTATCGTAATTAATTCCAAGCAGGATAATAGTTTTTGAAAAATTTTGGAGTTTGCCGTGATATTTTTTGGCTTTGATTTGGGATATTGCGCCTTGGGCGGTTTTGTCGTATTTCAATTCGACAACCACGGCGGGATATGGCGAATTTTTGATTGGTACAAAAACCATATCGGCAAAGCCTTTGCCCGATGGGAACTCTCGAAAAATCTCGTATTGAGCCTGCGCCGAATAATATGCAAGGCGGATGGCACACGCCAAAGAGTTTTCGTCGTTGAACTCAATAAACGATGTCGCCTCGTCGTGATACGAATCCAAAGCCTTTTCGATATAATTTTTGTCGCCAGCAATTGTTGCCCTCAACAGTTGGTTGGAATTGCCAATGGCTTTCGATAAACTGCCCCAACCACATACACGAATCGAATTTTTAAACTCGTCGGCAACCTCGGTATTGGGTATTGAAACATCGCCAAACACAGGATCATACGACAAGTAGCCGAGATGCGCCAAAAGCGTTAAAACATCGTCGCAGGTTTCGATATTTTTCATATCGTTACGGAAACTCGTAACGCTGATTGAAACCTTTTCGCCATTCAACATCCTAACAATTTTGTCGCGCAAACCATCGATGTCGTTTTTTATGTAATGCTCAATGGTTGTGTACGATGCGGATTTCGACCAATGGCTGTTGTAGTTTCTTTTTTCAATCGACTGCATCACCGAATTTGGATTAAACATCGACTTTTCAGTACCTATGATATAACCGTCGTAGGCGTGCTTCATCATTTCAAAATCCATATTAAACTTGTTGCAGAGAGATTGTACTTGCATTGCTGTAAAACCGTAATACTGCGCAGTTCTACCCGGGTCAATAACACTGTACTCATCAAAATTATTCAGTGCCGATTGCGATTCAACTTTTATAATTGGCAGAATACCTGTCATATACACCAACAGAAAAACATCATCGGCAGTGTTTGATTTGAACATTGAGCGCAAGAAATTGACATATTTTGTCTGCGTTTTTTCATCAATTTCGCGCACCAGTCTATCCCACTCATCAATGATAAAGACAAAACGGTCGCCGGTTTTTTGGTGGATTTCGTCAAGTGCTCTACTCAGCAATTCTTTTTCTTCCAAAAAAGGATAAGACTCTTTTAAGTCTTTAATCACTTCTTTTTGAGCCTCTTCCACAACACTCTGATTGTCTAATTGCGAAAACTTGTTCCAATCAATATAAATTGTCGGATATTTATTAAGGTGCTTTTTGTAACTTGGCAGTTTTGCAATTTCCAAATCATCAAACAGCCGCGCAGAATCAGATTTTCGGTCGTAATAGGCATAAATCATCTTTGCGGCTACTGACTTTCCAAAACGCCGAGGACGCGACACACACATATAACGATGCGAAGTGTCTATACTTTCGTTTAAAATACCTAATAACTCCGACTTGTCAATAAAGGCGGAATTTCTTATGCCGTTAAAGGCAATGTTGCCCTTGTCGATGAATATGCCCATAGTCTTAAAAAAATTATTTAACAAAACAAAATTACATAAAAAATATATAAAACGCAAAAACTCCCTGCACGTTTTTTGGTACAGGGAGTTTTTATTCTAAAAAAAGCTCTTTTTAGTAAGCTCTTGCAAAAACTACTCTTTGTTTTGAAGGTTTTCCGGTGAGCATATCAACACCGTCTTCTTGAGGATTGTCAAGAGGAATACAACGGATTGTAGCCTTTGTTTCTTCTTTTATGCGCTCCTCAGTCTCTGATGTACCGTCCCAAGGCGCATAAACAAAACCTCCTTTATCCAAAGCCGCTTTAAACTCGTCGTATGTATCAACTTTGTATGTGTGTTCTTCTCTATATTTCAAAGCTTTAAGATAGATGTTCTTCTGAATATCGTCCATCAATTTATAAACATATTCATCTACTCCGTCCATTTTAACGGTCTGTTTCTCCATCGTATCGCGTCTGAAAACTTCAATCGTGCCGTTTTCCAAATCTCTTGCACCAATAGCCAATCTAACAGGAACGCCTTGAAGCTCGTACTGATGAAATTTCCAACCCGGTTTCTGATTGTCAGCACCGTCAAATTTCACTTCCAAACCTTTGGCTTTCAAACTCTTAATTATCGGCTCAACTTTTTGGTAAATCACATCGGCATCTTCACGCTTCTTGTAAATAGGAATAATAACAACGTGCAAAGGCGCAACTTTCGGGGGTAAAACCAAACCGTTGTCGTCTGAATGCGTCATTATCAATGCTCCCATAAGACGTGTTGAAACGCCCCATGAAGTAGCCCAAACAACCTCTTGTTTGCCCTCTTTGTTCAAGAATTTTACGTCAAAAGCCTTAGCAAAATTCTGTCCCAAGAAATGAGAAGTACCCGCTTGAAGTGCTTTACCGTCCTGCATCAAAGCTTCAATACAATAAGTCTCCAACGCTCCGGCAAATCTTTCATTAGCTGTTTTAACGCCTTTCAATACAGGTATTGCCAAGAAATTCTCTGCAAAATCAGAATAAACACCCAACATTCTTTGTGCCTCTTCCAAAGCCTCTTCTTTAGTTGCATGAGCAGTATGACCCTCTTGCCACAAAAACTCTGCCGTCCTCAAGAAAAGTCTCGTGCGCATTTCCCATCTTACAACGTTTGCCCACTGATTAATCAAAATAGGCAAATCCCTGTATGATTGAATCCAATTTTTATAAGTATTCCAAATAATGGTTTCCGAGGTCGGACGAACAATAAGCTCTTCCTCCAATTTAGCATTTTCATCAACTACGATGTCTTTGCCGTCTTCGGAATTCTTAAGCCTATAATGCGTTACTACAGCACATTCTTTAGCAAAACCTTTAACGTGCTCCGCCTCGCGGCTGAAAAAGGATTTCGGTATAAAAATAGGGAAATAAGCATTTTTATGCCCCGTAGCCTTAAACATTCTGTCAAGCTCGTCGTGCATTTTTTCCCAAATAGAGTATCCGTAAGGTTTTATCACCATACAGCCCCTGACTGCGGAATTCTCCGCTAAATCAGCATTCGTAACAAGGTCCGTATACCATTTTGAATAATCTTCAGACCTTTTTGTTATAAAATCAGCCATTCTTAGAGTATCTTAAAAATTTTTCCGATGCAAAGAAAACAATTTTTTTTCAGAAAACAGAATTTTTTTCATAATTTTTTAGTACAAAAATATCACGAAAAAAAATTATTCTATCGTCAACTCTATCTTAATATCAAGACTATCAACTACTTGATTGTTAGCATCAAGAATTACGGCTTTCGCTGTAACATTCTTGCCGCTATCAGCAATAGATGAAAGTCCGGGGAAAAACGACAATCTAATGTTAATTTCTTCACCGCTTGCCAAAATACGTTTTTCAGGTATCGCAGTTATTCCGGCAGGTGCTTCAAACGATACAAATTCAAGTCTTTCTTGATGATCGTTTTTAACAGCAACCTTCTGGTTTTGAACCGAAAAAGATTTTGAATCAAATACGGTTTTTGTTTCACCCGAATCAGAAACACTCCTTACATTATCAACTGAGGCTACTGTCTGTGACAAACCCCTGCTATGACCATAAATTTGAGTCTCTTCTTCTTCAGATTGTGCATAATTTTTTCCCGCAAGTAAAACTACCAGCAATAACGTCGTTATAAATTTGTTTTTCATTTTTTAATTAATGTGATTTTTTTATTAGTGAATATTAATTTTCATTTTAACAAGCACAAAAATGCGACTCCGATTAAAATCCCCGACAAAATAAACGCTTTCTGTTTAATATTTTTTTCGTGAAACAATACTGCTCCCGCAACAAACGAAATTATTACGTTGCTGCGCCTTATAAGCGAGACAATTCCAATTAACGCCCCGTCCCTACTAAGTCCGTAAAAATACAAAAAATCAGCTACCGTCAGAAAAAATCCAATCAACAAAATTGTGCTACGAAACTCAAATTTATCAGTTTTCTCCTTGTGCGGCCACCAAAAAATAAACATCATCATAACCGCCAACAAAAACTGATAAAACGAAAACCACGCTTGAACTTCCATTCTGTCAATCATCAACTCCCGCAAAATCACTTTGTCGTAAAGCGCTGAAGCCGAACCAATTAACGTTCCTAAAATCAAAAGCATGACTTTCGGATTGTGTTTCAGCTTTATTCCCTCTTTTTTGCCGTAATTAGCATAAAAAAATAAGCAAGTCAATATAATTCCCGCTCCTAACCATTGATAAATATTAAGCCTCTCGCCTAATATAAAAATTGCGCCGAGCAAAGTCCACGCAGGCGCAGAACTTCTTACAGGCCCGACAATAGAAATCGGTAAATGTTTCATGGCGTAAAAATTACAAAACCACGAAGTCTGCACAATTACCGCTTTTAATATTATAAATAATTGATTCCTAAAATTAGTCTTAGGAATTTCAAATACCGTTTTCTCAAACCAGCCGAACCCAAAAGCCGAATCCAAAATCATCGGCAACATCATCACCAAAGATGCCGACGAACTTAATGCCATAACAGCTAAAACAGCATTTTGTTTCAGCGAGGTTTTCTTACATATATCGTAAATGCCTAAAAATACGGCCGATAATATTACAAACGGTATCCACATTTCCTATTTCGCCGAAGATGATGACGAATTAACGTAACCCTTCAAAGTAACTTTTGCCGTAACCTTGCTAAGTTTAGAAAGTCCCGAAACTTTAGCAACTCCTTTTACACTGCCTTTTTGAAAAGCAATAACATCACCATTCTGAACTTGAACTTGATTTTTACTATAATTAGGAATACTGCCCGATGTTACGGTCATGCTATTCAATTCGCTCAATTCGTCATAATTATCAAGCGAAACTTGTCCCAAATTTTGAACAGTCGTTGTCTTGTTATTATTATAAGTCTTATTATTGGCTTCATAAACTCCTTTGAGAATAGAACCGTCAGGAGACGTAATAACATAATCAAAACTTGTTTGCCAAAACAAAGTCAAATCACCTTGACTTGCAGGAACTGCTGTCAAACTGCTAATGTCCAAAGATGCTTTATCCGTAGTAGGCGAAGTCGAAGTATAAGATAAATTAACGGTAAACGGCAATGCCTCATCAGAAGTCTGATCTCCTCCGCCGTTATTATTGTTATTATTATTTTTATTGTTGCCGTTTTGTTCCTCGTCCTCCAATTCACAAGAAGTAAATGTCAGCCCTAATCCTAAGACACATGCTGAAAGTAAATATACTATCTTTTTCATAATTTAATGTTTGTTTATTATTGGTTATACACTATAGTTATTTAACGATACAAAAGTAAAAATGTTTCAGAAAAAGGAAAAATATTTTTCTGTTAAATTTCCTTATCCAAGATTATTTTTACTTGATTTTCAACCTCATCCAAAGAGCCATTGTTAATAATTTCGTATTGACAAAATTCTTTTTTCTTAATATCGGACATTTGATTTTTCATACGGCTTAAAACCTGCTCTTTTGTAACTCTATCCCGCATAACAGTACGGTTAATTCTCGTTTCCAAATCTGCCGTAACAAGTACCGAAAAATCAACACGTTTAAAAAAGCCGCTTTCAATAAGAATCGCACTTTCCAAAACCACCGCTTTTTTTTCAGTGTTAATTTTACAAAAATTAGAAAAATCCTCAAAAACCAAAGGGTGAATCAGTGCGTTAAGTTTTTGCAACATTATTTCGTCAGAAAAAACCACAGAAGCAACTTTTTTTCTATCCAAAATTCCGTCCTTAGAATAAATATTTTCTCCGAAAAGTTTTTTCAAACCCGAAATAGCCTCATGGTTTTCGTCCTGAATTTTTTTGGCTCTCAAATCCGAATTATAAACCGCCGCACCAAAAGTCTCAAAAATTTTTGAAACGGTAGTTTTTCCGCTGCCTATTCCGCCCGTCAAACCGATAATTTTCATTCTTGACTATCTTTTTGTTCAACTCTTTCAACTAAATATTCCACTGCCTCGGGAATAATTTCCATGTCCGTAACGCCGAAATTTTCAGGATATTTCAAAATTTTAACCGTCAAAAATTTCGGTTTTGAAATCCCGTACAATTCCTGATAATCAACCACGGCAACAAACATTTCTTCCGAAACACTATTATAATTAGTCCAACCGATATTATATTTCAAAGTGATTTTTTGCGGGAAAACCCTAAGCTGAACAGAATCGGGAACATGAATCCGCCTGATAGGAATTTCAATGGTGTTTTCAGTGAATTTTTCCACAAAAAAATCTACGTCCGTATACTGAAGATTACAAAAAACGTCTTTGGGAATTATAAGTTTTGCTTTTTGCGTAAAACTCTCTTTAAGATTCTGAATTTCAATTTTTTCAGTTTTTATACAAGTTATAGAATCCATAATGTTTACCGAGGCCGTAACTTCAACGCTATCGGGCTGCAAAACGGGATTTTTCAAAAATCTGTATTGAGGTGAAAAACCTATTTCCGAATCCAAAATCACAGGAACTTTTTTTTCCGCCGAGCGTCCGAAATCGAGTTTCAACGTATCGGGTTTTATAGCCGAACATTTGTAATCACCGGGCAGTTGTGCCTCAACATAGGCTCTAATATCCTCTTTTGTTACGAATTTCAACGAAGAATCCGTATCGGGAAAAGTTCTGATGTCAAGTTTCGACAAATCGATTTTAATAGAGGAAGGCAGTCCTGAATGTCCCAAAAAATACGCACCGCGTGCCGAAACTGTCAGCTGCAACACCTCGGTCGTAATTCCGGGCAACAAATAATGGTTTTTAGGAAGTCCGTAATATTCAACGGGAAAATCCATAATGCCGCTAATCGTACTGCCGGTTTTATTAACAAACCAAAAAACCGCTGAAATCAAGACCATGACAAGATAAATCATCAGTCTTTGGTTTATTTTTCTGCGGCGGAGTTTATAATACCATATTCTCAAACGCCGTCCAAAACTTGATTTTTTTATCATTTTGCGCTAACGATATTTTTCAAGATACTGATTTGCTTTGTAAAGGCGTTTTTCCAAAGCCGTATTCCAATCGGATTTGGCTTTTTGTTTTTCGCCCGAAAAATAATAAGACAATCCGCGCCAAAGGTAAACATCGGTTAATTTCGGATTCAAATCCAAGGCTGCGTTAAAATCCGTCAAACTAAGCCCGTACATTTGAGTTTTGTTATAAACAATGCCTCTCATGCGGTAAAACAAAGCATCTTTTTTATTAACGGAATTAATAATTTTCAAAGCCTCGATTTCTTCCTCCTGACCGAGATACGCCTCGGCTAAAAGTAATTTAGCAGAATCAGAATCAGGAAATTTTTCGAGATATTTTTTAGAAGTTTTTTCTCCTAAAGAAAAATTCTCCGCCTTTAAAAACGCTTCTGAAGCCCTGTAACAACTTTCATAAAGTGTGTCGCAAAGTTTGAAGGCTTTATCAAAACTCTCCGCAGAGGATTTATATTTTGAGAGTTCAAACAAGATTTCACCTTTCAAAAAATGATAATCCGCAACATTGTTTTTGTATTTCAACGCCAAAGAAATATCCTGCAAAGCTGCCTTTGTACTTTTGGAATTAAAATAATTCTTCGCCCTCAAATAATAAGCCCTCGCATTAGAAGGATGTTTTCTAATAAAAACATTCAACTCATCAAAAGCCGTATTTTCCCTGCCGTTATCAACAAGATATTCTATATGATTGAGTTCTTTTTCTAACGGAGAATTTTCTCCGGTCTGCGCTTTCACTTTCAAAAACGAAAGAATTAAAAGCAAAGAAAAAAACAGATATTTCATAATTTATTTAATTTTTTGTTTTGCGAGAAAATATCGTTATAAAACCTTCCAAATCTTTAGGCTCAATGCCCGTGAGTCTGTGTTCGTAAACGATACACTTATAATAATAAACACCGTCCGGCACAAGTTTTCCCGTATTTTTGTCGCAGCCGTCCCAATTAATATCGGGATCGGTTGTCGTATAAACGACTTCGCCCCAACGGTTTGTTATTACCATGTCAATACGGTCTACAAACTGATAAGGATAAGGATGAAACAAATCATTTTTGCCGTCGTCATTAGGAGTGAAAACATTCGGCAAACGGTAATACTCACATTCGTCTACACAAATACGTTCTGAAACAACTCCTTGATTTCCAGCCGAATCAAGAGCCGAAACGGCATAACAACCCGCCATTCCAAGTTCCGGATAATGGTCAAAATGATTAACATCGGGCGTAAAAGTTTCCAACAAATTGAGTTTTCCGTCCAATGTTTCGCTGTAATAAAGAAAATATTTTTCAATACCTAAACCGCAAGCTGTATCGGGTTGCCAAGTAATTCTGTTATAAATCTCCGTACAATAAGATTTTACCTTGCATTTCACACAAGGGGCAATCGTATCAATAGGCGTTGCGTAAGCCTCCTGCGAAAAGTTTTCGATATTAGTGGGCAAACCTTCCTCAGAAAAAAATCCTATCGTTTTGATTTTATAACCGTAAGTCTGACCGTTTATAAGATTATAATCGGTGTAACTATCTTTGTTGGTCGTGGCTAAGTATTCAAAAGTTTCCTTTCCCGGATCTTTTCTGTAAACTTCAAACTTGTCATTACACCAAGGCACATCGCAATCGTATGTCAATGTAACTCTGCGGTCAGAAGGATGAAGTTTCAAAAAAACCGTTGAGGCAGAAGAGGCTGAACCAATAGAATTATAATTCTTGTTTTGAACATCAAAATTAGCAAAACAAACTTTATAAACCGCACCTCTTTTTTCGGTATCAAGTTTTTTGTCCTGATATTTTGTATTGTCATAACCCTCAAGGTTGATGCTTCCGCCGTAAATTTCGTTAGTAATTCCGCCCTCTTCCGCCTTACCGGGGAAAAGCAAATAATAATATGGCGGCGGAACAGAAATTTCATCAAGATCTTTAGGTCCTATCCACTCCAAAGAGATTTTTCCCTCTTTTTCGTCCGTAACATCAACAGAGGCTTTGGTAAAAAGAACAAGTCCGCGGGGCAACAAAGCAGAAACTTCGTCAGAAACCTGACTTTCAGCACCGTCCGCAAAAACAGCCGTTAATCTGTAACAATAACAAAAGCCCTCAGGCAAACCTAAACCGCCATTGTTATCAACATATTCCAAAATAGAAGGATCTTTGAATTCCGCAATCAATTCGTAACCCGCGCTTGAAGGCAAACCCGTCTGACAAGCTCCTTGATTATATTCTACTGGACGGTTTGAACGGTAAAGTTTATAACCCGTAGCGTTGGTATTTCCGCCATTATTCCAAGTCAAAGAGATGCTGCTGTTGGTCGGAGTAATCGAAGTAATTTCGGGTTTTGGAGCAATAACGGTAATATTAATAGTTTGATAAGCCGTTAAAGAGACTCTTGCATCGTCGTCCACACATTTTACGAGCAAATTGTAAGGCTGACGGCGGACATGACTATTAATGGTATTCCAATCGAAGACCCCGACAGGACTTTTACTCAAAACATCCAAAGTGGTAAAAGTTGCAGGAGATTCCGTTACGGCTAAAGGTCCGCCCGAAGCCGAAAGCAACATTCTGTTGCCGTCAGGGTCAGAGGCGGTAACGTTGAAATTGAGATTGTTGCCCGCCAAAACACAATAATTTGCTTGTTTATCAATAACGGGCGTATGATTGTCAATGTCGATAACCTCGACCTGAATATCACGCAAAACCCTGCTAATCATAATTTTATCACGCCATTCCTCAATCCACATTGCAACATTGTAAACGCCTACTCTTGAGGGTTTATCCCAAACAAAATCTCCCGTTTCAGGATTAACATAAATAGTGTCTGTTACCGGAGGTAAAGAATATCCGATAATCTCTTGAGCGTCTTGCTGAAGACAAACGGCAATTTTATAAGAAAGACTGTCGCCATCGGGGTCGTATGCTCCCGGATTATGAACGAAAGTACGGTTCAAAGCCGCTTTGTCCATAGGCGGATTAAGCAATATAGGTGAAGAATTTTGTATAGCTAAAGGACTGATTATCAAAGTAGTTTTCAACGCAAAAACAACGTTTACAGAATTAGGAATATTAGCAACGCCGTCGTTTCGATTCGGGTCTTCCATGTAAAGGACGTAAGTGCCGGGACCCGAAAAAGTATGTTCTCCTTCATAAACATTTTTGCACAAAAACGAAAAAGATAACGATTCATTATCGTCCAAACTCGTTTTGGAAATGCGTTTTAGTGTCATTTTTCCCGTTCCATCACCGCAATCAAGCTCCAATTCGTCCCTATCCGCCTCGGTTTTGGTATAACAATAAGTATAAATTATAATCTTATAAGTGTAACCTTTAATGTGCTTATAGACAATTTCACCTGCCCTGTTATGAGTCGCAAACGCCTGAACTGCAACAAAAAACAGAAAAACAAGCATAAAAGCCTTTTTTAACGAAAGTTTCATTTGAAAAAATAATTTATAAAAAAAAATTGCGTTATAATTTTTACAAAAGTAATGAATTTTTTATTTTTATGCCGTCATTAAACAAAATTTAACAAGGAAATTTTTTAGAATGGAAGATAGTGTTAATAATGCTCTGTACAAAGAGCTTGAAAACGATGATTTGAGTTTCATCTATTTGGGAAAATTTGACAACAACATCTTGGGTTTTGCCACCGAAATTCTCAAGGGTCACATGACTCAGGCTTTGGATACGGAAGGCAAAAAAAACAAGTTGTCTTTCCTTATGATAGAGAGTTTTCAAAATATTTTGCGTTACGGACTTCTCGGACGGCAAGAAAACGAAACCTCCGGAGAAATTTTTGTCGTCAGAAAGATTTTCGGAAGTTATTATATTACAACGGGAAATTTTGTGGAAAACGACAAGATTGATAACACAAGAGAAAAACTCGAAAGGGTAAACTCCTTAAATGCTGAGGATTTGAAGAAATTGTTTTTGCAAACCCTTCAAAACAAAAAACTCTCGCAACAAGGTGGTGCAGGCCTCGGTTTTATGGAGATGGTTCGCAAAACCAAAGAAAAACTCGAATTTGATTTCGTAAAAATAGACGAAAACCGTTCGTTCTTTTATTTTCAGTTGAGATTAAAAGATAAGGATACAGACGAAAGACCTTCGATAGGTATTTCATGGGCAAAACATTTGAAAGAATTGATGGAAACCCATAAACGTTTTATTGCGATGAAAGGTGATTTCAACCGCACGGCTGTCAATCCGATACTTTCGATGGCAGAAAACAATTTCGGCAGCGAATCCGTTAAAACGCAACGTACGGTTTATCATATTTTGGTGGAAATGCTTCAAAACATTGCAAAACACGCCAAAGCCAATGAGGAAGGTATCCGCATAGGATTGTTTTCTATGGGTTATGACGAAGGAATTTATACCGTCAGCGCAACAAATGAAGTATGCCCCGAGGAGAAAAACAAATTGAAAAATTATATCGAAAGTCTTAATTCCAAAGGGAAAGAGGATTTGGACGAATATTATAAAATGATTTTGCGTAACGGTCATGCCGACGAAAGTATACTTTCAGGACTCGGCTTGATAGACATCGCACGAGATAGTATCATAAAAATAGATTACGTTTTCAAAGGGAAAAACCAAGAAGAAGACGGAAATATTTTTACGATTTCAGCAAAAGCATAAATCAAACGAAACAAAAATAAACAAAAAAATAAAAATGTTAGAAAGATTGTATATTGAAGCAACAGAAAATATGCCGAGGGTGGTATTAGATGAAAAAGAAGGCAAATTTATGCTTTCAGGCCGTTCTTTGCCAGAAAATACCGAAAAGGCATACAGGCCGATTATCGACTGGATTACCCGCTATGTGGAAAATCCTTTGAAAGAAACGGTTTTTGAAATCAATCTCGACTATTACAATTCGACATCGCTAAAAAAAATGGTCGATATTTTATTGCTTTTCAAGACCGCTAACGATTCGGGAAAATCGAAAGTCAAAGTAATTTGGTACTACGAAGACGGAGACGAAGGTAGCCGCGACAACGGCGAAGATATTTGTTATGCCGTAAATCTACCCGTTGAAGTCAAAATGAGGGATTTTTAACAAATAAAAAAAGCGGAAAACTTTTTTGAAATTTCCGCTTTTTTTATTATAATCTGTTATTTTAGAAACCTTAGTGTTCCAATTTGATGGTTTCGGTCGTAATGTCAGCAACCTCAGAAGGTCCGAAGTACTGAATAGGACCAGGATAAACGTATGCCGTTTCGATAGCCCATTCATCACGTTTTGAAGCGAAGAATTTGAAAGGACCGCCGTCAAGTTTAACAAGAGCTTTCTGAATAACGGGTTTCATCTTGCCGTTACGTTTTTCCATGTTCATCATAGCGGTGATAGGAATACCGCCTGCGAGCCATTCAGAAGCAGGTTTCGTAGTGTTGCGAACTGATGACATATAACCGGTTTTGCCAGAATTAATCAACAATGCAGCAACACGACCTAATGAATAGCAGTAATCTGCATCGAAATTAGACGGAGCAGCACAACGACCTTCATAACCGAAGAAGTGATGTTGTGTAGAGAATTTGCCGTTGAATTTGCCTTCTTTTTTCCATTGAGCGAGTTTTTTAGCAACCATTTCTGCCAAAAGTTGTTCGGTTTCGATGAGCGAAACTTGTACGTTGCCGTGGGGGTCGCGTTCCAAAGCGAGTTGTTTTGAAACAGCAGCAGGAAGACTTTCAAAAATTGCAGCGTTTTCTTTGCTGAGGTGTTTAACAACGTAAGCAATTTTTTGATCAGCAGCGATTGTGTCAAATTCAGCTTGATTAGCAGCTAACATATCGTTGAGTTCAGCGATAAGTTTTTTGATAGCGGGAATAAATTCGATAAGTCCTTCGGGAACGAGAACAGTACCGAAATTCAAACCTTTGTCAGCACGTGCTTTAACAGCGTTTGCAATGTAAGTTACAACATCGTCAAGTGTTTGGTTTTTAGCCTCAACTTCTTCACCGATAAGGGTGATGTTAGGTTGAGTTTTCAAAGCACATTCCAATGTAACGTGGCTTGCTGAACGACCCATCAATTTGATGAAGTGCCAATATTTTTTAGCTGAATTAGCATCTCTTTCGATATTGCCGATAACCTCTGAATAAACTTTTGTTGCGGTATCAAAACCGAATGAAGTTTCAATCATTTCGTTTTTGAGGTCGCCGTCGATAGTTTTCGGACAACCGATAACTTGAATACCAGTCTTTTTAGCCAAATAATATTCTGCCAAAACGCAAGCGTTTGTATTAGAATCGTCGCCGCCGATGATAACGATAGCGTTGATATTGAGTTTTTTGCAGATTTCAAGACCTTTGTCGAACTGAGAAGTTTCTTCGAGTTTTGTACGGCCTGAACCAATAATATCAAAACCGCCGGTGTTGCGATATTCGTCGATAATGTCAGAGGTGAGTTCGATGTATTTGTGATCAACCAAACCAGAAGGACCACCTAAGAAACCGTAAAGTTTAGAATCTTTGTTGATAGCTTTGATACCGTCAAAAATACCCGAAATAACATTGTGTCCGCCGGGAGCTTGACCGCCTGAAAGGATAACGCCAACGTTGATTGCTTTTGAAGCCATTGACTGTTCTGCTTTTTCAAACGTTACAATAGGCAAACCGTAAGTGTTCGGGAAAAGTTTTTTGATGTCGGCTTGGTCTGCAACTGATTCTGTTGCTTTGCCTTCAGTTAATTTTGTAGCCCCGAAAATTGATGCGGGAACCTTGGGCTGATATGCTGCCCTTGCAATTTGTAAAGGACTTTTTTTCATCGTCTGTTATATTTTTTATAAATTCTACTTTTTTATTTTGTTCAATTATGAATTATGAATTGTCAATTGTCAATTGTCAATTATGAATTGTCAATTATGAATTGTCAATTATCAATTTTCAATTTCTTCTTCCTCCTCGTCATCTTTGAAGAAAGAATAAGTGCCGTCAGAGAATACAATTCCGTGTCTACGTGCCGGAATATCACAACTGAAGGCAACATCGCTTTTATTTAAATCTCTGTCATAAACAAAAAACTCATAACGGATAGTATCATAATCGAAATAGCCTAAAGGGATTCTAACATCAACCTTTACCTCAGCTTTCAAATATTTGTTTTGACCGATAGGAGCTTTGTAAGGTATTCTGTAACAGAGATTTTTTGAAACTTTTGTAAGTTCGTTATAATCACCGTTACGTTTTTCACAAACCGTTATAAAAAGATTGTTATAATACTGAGAATCAGGCGAAAAATTACCAACTGTGTCCTCAGCATTAAGACCGAGATTGCCGTCGCCGTCAATTATTTCAAGCGTTATATCCTGAAACTTGACATCGTTGCCCAAATCGTCTACGGTATCAGCAATATAAACCTGCTTAAACTCAACGCTCGGCAATTCGGAATAAGTTTCCAATTTTCCGCAAGCGTAAAAAACTGTCAAAACAACAGCAACAAACAAAAATATTTTTATCTCCTTAACCATCTTTTATTTTTTTCTGAAAAAGATCTTAATCGGCACACCGCAAAAATCTATATCCCTTCTCAAACGGTTTTCGATATAACGCTTGTAAGGGTCGCGGATATATTGCGGAAGATTGCAGAAAAGAGCAAACGTCGGATAATACGTCGGCAATTGTGTTGCGTATTTTATTTTAATGAATTTGCCTTTCCAAGCCGGTGGCGG
>Ga0310695_10006804_pt1 | contig 18651 bp, 11 predicted proteins | sample RumenRJG_04DNA_FD_203882 | JGI IMG/M metagenome (GOLD analysis project Ga0310695, IMG submission 203882) | Bovine rumen microbial communities from Lethbridge, Alberta, Canada - RJG_04 (v2) (version 2) | ecosystem: Host-associated > Mammals > Digestive system > Stomach > Rumen | place: Canada...
GTGAATTGTAAGTCACTATGACGAATACAGCAAGCACTACGATGATAAGCAGTACGATACCGATACCCATAACTGAATCTCCTTTCAATATATATCCTGTGGCGCAACAGAGAACCGTCCCCTATTGCGCTATTGCGCTTATGCGTTTCTGCCGCAGCAGCTTTTGTACTTTTTGCCTGAGCCGCACGGACACGGATCGTTTCTGCCTACCTTAGGCATGTCGCGCCTGATGGTCTCCTGCTTTCCTGTCTTCTCTGCTTTAGGTGCAGCGCCCGGCATGTTGCCGCGGCCGCCCTTCCCTGACGGCTTCTCGTCGTCCTTATAGTCTTCCTTGGCTGCGGAAGTCCTGCCGCTGACGACGTTTCTTCTCTCAGTCCTGGTTGTGACTGTCACGTTGTAGCAGAACTTGACGGTCTCTTCTCTGATGTCTGCGACCATCTCGTCGAACATCGCAAAGCCTTCCTGTGCATAAGCGACTGCCGGATCCTGCTGGCCGATTCCTCTGAGGCCGATACCGTCTTTTAACTGATCCATCGCATCGATGTGATCCATCCAGCGGTTGTCTACGACTCTCAGGAGGATCATCCTCTCAACGTCGCGCATCTGCTCTGCGCCGATCTCGGCTTCTTTCTCAGCGTAAAGCTCGTCGAAGACTGCCTTGACATCGTCTCTGAGCTGCTGCTCATCGAGTCCGTTGATATAATCAGGGTCGTCGAATCTCAGTCTGCCCTTCACGAGCGGTGTGATCTGTTCGAGTCCGTCAGACACTCTCTTGAGATCCCATTCTTCAGGGTATCTCGACTCGAGCACTACAGGATCGATGATACCGTCGATCAGCTCATAAGTCATGTTCTGAATGTAGCCGCTGACATCTTCACCGTCGAGGACCATGCGTCTCTGACCGTAGATGATCTCACGCTGCTTGTTCATGACATTGTCGTACTGGAGTACGTATTTACGGATACCGAAGTTCTTGCCCTCGACCTTCTTCTGAGCGCCTTCGATTGACCTTGAAAGCATTCCTGCCTCGAGCGGCTCGTCTTCATCGAGACCGACTCTGGCCATGACGTTCTGCATCCTCTCTCCACCGAATAGTCTCATCAGGTCATCTTCGAGTGAGATGAAGAACTGTGTTGTTCCCGGGTCTCCCTGACGTCCGGAACGTCCTCTGAGCTGGTTGTCGATACGTCTCGACTCATGTCTCTCTGTACCTACGATGCACAGGCCTCCGAGTTCTTTTACCTTTTCCTGCTCAGCAGCTCTCTCAGCCTTGATCTCTTCATGCAGCTCGTTGTACCTCTGACGGGCAACGATCATGTCAGGGTCATCAGACTTCTCGAAGCCTGTAGCAAAAGCGATCTGCTCAGGAGTGAACTCCTCTTTTCTCATGATGCGCCTTGCTTCAAAGTCAGGATTACCGCCGAGTATGATATCTGTACCACGGCCGGCCATGTTGGTCGCGATGGTCACTGCACCGAGGCGGCCTGCCTCAGCTACGATCTCAGCTTCCTGCTCATGGTGCTTAGCGTTCAGTACGTTGTGCTTCACGCCGCGCTTTCTCAGCATATTGCTGATCAGTTCGGATATCTCGATCGAAATGGTACCTACCAGTACCGGCTGACCGGTCTCATGGGCGGCAACGACTCTGTCAACTATCGCTTTGTACTTGCCCTTCTGATGAGCATATACAGAGTCTTCCCTGTCCTGTCTGATAACAGGCTTGTTGGTCGGGATGACGACTACGTCCATGTTGTAGATATCACGGAACTCGTCTTCCTCTGTCTTGGCTGTACCTGTCATACCGGAAAGCTTCTGGTACATCCTGAAGTAGTTCTGCAGGGTGATGGTCGCCAGTGTCTTGGACTCTGATCTGACCTTGACGCCTTCCTTGGCCTCGATGGCCTGATGGAGTCCGTTCGAGAAACGACGGCCGTACATCAGACGTCCGGTGAATTCATCGACTATCAGGATCTCGCCGTCCTTGACGATATAGTCAACGTCCCTCTTCATGAGGTAGTTGGCACGCAGAGCCTGCTGGACGTAGTGGTTTAACTCCATGTTGTCCGGGTCGGAGAAGTTATCTATGCCAAAATACTGCTCGCAGATCTTGACACCCTGATCGGTAAGAGCTATCTGGTTGTCCTTCTCGTCTATCTTGTAATCGCCGGGCTTATCCTCTGTCTCCTGCACGAGTGTCTTGACAAAAGAGTTGGCGCTCTTGTACATCGAGCTTGAGTCCTGACCTCTTCCCGAAATGATGAGCGGTGTCCTGGCCTCATCGATGAGGATAGAGTCGACCTCGTCGACGATGGCAAAATTGAGTTCTCTCTGTGTCAGCTGCTCAGCATATGTGACCATGTTGTCACGCAGGTAGTCAAAACCGAACTCGTTGTTGGTTCCGTAAGTAATGTCGGCCATGTACTGTTCATGGCGGGCTCTACCCTCTACGGCATGTATGACGCAGCCGACCTTGAGTCCGAGGAAAGTATAGAGCTTTCCCATCCACTCAGCGTCACGCTTTGCCAGGTAGTCGTTGACTGTGACAACATGCACGCCCTTACCTTCGAGTGCATTAAGATATGCGGCAAGAGTAGCAACAAGTGTTTTACCTTCACCTGTCTTCATCTCGGCGATACGGCCCTGATGAAGAACTACACCACCGATGAGCTGCACTCTGAAGTGCTTCATGCCCAGGCTTCTCCATGCACCTTCGCGGCATACGGCGAAAGCTTCCGGCAGGATGTCGTCAAGTGTCTCACCCTCTGCGAGTCTGGCTCTGAACTCATCGGTCTTGGCCCTGAGCTCGTCGTCGGTAAGAGCCTGCATCGCTTCGTCGTAGGCTTCGACACGGTCGACGATCTTTTCTATCTTTTTTACTTCTTTTGCGTTAAGATCTCCGAAGATCTTTTCCATCAAACCCATTAGCGTATATATCCTTTCTTGCTTATTCTGCACCTGAGGTCAGTGCAGTATTATTTACATAGCATCTAATCATCTTCTTCCGGCTTGTCTTCGACTGTGATGCGTGTCATGAGTGCCCTCCTTGCGTCGGCCTTTATGACCTTGACGTGGAATATCTTGTGGCGTGACTCATAGTCGAACTCGTCGCCTTCTTTTGGCAGTCTGTCGAGCTCTATCATTACCCAGCCGTTTACCGTGTTGCAGTCGGCTTCTATCTCTTCGTCTACCATCTCAAAGAAGTCTTCGAGGTCTGCACCGCCTGCTACGAGATACTCGTTCTCACCTGCCGGCCTTACGTCCTTGGTGGCGACTGCATCGTGTTCATCGTAGATGTCTCCAACTATCTCTTCGATGATATCCTCGAGTGTGACCAGGCCTGTCGTCCCGCCGTATTCATCAACGACGATGGCGATGTGGGTCTTTTTGGCCTGCATCCTATTGAGCAGGATCGCTGCCTTGAGCGTCTCTGCCACATAGGCTACCGGCTTTATGATCTTCTCGACATCTTTGATGGTCTTGACATTCTTGTTGTAGAAGTCCTTGTGGTTGATGACGCCGATGATATTGTCGAGGTCATCCACATACACCGGAAGTCTTGAGAACCCGGTTTCCCTGAAGACCTGCTTGATCTCGGCGACCGGTGTTCCCTTTTCTATAGCAACGATATCCACCCTCGGTGTGAGGACGTCTATCGCTTCTGTCTCATTGAATTCTATCGCGTTGGAGATCAGCTCTCCCTGCTCTTCTCCTATGGCACCGCCGGCTTCAGCTTCCTCAACTATAGTGAGGAGCTCGTCTTCTGAAAACTCAGGAGCTTCGTTCTTGCCTATCATCTTCTTGAGCAGGACCTTGAGTCCCATGAAGATGAATGTCAGCGGAGTCAGGATGACGATAAGGCCCTTGACGAAAGGCGCAAGGAAAAGTGCTGTTTCTTCAGCGTATTCTCTGGCAATGATCTTAGGTGATATCTCGCCCAGTACCAGAACCAGAATGGTGACCATGATCGTCGCTATGGTAGGACCGATCTTGTCACCCCATGTTAAGATACCGTAGACCGTTGCTACGGTTGTCATTACTATATTGGAGATGGTGTTTCCCACGAGGATGGTGGTGATGAGCTTGTCAAAATTCTCCGTAAGCTCCAGCACCAGCTTTGCCCGCTTGTTATCGTCCGCTGCAAGATTTTTCATCTTGATCTTGTTTACGGAAGAGAACGCGGTCTCTGTGCCCGAGAAGAATGTCGAGCACAGGACCAGTCCGATAATTGCTATAAGATAGCCGTTCATTATACCTCTTTTTTCAAGTTACCGTATTTGTGTCGGGAGCGCTGCATGTGCCTGCTCGAAGCTCCCGTATCGTGCATCTCATCGGCGATCGCTCTGCGCTCACGGGGAAGCTGCAAGCTCCGCTCGCTTCGCTCGACTGCGTTTTTGCAGCTTCCAGCCGTTCCCGCTGCCGCTCTCTTGTGAGCTGCATCGATACGCTCGCGATTCTGCGCGGCTGCATGCAGCGCCCACCGACGAAGATAACACTATCCGGATTCAGTATTATTATGGTTATTGATCTTAGTACCGCTCCCTGCGGAGGGTTTCTTTATTCTCTTTCACCTGATACGATCGCCCAGTCGATGGTGGTGTCGATCTCAGGTGCGTTGTAGTTCTCGCTGTCGTATGTCAGATATGCCTTGGCTGTGTATGTTCCGACTGCGCTGGCTTTGTTGTCTCTGTATCTGACATCGATTGACTTAGGCACGTTCCTCAGTACGATGCTCTTCTCATAAGCATCATAGATGAACGGCTTGTCGTAGCTCCAGTAGACGTGCTCGGTGTCGTAGTTCGCTTTTTCGATCTTCCACTTGAGGTCGGCGATCTCGTCTGCCTCGCAGTTTCTTGTATCGTATGTCAGTCTTGCTCTTGCAGTGTATGTGCCGGCATTGATCTTGACGTTGTCTACATATACTACCTCAGCATCCTTAGGCAGACCTAAAAGTGTGACTTTCTTAGGCTTCTCGTCGAATACGAAGAGTGTGCTCTCATCGTAATCCCATCTTACAGCGGAGGTGTTGATCTTCTTCTTCTGGATCCTCCACTTGAGGTTGGCCACTGTAGGCTCTTCGTAGTTGTCCTTGTTGCTGTAATCAAGGATCGCTTCTGCCATGTATGTGCCTGCGTCGATAGCGGTGTTGCCTCTGTATGCAGCTACTCTGACGCCCTCAGGGAGTCCGACAAGTGCTACGCTCTTCTCTTCACCACTGTAGATGATGTCATCGCTGTATGCCCACTCGGTTCCCGACATGTCATACTTAGCTCTGTTTATCTTCCACCAGCATCCTCTTACAGGTTCAGGTGTCTCGTAGTTGACAGGGTCTGCTGCAGCGATCTCTGCCATTGCCTCGTACTCGCCTGCTCCGGTAGCGGTATTTCCTGTGTATGTCACTACTACTTTGTCAGGAAGTCCTGCCAGACTGACCTTCTTTTCAGCTCCGTCATATGTGAATGCTCCGCTGTAATCCCAGCGTACATCTGACATGTCGATGCCGGCCTTCTGGATCTCCCATCTGCATTCAGGTACTGTGACCTCTCTGTAGTTGGTGTCGCCAGGTCTTACGAGTTTTGCCTTGGCATAGTATACGCCTGCGTCTGTTGCAACGTTGTCTTCGTAAACTACCTCGAAACCTTCCGGAACGCCTATGATCTCCATGACAGGCGCTTTGCCGCGCAGTCTGTCGAGGAAGCCCTGCTCAAGAGCTCTCTCTGCGAGTGCGACGCCCTTAGGCGTACCGTCGTAAACGAACGGACCGCTGTAGTTCCAGCTGATGCTGCTTGTATCGACAGGTGCATCTGCCATGCCGATGTGCCACCTTACCGGTCCGAATTCCGGCTTGAAGTAGTTTCTCTCGTCGTAGCTGAACTCAGCCGAAGCCTCGTAGTCGCCTGCATCTGTACCTGTATTTCCGGTATAGATAGCGCTGACGCCTGCAGGCAGTCCCTTAAGAGCAACGCTTCTCTCACTTCCGCTGTAGGTGAAATCATCTTCATAATCCCATGCGACCTCGGACATGTCGTAAACAGCCTTGTCTATCCTCCAGTCCATGCTGCCGACTGTTGGCCTTATGTAGTTGTGCTCATCGTATACGAGGTCAGCACTTGCTGTATATGTGCCTGCATCTGTAGCAGCATTTCCGCTGTATACAGGTGTTACTCCTTCAGGCAGACCTGTCAGAGCTATAGACTTCTCGGTGCCGTCGTATACATATCTCATCTCACCTGTCCATCTTGCGTCAGACATGTCGTACTCTGCCTTGACGATCTCCCAGCTGCAGTCAGCTATTGACGGGTAGTTGTAGTTGTCAGGGTTGACAGGTCTGAGATCTGCATGTGCTGTGTATGATCCGACGATGTCGCCTGTGTTGCCTGTGTATGATGCTTCTATTGTCTCAGGCATGCCGGCGAGCTCCACGGTCCTGACGCTGCCGTCATATACGAACGGCTGCGAGTAATCCCATCTGAGCCTGCGGATATCCGGATCAGCCTTGTTTATGGTCCATGTGCAGCTCATCGGTTCAGGCACACTATAGTTACCGGTGTTGGTCCTGAACCTTGCTGTTGCTGTATAGGTGCCGGCATCGGTAGCTGTATTGCCTTCATAATCGACGCTTATGCCCTCAGGGAGTCCTGTGACTTCGACCCTCTTAGGAGTGCCGTCGTATACAAACTCTCCGGAATAATCCCATCTTGCCGAGGACATGTCATACTCTGCTTTGCCTATGCTCCATGGCAGAGTGATAGCCTCTGGTGAGTTGTAGTTAGTATCTGCTGTCCTGAATGAAGCGGTAGCAACATAGTCTCCTGCGAGGAAGCCGGTGTTGTTCTCATAGCTTGCCGTCACATTCTCAGGCAGGTTGAAGAGTTCAACCTTCTTCCTGTCGCCGTCATATGTGAATGAGCCAGGCTGGTAATCCCACTCAGCGCCGGACATGTCGTAGTCTGCTCTGATGATCTCCCAGTCGCAGTCCTGGAATGAAGGCGTATTGTAGTTGGCCTCATCCGATACTTTGAGGATAGCCTTAGCTGTGTATTTGCCTGCTCCGACCGCCTCATTGTTCCTGTAGTCTGCACTGACTCCGTTAGGCAGCTGCTCAAGCATTACGCTCTGGACTCTGCCGTTGTAGACCTTGGCGTCAGTGTAATCCCACTTGACAGCGGACATCTCATAGTCTGCTTTGACTATTTGCCATCTGCAGCTGTCGACATGCGGCTTGTTGTAGTTGCTCTGATCGAACGGGATCAGGTCAGCTGTGGCCTCGTAGACGCCTGTATCTGCTGCGGCGTTGCCTGAGTAGATAGCTCTCACACCCTCAGGGAGTCCTCTGAGCTCTACTTCATGCATCCTGCCTGTGTAGCTGAACTCACCGCTGTAGTTCCACTGAACAGCCGACATATCGTAGTCAGCCTTGTTGATGGTCCATGTGCAGTTCTCGAATTCAGGAACGTTGTAGTTTCTCTCGTCAGCTGCTCTGAACGATACGCTTGCCTCGTATGTGCCCGCATCAGCTGCTGTGTTGTTTCTGTATGTTGGAGTCACTCCTTCAGGAAGTCCCTTGAGGACTACTGCATGCTCAGTGCCGTCATAGGTGAACGGTCTGTCATAATCCCAGTAAGCGTGGCTCATATCGTAATCACCCTTCTCGATTCTCCAGGTGATGTTATTGATCTTGGACGGTGTGTAGTTGTCGGTATCCTCAGGCTTTATCTCGGCTGTACCTACATATGTGCCTGCATTGCTGGCTCTTGCGTTGCTGTAAACTGCATAGCAGCCCTCCGGGATCCCGAGTGCATATATGACCTTTTCCGAACCATCGTATGTAAACGGTTTTTCATATGACCAGATAACGCCGTCGACATCGACCTTGGCCTTGTCGATTATCCAGGTGCACTCGCGGAATTCCGGTCTCTCGAAATTCTTCTCATCGAATGCGAAAGCTGCTTCTGCCATGTATACGCCTGCCTTCGATGCGATGTTACCTGTGTAAACAGGTTCGAGTCCGTCAGGCAGACCTGTGATGGCTACTCTCTTCTCTTCACCGTCATATGTGAATCTTCTCTCTTCCTGCCATTTTGCATTTCTGAGATCGAACTCGGCCTTCTCGATGCTCCAGTCGAGTGTCATGTCAGGGATGCTTGTGTTGAAATTGGCGGTATCCGAAACGCTGAACTTTGCAATGGCTGTATAGTCGCCTGCATCTACAGCAGAAGCGTTGGAATATGTCACGTGAACGCCTTCAGGAACGCCTGTGAGTTTTACGCCCTTCCTGCTGCCGTCATATGTGAAAGCACTGGTATAATCCCATACAGCTCCGGTGATATCCGGATCGGCTTTACCGATGCTCCATGAATAGCCGAGCGGCTTCGGCGGCATGAAGTTGTTCTCATCTACAGGTGTGAAGATGGCCTTTGCATAATATCTGCCCGCGTTGTGATACTTGTTGAATGCGTATTCTACGGTGACATCGTCTCCGAGATCGCTGATGATCTCTACCGTCTTGTCTGTTCCGTCGTATACGAACTCTGTGCAGTCTGTCCACTCGAGATCAGGCTTCTCTATCTGAGCCTTGTTGATAGCCCATGTGCAGCCGTTGACCTCAGGCGCCTCATAGTTCATAGGATCGCTCGGGATCAGGACAGCTGTAGCTACGTACTTTCCGGCTTCTACCTTGTGGTTGTCCTGGTATTCAACATCGAGACCTTCAGGGACACCTGCGAGATACACGCTGTGCTCTTTGCCGTCGTAGGTGAAAGCTTTTTCATAGTCCCAGCTGACTCCGGAGATATCGAATCTCTCCTTGTTGATCTTCCACTGGCAGTCTGCAGGCTGCATAGCGAACATGTTGTCCGAGTCATACTCGAGGATGGCATGAGCATTGTAAACGCCTGCATTGAATGCGCTGGCATTCTCATAGTCCACATGGACGCCGTCAGGGAGTCCTGTAAGCTCGACCTTTTTGTTCTGACCGTCGTAGGTGAAAGCTCCCGGATAATCCCACTTAACGAGTGACATGTCGAGGACTTTCTTCTTGATAGTCCAGGTGAGCTCCATGTCATCAGGAGTGAAGAAGTTGTGTGTATCCGGGTTGATGAATGATGCAGATGCCTGGTAATCTCCCGCTGAGATGCCCTTGTTGCCTCTGTATCTGATGCCCAGCTCTTCAGGGACACCTGTCAGCTCTACGCTGTGTGTCTCTCTGTCAAAGTCAAAAGGCTTATCGTATGCCCATCTGGCAACGCCCATATCATAGGAAGCTTTTGTGATCTCCCACTCATACTCTACCGGGCCGGACGCTCTGTAGTTTCCGACGAAAGCTGCCCTTGCAAGGTACTTGCCTGCCGGGATCTCGCTTTCACCGTCGTATTCAACAGCTGCATCTGAAGGAAGGTTGAGGATACGGACTGTTTTAGGCTGCCCGTCATAGACGAACTTATCGTATTCTGACCATTCGAGTATTGCAGGATCGATGACGGCCTTTTCTATCTCCCATACACATGGTGTGATGTCTGCCGGCTTCTCATAGTTGACGGTATCGTAGCTGAGTGATGCGGTAGCTGTGTAGATACCGGCATTCACTGCCTTGTTGTTTTCATATACGGCTGTGACGCCTGCAGGCAGTCCGGTAAGGAATACTTCTTTTTCCTCTCCGTTGTACACAAAGTCGCCGGCATACTCCCAGCGTACATGCGACATATCGTAGACTGCTTTCTTTACAGCCCACTCGTATTCTTTCTGAAGTGTCGGCTCGCTGAAATTGTCCTCATCGTATTCGAGGTTGACTCTTGCTACGTAGTTTCCTGCCTCAACAGCGGAATTGCCCTGATACTCAGCATTGACACCGATAGGAAGTCCCTCGAGCCAGACGTGCTTTGCAGTACCGTCATATGTCATGTCGGCCTCTTCTGCCCAGCGTACTCCGGACATATCCTTAGCCGCCTTTTTGATGTGAAGCACAACTGCATTGGAATAAGTTTTGCCGACGCTGTTGGAAGCCACCAGCCTTACAAGCCAGCCATTGCATGTTACAGGCAGAACTGTGTTGTGATCTATCGCCTGCCATGTGCCGTCTTCGCCTGTAGGGCTGACCTCAAGATAACCAGTGACATTAGGATCTCCGGCAGAAACTATCTCCGGCAGCTCGAAAGGTATAGGCTGTCCGAATGTGAACTCGTCAACAGGTCGCACCTCACCGATCTCAGGTACGCTTGCCCAGATAGCGTAGAGATCCATATCCTCATCTATGCTGTTGAGCTCCTGAGCAGGTTTAAACATGCGGCCAGAGCCGTCTGCCTCGGTATTCCATCCCATGAACACGAGACTGTCGCCCGGGATATCGTACATGAGGTTCTCTATCACATATCTGAAGTCAGGAACGCTCTTGCGTTCTACAGAAACTTCTCTGCCGGCGTTCTCATGGTATCTGACAACGCAGCCCTCAGCAGAAATTATTCTTGCGCGCCTGTACTTTCCTGCCTCCTTTACTGCAAGCCTGTCGCAGGCGGTGGTGCCGTCTCCGTCGATCTTGAAGTTTTCCCCGAGAAGGATGTCGGTGAGCCTGCCGCATTTTGCGAACATCCTGTCCATATTGTGGCATGAGCGGGTATCGAATGACGAGATATCGAGCTCTTTGAGTCTGGTGCAGCCTTCGAACATCGAGTGCATGTCGGTGACGCCTGCAGTATTCAGGCCGCTGAGATCTGCAGCTTCAAGGCCTTTGCAGCCCTTGAACAGTTCAGCGAGAGATGCTCCCTCCGGCAAAGTGACTTCACCGATAACTGCTGCCTCGGTAATGAGTCCGCGATAGCTTTCCCAAGGGATGCTCATTCCCTCAAGGCTCTCAGCCTCGCCGCCGTTGATAAACAGCCTGCCTGTTTCATCTATGCCCCACAGGCACTCGCCCCATTTGTCTACTTTGATGAAATTCTTATCCATATCCGATTTCCTTTTGTTAAAAAAGCTATATCTGTTACTTTTACTTAGCTGTCTTCGTCTGTCCCCATCGCCGTGACCGCGATATATGTGAAGTTACCCGCACATTACCCTGGCCCCTGTTCCGGAGGCTTTATCGTCATGCGCCACAGCCGACAGACAACATAATCATACATAGTAGATTATATAATAATACCCGCATAAATTGAAGAGAAATTGTATGTGTCTGCCCTGTTTTATGGCCGAACGGTGTCTCCGGGCTTTTCACAGTCCGCAGATCCATTTTCTCTTTCTCCGGACTGTAGAGCTCAGCTCCATTCGTCCGTTAATATCAGCAGCAAAAAAGCCGGGGCTGTGCCCCGGCTTCGCTATTCTTTACATCCCGTGCTGTTTAGAACTTTGGCTGTACTGCGCCCTTGAACTTATCTGCAATGAATTCCTTGACCTCGTCAGTCTGAACTGCTGCTACGAGAGCCTTGGTCTTCTCTGTATCTTCGTTGCCTGAATTGACTACGATAACATTTACATATGTCTCAGCAGCTTCTGAGTCTTCTGCTTCATATGCTATAGCGTCGTCTGTTGTGAGGCCTGCTCCGAGTGCGTAGTTAGCATTGATAACTCCGACAGCTACATCCGGAAGTGATGCAGGGATCGTCGCTGCTTCGAGCTCTACGATCTCGATGTTCTTAGGGTTGTCTACGATGTCTGTCTTGGTTGCTTCGAGCCCTACGCCTTCCTTAAGTGTGAGAACTCCGTTAGCTGCGAGGAGCTGGAGTGCTCTTGCTTCGTTGGTTACGTCATTAGGAACTGCGATCTTGTCTCCATCTGCGAGTTCATCGAAGGAAGCCTTGGTGCCCTTGTAAGCGCCCATTGCCTCGTAGTGAACATTTCCTACAGCTACGAGGTCCGTGCCGTTCTCATCATTGTACTGATCGAGATATGGAACGTGCTGGAAGTAGTTAGCATCTACATCACCTTCTGTTGTTGCTACGTTAGGCTGTACATAATCGTCGAATTCTACTACTTCGAGGGTCCATCCTTCTTCTGCAAGGTTGTCTGCGATCGAGTTCAGGATCTCTGCGTGAGGTGTAGGCGATGCTGCTACCTTGATGGTCTTGTCTTCGCCGCCTCCGTCACTTGAGCCGCCGCCGCATGCAGTGAATGCAAAAATGAGTGCGAGTGCAATAGCAAGTACGCTTAGTTTTCTGATGTTCTTCATGGTGGTTTCTCCTTTCATCTTCATATAATACCCTGTTGTATTTTTCCCTCCCAGGGGTTTTAACATGTTTAGTTGAGACGGTTGTCCATCCTGGAGGCAACTCTGATGCCGACCTCCTGCAGTATCTGGACAAGTACGACCAGTACTACTATCGTGATCCACATGATCGCAGGCTGGAATCTGTAAAGTCCGTACCGGATGGCTATGTCTCCGAGCCCTCCGCCTCCGACTATGCCGGCCATCGCTGAATACCCGAGGATGTTGATCGTCGCTACCGCGGCTCCGTTCAGGAGTGATGGTCTTGCTTCGAGCAAAAGCACTTTCTTGATTATCTGGAAGTTGCTCGCTCCCATCGCCTGAGCTGCTTCAATGACACCTGCGTCTACTTCGAGGATCGACTGTTCTACCAGCCTGGCTACGAAAGGTGCTGCTGCCACGATGAGTGCTGCCGTCGTAGCGCTTGTTCCTATCCCGGTGCCGATGATCTTACGGATGTATGGCATCAGCGCGATCATCAGGATGAGGAAAGGTACCGAACGGATCACGTTTACGATGAATCCCATCACTTTGTTATAGATGCCAATCGGTCTGATCCCGTTAGGTCCTGTGACCACCAGCGATACTCCGATCGGAAGTCCTATCAGGTATGAGATCAGAGTTCCGATGAGTGTCATGTACAGTGTCTGGAGAAGTCCTTCCCAGAGCAGGCTTACCAATGTACCTGTATCCATTACTCTGTCACCTCCTCCTCAAAACCGTGAAGCGGATATTCATAGTATTCCGATTCCTCCGGTATCTCAGTAAAGTCGACTCCCTCTTTTATGAGGTAGGCTTTCTGTTTCTCAGCCGTATCCTTGTCGTCAGACAGACAAATGACCATCTGGCCCTTCTGCTCTTCGAGGAGTGCATCCATGTTGGCGTATAGTATATTGACCGGTGCGCCGGTCTCCAGGATCATCGAGGAGATTATCGGCTTGTATGCTGTCTGCTCGTTGAAAGCAAGCCTCAGGCGGTTCATCGTCGCCGTTCTGCCTTTGGTCTTTTCCTTTTCATCGCCTTCAGGGAAGAAAAGCTTTCTTGCGGCTTTTGTCTTAGGTCTTGCGAAGATATCTTTGACCAGACCTCTCTCTACGATCTCGCCGTTCTCGATGACTGCCACCTTTTTGCAAAGCTGCTTTATGACCTCCATCTCGTGGGTGATCACTACCAGTGTGATGCCCCTCTCTTCGTTGATCTGTCTCAGCAGGCTCAGGATAGATCTCGTCGTCTTAGGGTCAAGAGCTGATGTAGCCTCATCACAGAGGATGACTTCAGGATCTGATGCAAGAGCTCTTGCGATAGCGACTCTCTGCTTTTGTCCTCCGGAAAGCTGAGACGGATAGGAGTGCGCTCTTTCTTCAAGGTCGACTACCTTGAGGAGTTCCTCGGCTTTGGCTCTCGCCTCTGCTCTCGGCACACCGGCTATCTCGAGCGGGAAGCAGATATTTCCGACCGCGTCCCTCTGCATCAGCAGATTGAACTGCTGGAAGATCATCGAGATCTTGCGCCTGGCGAGGTTAAGATCTTTGCTTCTGAGTCCTGTCAATGCCTCTCCATCGAAGAGGACCTTACCCTCGGTCGGCTGCTCGAGCAGGTTGATCGTCCTTACCAGTGTCGACTTGCCCGCACCCGAGAGACCGATGATCCCGTAAGAATCTCCCTTTTCGATATCCAGATTGATGTCTTTGAGAGCCACGACTTTTCCGTTCTTGGTATCGAACTCCTTGGTGACCCCCTGCAGACTGATTATGTGTTCTGCCATACTGTTCCTTTCTGAAAAAAACATCGGGCCGGTCCTAACGACCTGCCCGATGGTATATTACATGAGAAAACTCATAGTATCGGCTGCGTTATGACCTTATCCTATGCTATATCGGCATCGCACATGCACATGCCCATCATTCTCATATCCATCATCATGCTTCTTGTGGTCATGTGAATGTACTCCTTTCATAGAATAAGGTGCCCGATTATTTCCCGGTTGATAGATAATATAAACCGTTTTATATAATAAGTCAACGAATTGCGGGAGATTATTTGTTGTTTTCCACAAAATACAATTCTTCTAGTAGGGATATCCGGTGTCTGCTACTCGTTCAGACCTGCCTTCTCCCTGATCCACTTGCAAGTCTCTTTCATATCTTTCAGATCTCTGAATGCATGAAGCGGCAGCGGCATGATCATCTCATCGCTCAGCCACACATAGATAGCATGGTCGGTGAGATCCACCAGCTTGATGTCTGTGTATTTGAAGTGCTGCTCATCTCCGGCTGCGAACGTCGAGAAACCTTCTTCCTCAAGTCTTACAGTGTTCGTAACGGCATGGACTCTTTCCGCACTGCTTTCTGTCTTCGCGATCTCCCTGTCCTGCTGACGTATTACCAGGGTTTCAGCAAAGAAGATACCGACAAAGGCGATCACCGCTGCGGTGATGTACATCATTATCGTGAACTTCTTATCGACATGGAACACCGTGAACAGTACTGCCAGAGCAGCCGCCGAGATCAGATATGTCAGCCTCTGCTGCAATACCATCCTGTGACCCTGTTTGGTATAAAGTATCCTGTAGCGTCCGAACAGTTTGATGTCATCTTCGGTGAGCTTGAATTGAAGTTCGTTTTTCCTTTTGTTGTTTGCAGCCATAATCTGTTTCCTCTTTTCTATAACTTTATAAATCGTTTCTGCCCCGCTTCCGGGACCTGATATATTCTTTTGAAAGCACTGCGTATTGGTTTTCATTCCTGCGCAGCGTCTACGGTAAGCGCATCTTTTCCGAGCACCTCAACTCGATATTTCGCAGGACACTTCTGAGCACCTCAGCCAGATATTTCGCCGGAACGTACTTTTCAGCTCAGCACCAGTCTGTCTTCAAGATATGATCTGAACTCAGATGTTATGCTGCTTTCAAAAGCCGTCCGCGCCGCCTCATCCGAGAGCACTGCAGGCAAAACATCGTCCAGGCAGACCCGGAGCATCTCTTCATCGCCCTCGCGCCACATGTTTTCCGCAAAACCGCAGAACTTAGAAAACAGTCTTGCTTTCTGCGGGTCTGACGCCATCGCCGCAAAGTGCTTTGCCACGTCTGAGAAGTACGCGCCTGCATCAAAGCTCTCGTCCCCTCCGTATGCCCAATATTCATCATACGCTTTAGAGTATATAGTACTGAGAGACTTTACGAAACCCTTTGCCGCCTTATTTCCGATTCCTGTCCGGCGCGCAGGCGCGGCTTTGAGCCCGTCAAATTCAAATGCCGTTATCCACGGATGCTTTTCATAACGGACCCTGACCGGCGGTGATATCTCGAGACCTTCGCGCGGTATCCATACACGCCCGATCACAGTACGGTCGATATCGTATGTCCGGTCTGCAGTCTCACCGGCCTCTGCCTGCTCTGTGCTGCCCGCACTGCGGGTGCCGTACTGCAAGGCTTTCTCTATGTTTAAGTCACGGCTCCCGTCGGTAAAACTCACCGACACCTCCATCCTCGGAGGATCGCATCATGTCGTGAACTTTTCCACTCCGAGAACGATGTCCCGGAAGCCGAGCATCTTCATATATTCAATAGCATTGTCATTAAGCTCGACCATATGCATCAACCTTGTCAGAGATCTTTGGTCGGCGTCTCGTTTTCTCCGACATCCCCGACAGGCGTCCAGCTTAACGGACTGCCGTCTTCGATCTCTATCTTATATCCCGTTCCCGGTTTTGGGCACCAGATCCACTTGTTGTCATACCTTCCCGGAAAAGCATTGTTCATTATATATGTTATGACCCCGCCATGGCTCACGATTATGATCCTGTCAAGGCCATCTGCCTTCGCCTTTTTCAGTACATCCCAGAGACCTCGGTTGATCCTGTCCTGAAATCCCCGATCGGTATCTCCGCCCGGAAAATCAGGTTCATCGATCTCGCCACCGATCCACTTCCTGCCGAACTCATATTCAAGGATCTCATCGACCGTCATCATCTCGTAAGCACCCAGATCGACTTCGCGCAGCATAGGTTCTGTATCGTGCCGAACAGAGCAAAGTTCTGCTATATTGTTTGCGATGCGCTCGATATTGCCGTCCTTTTCCGGATAGATGTCTTCGAGTCTGACATGGACATCGCCCGGGTCAGCGCCATACATGACAGCGAGTGTCTGAAGCGCCCTGATCATTCCTGATGTATATACCGCTGCGCCGTTCGGATCCGGATATATACCGGCATCTGAATAAACGGCGATCTCGTCAAGACCGTCTTTCGTCAGCGGCAGCTCGGTCGCTCCGTACATAAGAGCGGACTCCGTTCCTGCAGTATGTCCGTGCCTGATCAGGTAAAGCGTCTGTTTCATGACAAGAATTTTACCACATTAACTTGTTGATTAACATAAGGGCTTGATCAGACAGCTATTAATTTTGCCGTTATGGATACGCGAAGTCAGCTGATATCTGAAATCTCATTGGCAGGAAATGCTTTTCGACGATCATATATGACGAATTTGAATTTTTCCGCGAAAAGTCATATGAAATCATGGCTGACGCTTGGCACACTATACTTGCTGGTTCCGAATGCTTTGGTACATTACTTTTGTCTTCATTGCTGTTGTGATATTCGCCTCTCCTCGCCATTTCGAAATGCACTTTTCATTGTTGCTGCAGTATACGCTTCATCTCTGTTGCAATATTCGAGTCTCCTCGCGGTTACAATATGCGCTTCTCATCGCGGCTGTGATATGTGCTTCTCATCCAGGTTTCGATATATGGCTCTATTGTTTATTGAAAATAATACTGCTCCTTTTTGCCGCTCTTGTCACCTCTGTCAAAACCTTGTATAATTCGTTAAGTGCAGTCAGAGTTGTCTGTAATTTATACGTACTTAATATGTATTTGATATGCACTATGTCGGCAGTCGCTGATCATCAAGACGGACGCCACGTGAAAAAGCACTTTACATACAGGAGGAAAAGCATGAGCACTGTAACATTTGTCGGCGCGGGCAGCTTCGGCACAGCGCTTTCAACCATAGTCGCAGCAAAGGGCTGCAGAGTAAACATTTTTGACATAGATGAAGCCCACCTGAAACGCATGGAAGATGCGATGGAAAACGTCGATTATCTTCCGGGCGTAAAGCTTTCAGGAGACTATCATTTTTATACTGATAATGAGGCAGCACTGAAGGATGCCGACATCATAGTTTTCTCGATCCCGGCTCAGCACTTCAGAAGTGCTCTCAAGGCTGCGCTTCCGTTCATTAAAAAGGATGCGCTCGCGATGAACATAGCCAAGGGAATCGAACAGAAGACACTGATGCGCATGTCAGAGGTCGCTGAGGAAGTCGGCTTTGACATGAACAGGTACGCCTGCATTTCCGGCCCGTCTCACGCTGAGGAAGTGGGCATAGGCGTCCCGACTGCAGTGTCCATCTCTTCAAGAGATCCCCGTACAGCAAGGTCGCTTTCAGACCTCTTTGCTACCAACAGATTCAGGATCTATACTAACGATGATATGCTCGGGATGGAACTCGCAGGTTCTGTAAAGAATGTCATGGCAGTAGGCTCGGGTATTATTGATGGAATGGGATTCGGTGACAACACCAGAGCAGCTATGATGACCCGAGGCATTGCAGAGATGACCAGACTCGGCATGGCAATGGGAGCAAAATTTGAGACCTTTGCCGGTCTGTCCGGAGTCGGTGACATGATAGTCACCTGCACCAGCATGCACTCAAGGAACTTCCGCTGCGGCCGCCTCATCGGCCAGGGCATGGATCCTGAAGAAGCAAGGAAATCCATCGGCATGGTCGTCGAGGGAATGTTCACCGCCGAGGCGGCTTATGAACTCTCCAAGAAGGCCGGCGTAGAGATGCCTATCACTGAGGCGATCTACAATGTCATCCGCGGCGAGATGAAAGTCGAAGACGCCCTTGAGACCCTCATGGGACGTCCTCGTAAGCAGGAATACAAGAAATAGTCCTGCAGCAAGCATCACACACGTATCATTCGCCTCTTAAGGCAATACATCTGAAGAAAAGAGCCGGCCGGGAGCATCACCACATGCTCTCAGCCGGTATGAATACAAACTTGATTGATCCTAGGATGAATCTAATCATTATGCGCTCGTAGCTCAGTGGATAGAGTGTCTCACTCCGAATGAGAAGGCCGCGAGTTCGATCCTCGCCGGGCGCACCAGCAACAAGGAGGGGCCCATGGGTCTGCGAAGCAGACTTATGGGAAGATTCCTTATTGCCCCATCAAGCACAAAACCGGACACCCTTGCGGTGTCCGGTTTTGCTATACGTAAGTCTCGGCGGGGTGAGAATTCGCGGCCCAATCAACGCGAGTTCGGATTCGGGTGTAAGCTGAAAACAACACCCGAAAAACGGCAGTCAAGGACGCGACAGCGCCTGCGCAGCAGGTCGGAGATCCTTGACGGCCGGATTTCCTCGCCGGGCGCACCAGCAAAAGCTCTTAGACATAT
>Ga0310695_10006805_pt1 | contig 18648 bp, 13 predicted proteins | sample RumenRJG_04DNA_FD_203882 | JGI IMG/M metagenome (GOLD analysis project Ga0310695, IMG submission 203882) | Bovine rumen microbial communities from Lethbridge, Alberta, Canada - RJG_04 (v2) (version 2) | ecosystem: Host-associated > Mammals > Digestive system > Stomach > Rumen | place: Canada...
ACTTTATCAAGGGCATTCCACCCGCTATAGCTATTGAGCAGAAAGTCATTTCGCGCAATCCACGAAGCACTGTAGGCACCACCACAGAGATATACGAGTATTTGCGGTTGCTGTTTGCGCGTATCGGCATCACCTACTCACCCATCAGTGGTCAGGAGGTGAAGAAACACTCCACGGAGGACATCGTCAAGTGTACCCAACAATATCAGCCAGGTACCAAATACGTCGTGATGGCTCCCATCAAACCAGTAGCAGACCGTACGATGGAGAAACAGCTGCGTATGTATGTGCAAAACGGTTATGCCCGCATGGCCGTCAATGGGGACATCATGCGTATAGACGACTGGCTGGAGAAACAAGACACCACAAGTGTTACGCAGGACACACCACTTTATCTGGTCGTTGACAGGCTTTCTGTAGATAATGCCAAGGATGTGGTTTCACGTCTGATAGATTCTGCTGAGACCGCCTTCTACGAGGGTGGCGGCGAGTGCAGATTGATGTTTCTGCCTTCCAACATCTGCTATGACTTCTCCATGCGCTTCGAGGCTGACGGGATGACGTTCGAGGAACCCAGCGACCAACTGTTCTCATTCAATTCACCAGTTGGCGCCTGTCCAGAATGTCAGGGATTCGGCAAGATTATAGGAATTGACGAGCATCTGGTCATTCCCAATACCACACTCTCTGTCTACGATGGTTGTGTGGTCTGCTGGCACGGAGAAAAAATGAAGGAATGGAAAGAGGAGTTCTGTCGGCGAGCAGCCAAAGACGATTTCCCTATTTTCGAACCATATTACAACTTGTCTCAGAAGCAGAAGGACCAGTTGTGGCATGGCCTGCCCTCAGATCGCAATAAGGATATCCACGACCAGGTTTCCATTGATGCCTTCTTCCAGATGGTGAAGGAGAGCCAATACAAGATACAGTATCGTGTCATGCTCTCACGCTATCGTGGAAAGACGACCTGTCCGAAGTGTCACGGAACACGCCTGAAGCCTGAGGCTGATTATGTGAAGATTGGCGGACGAAGTATATCTGACCTGGTACAGATGCCCGTCATCAGACTGAAGACATGGTTTGACCAACTGGAATTCACCGAACAGGAAAAACAAATCAGTCGTCGTCTGATCACGGAAATCAATTCGCGCCTGCAGTTCTTGCTGGATGTAGGACTGGGATACCTTACCTTGAACCGTATGTCCAACACGCTCAGCGGCGGCGAAAGCCAGCGTATTAACCTGACAACCTCGTTAGGGTCATCGCTGGTCGGTTCCCTATACATACTGGATGAGCCAAGCATTGGACTCCATTCCAGAGATACTGACAGACTGATCAAAGTACTTAAAGAATTACGCGATTTAGGCAACACTGTTGTAATTGTCGAACACGACGAGGAAATCATGCGTGCTGCCGACTATCTGATAGACGTAGGTCCTGATGCAGGACGATTTGGAGGCGAAATTGTATTTGAAGGCCACATCAATGACGTGAATAAACAGGCTTTGAAGAAATTCCCTCATAGTTACACCCTGAGATATCTGACACATGACGACCAGATACCCGTGCCCAAGAGTCGTCGGCCCTGGAATCAGGCCATTATGGTGAAAGGGGCCCGGATGAACAACCTCCAAGGCATAGACGTTCATTTCCCCCTCAACGTGATGACAGTAGTTACCGGTGTGTCTGGCAGTGGTAAATCATCGTTGGTCAAGGGTATCCTCTACCCTTCCCTTAAACGGCACCTTGGTGAAGTCTTTGATGTTCCTGGAGAATACATGGGACTTGCCGGCGACTACGAATCTATCAAACATGTAGAGTTTGTTGACCAAAACCCCATAGGCAAGTCTACACGCTCCAATCCCGCAACATACGTCAAAGCGTATGATGCCATCCGTGACTTGTTTGCCGAACAGCCTTTGGCCAAGCAGATGAACTTCACGTCGCAGTATTTCTCCTTCAATGCCGATGGAGGACGCTGCGAAGAGTGTAAGGGCGCCGGTATCATTACCGTTGAGATGCAGTTTATGGCCGATCTCGTGCTAGAGTGCGAAGCCTGCCACGGCCACCGGTTCAAGCACGACATCCTGGATGTACGCTATGAGGGCAAGAACATCGACGATGTGCTGCACATGACTATTTCGGAGGCTATCCAGTTCTTTGGAGAACATGGACAGAAGACCATTGTCAACAGACTGAAGACCTTAGAAGATGTTGGCCTGGGCTACATCAAGCTGGGACAGAATTCTTCCACCCTGTCGGGTGGTGAGAACCAACGCGTGAAACTGGCCTATTTTATCGGACAGGAGAAACAAGAACCAACCCTCTTTATCTTCGATGAACCGACTACAGGTCTGCACTTTCATGATATTGAACGGCTCCTTGCTTCATTCAATGCCCTGATAGAACGTGGACACTCTATCCTTGTCATCGAGCACAACATGGAAATCATCAAGTGTGCCGACTACATTATTGACATGGGACCTGATGGCGGAGACCGTGGAGGACAACTGGTAGCCTGTGGCACACCAGAGGAGATTGCAGCTTGCGAGAAGAGTTTAACAGGAAAATTTCTGAAAGAGAAACTTTAATGCCAAAAAGATTTGGCGATTACAGAAAAAAGTATTACCTTTGCACTCGCTTTCGAGCAAAGAGTTCTTTGAAAGACTGCCGATATGGCTCAGTTGGTAGAGCAACGCATTCGTAATGCGTGGGTCGCCGGTTCGAGTCCGGCTATCGGCTCACTTCCTATGGAGTCAGGATTCAGAGATTCTGACTCCTTTCTTTTGAAAGTGCATTGCATCTTCATAAAGGCGGAATTAGCTCAGTTGGTAGAGCATTGGCTTCCCAAGCCGAGGGTCGCGGGTTCGAGTCCCGTATTCCGCTCAAAAAGAAAAAATAGAGTTTTAGTGAAAAAAGTCTTGGAAAAATTTGCAAGGTTCAAAAAAATGTTGTACCTTTGCACCCGCAATCAAGGAGACAACCCCACGGTTTCAAACTCCTAAGTCCTAAAGGAAGGATGGGTGAGTGGCTGAAACCAGCAGTTTGCTAAACTGCCGTACGGGTTCCCGTACCGGGGGTTCGAATCCCCCTCCTTCCGCACCGAGGGGATTTCTCTGCGAGAGCAACTAACAGGATGGTCGATTCATCTAATGGTTAGGATACAAGATTCTCAATCTTGGCATAGGGGTTCGATTCCCCTATCGACTACAAAAAGAAGTCCTAAAAGGGCTTCTTTTTTTGCTTCTCTGGCTATATGTTAATTTTTTTACATTTTCTTTTATTCAATCGATTACACAAGCTTTTACTTAAAATTTTTAAACGAAATTTGCATTGTGTGGGCACACGGAAAAATAATTGAAAAATTCATCGGAAAAAGTTTGGCTATTAACAATAATTATTGTAAATTTGCATCGTTATCCTGAAAACAATCTTTTTACCTTAAAAAAGGACTAATACCTATTGAAGATAGAAGCGGTTGCCTGTGAGGGTCATCGCTTTATTTTTTTGCATATTTATTTGGTAGATTCAAAGATTTTTTGTACCTTTGCGCCCGATTTAGTCCGTGGTGGCTCAAAGAAGTTGTTGCACGATGCGACACGCCATGCGGAAAAACCCGTTAACAATTAAATAAAACAATGTACGCAATTGTAGAAATCAACGGTCAGCAGTTCAAGGCTGAGCAGGGCAAAAAGCTCTTCATCAACCACATGAAAGATGTGGAGGCTGGCAAAACTGTTGAATTCGACAAGGTACTGCTTGTCGACAATGAAGGTTCAGTACAGGTAGGCGCTCCCACCGTAAGTGGCGCAAAAGTAGTATGCGAAGTGGTTAATCCGCTCGTAAAGGGTGAGAAGGTAATCGTTTTCAAGATGAAGCGTCGTAAGGACTCTCGCAAACGTAACGGTCACCGCCAGCAGTACACCCAGGTAGAAGTTAAATCAGTAATTGCTTAAACTCAGGAGGAACAAGAAATGGCACATAAGAAAGGTGTAGGTAGTTCTAAAAACGGTCGTGAGTCAGCAGCTCAGCGACTTGGCATTAAGATTTTCGGTGGCCAGAAGGTTGTTGCAGGTAACATTATCGTTCGCCAGCGTGGCTCTAAGCACAACGCAGGCAACAACGTGGCTATGGGTAAGGACGATACGCTCTATGCTCTCTGCGATGGTACTGTACAGTTCCATAAGGGCAGACACGACAAGAGCTTCGTATCTGTAGTTCCTGAAGCATAAAGCCGAAAGAGTTACAAACAAAATAATTTATTCCAAACAAACAATAAAAGGGGACCTTCGGGTTCCCTTTTTCTATGTTGTCACTTATCCTACTTATGAATCAATCCCCATAGAGATTCAGCAAACCAGTTATACCCTTGCGTTACAGCCCTACTCTCCGACTATACAGCCATAGTATGGTGCACACCCATGCGGATTGCACAAAAAAAATTGATTGTCTCACGACAACCAATCTTTGAATTAACCTTAATAATCTAATACCATGAAAAACACACATGCAAAGATAGGAAAAAATTATTTTGATGCAATGTTTTTAGGTCAAAATCTTCATTATTTTAAATTTTATTAAGAAACTTATTGTTCCATTTTAGGTTTGTTGACACTTTTCGTATTTCTTTCTGTTCTTCATTGGCGGGAGCATCGAGTTTTGTTACAGGCTCCAATGTCAACTCATCTTCATCTTCATGTAGAATTGCTACAAACATGGAGGTCTCAGGACTGTCCATATAGTCCGTTGTATCTAACTTTTTCCATTTGACAGAGTAGAAACTAATCGTGCTTTCACGGATGTCCTTGCCATAAGTTCTGACCATGCAAACTATCTGGTTGGCGCTGTCCACCTTTTCTTTCACAGGCAGCAACTTCATTTCCAGCGAAGAAGCCTCATTCAGCGTTATGGACACATAGCGGTCTGTCAGTTTCTGCATACGACTTTTACCTCCCAGCGTGTTGTCCACTTCCGCATTCATTTTTGAAGCAGTGAAGTCTATGAGGTCCAAGACATTGTTCTTTGTCAAATACATCAACATAGAATCCGGCATTTCCTTTAACACGCCTTGCATTGTCTCAACTTGCGCAGAAACATTAAGAGCAAGCAACAGCAATATGGAAGCAAGTATTTTTCTCATGATCAATTACTCTGTAGTTTTTTTTAAATTATCAATCAGTTCACGTTTTACTGAGCTGCATCATCATCACAGCAGAAAGTCCTGCCGTCTCTGTGCGCAGACGGCTTTTGCCCAGATGCACAGAAACATATCCTTGGGCTATTGCCTCCCTCACTTCGTCTATCGAGAAATCTCCTTCTGGTCCTATCAATATTGTGGTTGGTTCAGAAGCAGGCATGCTGCGCAACTCATCATACAGATAGGTTCGGGCAATTTCTTCGTAACAATGGGCAATAAACTTGCGTCCTTCTCTCGGCATAGCTACAAAGTCCCTGAATGCCAGCATGCCGTTGAGTTTTGTTTTCCACGCTTTATGGCTCTGTTTGACAGCCGAAATGACAATTTTGTCAGCACGTGGTATCTTGACGATGCGCCGTTCCGAAAACTGGCAGTTCAAGAAAGATATTTCGTCTACACCTATTTCCACAGCCTTCTCGATCATCCATTCCATACGATCCATCAGCTTGGTGGGTGCAATGGCCAAATGTATATGTCCTGCCCACTGGGGTTGTTGGGGGAAAGTTTCCCGGACTTCATACATGCAGTGCTTAGTGTGTGCAAGCGTCACCTCAGCCCGATAGAATGTACCCTCCCCATCCATCAGCATCATTTCGTCCCCCGTTTTGAGACGTAGCACACGCAGGGCGTGCATGGCCTCCTCGGCAGGCAATTCTGTCTGGCTGCCTGCTTCAGGTACAAAGAAGAATCTGACCTCCTTCATTTCTTTTCTGGCTTGAAAACCAATGCAAACGACACACCAACAATCAATGCAAAAGCCGAGAAGATGAACCAGCATGTCTGCCATTCACCCTCCAGATAAGCACCTTCCCAGTGACAATAGTGGTTGACCACTTCACCCGCAGCCAATGTTCCGATAGTAGCCCCAAGACCGTTGGTCATCATCATAAAGAGTCCCTGGGCAGAAGCCTTGATACTGGGTTCACACTCCTGGTCAACGAAAATGCCGCCCGAGACATTGAAGAAATCGAAGGCAACACCATAGACGATACATGAGAGGATGAAGAATATGACGCCCGGCATGGCAGGATTTCCGATTCCGAAGAAGCCAAACCTGAACACCCATGCGAACATGGACATCAGCATGACAACCTTGATGCCATAGCGCTTCAGGAAGAACGGTATCATCAGGATGCACAATGCCTCACTAATCTGTGAGATAGAGGTAAGCAGCGTCGCATTGTTAGCAGCGAACGTATCTGCGAACTCTGGTGTTCCCTTGAAACTGGTGATGAAAGGTCCTGCAAAACCGTTAGTGACCTGCAGGCACATACCCAGCAAGGCAGAGAAAATGAAGAACAGCGCCATCTGGCGACGTTTGAACAGTTTGAAGGCATTTAGTCCCAAGCTCTCAGCCAACGAGACCTTACCCTCTTTTTTCTCCAGTTTGCACTCTGGCAACGTATAGCAGTAGGCGAAGAGCCCCATGCTCAGCAATCCCGAGACAAAGAACTGCATGTAGGTATACTGGAACTTGTGAGCGTTTTCTGCCAGTGTAAAGCCAAAGCCCGTCTCGTCCACATAGGCACAGTTAACGAACCACATCGTTGCTATAAATCCTACAGTTCCCAGTACTCGTATGGGTGGAAAGTCCTTTATCGTGTCCAGTTGATTGTTCTTAAGAATGGTAAATGCAGCAGTATTGGCCAGCGCAATTGTTGGCATGAAGAATGCCACGCTGAGCGTATACATGGCTATGAACAGCGACTTGTCAGGCAGTTCATTGCCGAATCCGGCCTGTGTACCAAGCCACCAGCATCCCAACATGAATCCTCCTGCCAGCAGGTGACAAAGACCCAAGAGTCGCTGCGGCTGTACATACTTGTCTGCAACGATGCCCATCAGCGTTGGCATGAAGATGCTGACTATTCCCTGAATGGCATAGAACCAACTGATTTTGTCTCCCAGTCCAGCAATGCCCAGATAGTTGCCCATACAGGTAAGATAAGCTCCCCACACGGCAAACTCAATAAAATTCATTACTGCCAAACGTACTTTCAGATTCATAGTTATGATGTTTTAATTGATTGGTTTTCCTTGATAATAGGCATTCACGCTGCCATCAGGGTTTCGTTTTAATTCTATCTGACCCTGCATCCATTCCGTGAATGGTTGCTCCTGGTGGAGGGGATATAGTTTTGTGACGCAACCTTCCGTTAACTCTATCACCTGCAGAGTCAAGCTTTTCCCCTCCGGGGTGATTACTCGATTGGATGCTATCCTTCTGAAGGACTTTGATTTCTGATTCATTCTGTGCCTCCTTATCATGGAATCTAATGAGTTGTATCTGACTGATAAACATCATTTTACGGGTTTTGTCGTCCAAATCGTTACCACGTCCCAAGTAGATATAGCCTTTCATCTCCTTAAGTTTTTTTTCTTTATTGGCAGGAATGCGTATTTGCGCCAGTCCTGCCACAGCTACGTGGTTGACAGTCTGGATGATGCTGTCACCCTCATATTTGCTCACAAAGCACACCACAGCGTCTTTCATACCGTTCTGCCATATGTACTCTGTCATAAACTGGAACAAGAATGAGTCGCCTTTGTGAAATGCCGTATCGACCTTGACCGTGAAGTCGAATCGGTTCATCGTAGGTCGTGGCATCAACAACAAATCGGTAGTTCCCGTCCAGATGTTTGCCGTATCGCCGTTAGCGGTGTATTGCGAGAAGTGTCCCATGGTTCCTACATCAGCTCCTAAGGACTTTGCATTGTCTGACAACCGTTCGTTGACCTCAATATAGATTTTTTTCAGTTTGTCCAGATGAGAATAGTAATAAACCAGCGAAGAGTCGAATTTAGCCTGTGTCACTCCGTACTTGTTCAGCACAGCCAGGAAGTTCCTGTTCTTCTCCACCTCACCAGATTCGCCAGGATGGTCTAATCTGGCCATAGCCTGTGCGACATGATAGTCATAGAGTAAATCCTCCATCTCATCTGGCTGGATAAACTGTGACGGGACTGTTGGCGTGCAGGCCATCACGAACAACAAGGCCAACAGACCTATGAGGCTATGCTTCATTGACATGCTCTTTTTGTTCTTCTTGCTCTATATGCTCTTTCTTTAATGATATCTCGCTGATTTCCTTGCGGTAGAACAGCAACAGCAATACGACGCCAACCGAGATGGCAGAATCGGCAAAATTGAAGATGGGGCTGAAGAACACGAAGTTCTCACCCCCCACCATCGGCATCCATTCCGGCCATGTGGTCGTGATGAGCGGAAAGTAGAACATGTCCACCACCTTGCCCATCAGGAAGGGGGCATACCCAGTTCCAAAAGGCACGAAGTAAGATTTGTAAAACTCTGAGCTAGCGTTAAATATGAGTCCGTAGAAGGCTGAGTCGAAGATATTTCCAGCAGCACCAGCCAATACCATCGACAGGCAGATGACGTAACCCCATCGGGCTTGTTTCCTGACCTGTTGCCCAATGTAGTAACCCAATATACCTACTGCCACTACCCGAAACAGCGACAGCACTAGTTTGGAGCCAATCTCCATACCATAGGCCATTCCGTTATTCTCGATGAACACTATCTTGAACCACGACAGAATCTCTATTTGCTCGTGGAGCGTCATGTGCGTCTTTACCCAGATCTTGATGACCTGGTCGACAACGAGTATGGCCAGCACCACCAGTGCTGCCACCCATCCACGCTTAGTTATGCTTGGATTCGCCATTATTATTTTTTGCCTGCCATCTTGGACTCGACGCTCAGCGTGGCATGAGGCACAGCGCGCAGACGCTCCTTGGGAATCAGTTTGCCTGTGATACGGTCTATTCCGTAGGTCTTGTTCTCAATACGCTGCAGTGCGCCCTTCAGTCCCTGAATAAATTTCTGCTGACGTGAAGCCATCTGTATGAGTTCCTCTTTCGACTGTGTGACACTACCCTCCTCCAGTGCCTTATACGTTGGAGAGGTATCGTCAACATCGTTTGAGTCCTTATTCATCAGAGCACTCATCATCTGGTCATAGTCACGCTTGGCCAGAGCCAGCTTTTCATTGATAATCTCGCGGAACTCTTCCAATTCTTCGTCCGTGTAACGTGTTTTTTCTGCCATAATCTTAAGATTTAGTTATTGTAATATGTAATTTAAACTCATCAAACTCAACCTCCTGTCCATCATTAGTCTCCAGCTTCAGACTGTCTGCCAGCACCTGACGGGCAATATAGTCGCCAAAGGCCTCGACAGCCTTGGTGGATGCCTCGTTGGGCTCAATGCAGACACGGATATGGTCAGTGATTTCCAAACCGCTCTTCTTACGCATATTCTGGATGCGGTTCACCAGCGTGCGAGCCATACCCTCGGCACGCAGTTCGTCGGTCAGGGTGATGTCAAGGGCTACCGTCAGGTTGCCGTCGTTGCCAACCAACCATCCGGGGATGTCCTCGCTGATGATTTCAACATCCTCAGCCAGAATCTCGTAGCTGTCCAGCAACAGGCGTCCGTTAGCCTCCAATTCGGCTATCTGTTCCTGCGTCATAGTAGCAACAGCAGCAGCCACGGCCTTCATGTCCTTGCCAAACTTCTTACCCATGGTGCGGAAGTTGCACTTCACCTTCTTCACCAGGATGCCGGTGCCCTCAACGAACTTCAGTTCCTTCACGTTCACTTCCTGTAGGAAGATGTCCTTCACCGTCTCGATAGCCTCACGCTGCGCATTGTCAACGGGAGGAATCATCAGTGTCTGCAACGGCTGCTTCACGGCAATGCCTTCCTTCTTACGCAGTGACAGCACGACGGTGGTAATACGCTGGGCAATGTCCATACGCTCTTCGAGGTCCTTATTGACAAGGGCAGCATTGAATTCGGGGAATTTATCCAGATGCACACTATCCAGAGCACCACCGAGGTCCTTATATAGCTGGTCGGCAAAGAAGGGTGCAAACGGTGCCAACAGCTTGGCAACTGTCATCAGACACTCGTACAGCGTCTGATAGGCAGCCAACTTGTCGTTGTCCATCTCCTTACCCCAGAAGCGTTTCTTGTTCAGACGGACATACCAGTTCGAGAGGTCTTCATCCACAAAGGCGTCTATGAGTCGGCCCGCACGTGTTGGATCGTAGCCGTCCATCTCCTGCTGAACGCCCTGAACCAGCGAGTTCAGACAAGAGAGAATCCAACGGTCAAACTCAGGACGCTCGCCGACGGGAATCTGTGGTGTCTGCGGGTCGAAGCCATCAACGTTGGCATACATTGCAAAAAGCGAATACGTATTATATAAGGTGCCAAAAAACTTACGGCTGATTTCTGCCACGCCCTCTGGGTCGAACTTCAGGTTGTCCCAAGGCTCCGAGTTGGTCATCATGTATAGACGAACGGCATCAGAGCCATACTTGCCAATCATATCGAACGGATTGACCACATTGCCTACGTGCTTCGACATCTTGTTGCCCTTGGCGTCGAGCACCAGTCCCGAAGAGATAACGTTCTTGAAGGCTACACTGTCGAAAATCATCGTTGCAATGGCGTGCAGGGTGAAGAACCATCCGCGTGTCTGGTCCACACCTTCGTTGATGAAGTCGGCAGGGAATGCCTTGTTGTCGTCTATCAGCTCACGGTTCTCGAACGGATAGTGAATCTGGGCGTAGGGCATTGAGCCGGAGTCGAACCAGACGTCGATGAGGTCGCTCTCGCGCTTCATCTTCTTACCTGTAGCCGAGACGAGGAAGATGTAGTCCACATAGGGACGGTGCAGGTCAATCTTATCGTAGTTCTCCTGCGACATGTCTCCAGGCACGAATCCATTGTCCTTCAGCGGGTTGGACGTCATGAATCCAGCCTTGACACTCTTCTCTATCTCGTTGTACAGCTCTTCCACGGAGCCGATGCAGATTTCCTCTCCTTCCTCTGAGCGCCAGATGGGCAGCGGAGTTCCCCAGAAGCGCGAACGCGACAGGTTCCAGTCGTTCAGGTTGTCCAGCCAGTTGCCGAAGCGGCCTGTACCCGTTGACTCCGGTTGCCAGTTGATGGTCTTGTTCAACTCCGACATACGCTCCTTCTTGGCCGTGCTCTTGATGAACCACGAGTCGAGGGGGTAGTACAACACGGGCTTGTCCGTGCGCCAGCAGTGCGGATAGTTGTGCACGTGTTTCTCTATCTTGAACACCTTGTTCTGAGCCTTCAGGTCCATGCAGATACTGATGTCCAGCGTCTCGTCCTTGTCGGTCAGTGTGTCGTCGTAGGCGTTCTTCACGTAGCGGCCTGCAAACTTGTTCCACTCGTCCACGTTGACGTAGTTCTTGACGAAGTCTGCATCCAGGTCGTCAGTCACGAAGTACTTGCCCTGCAGGTCTACCACGGGGCGCTCAGCACCCTTCTTGTCAATCAGCACAATGGGGCAGATGCCGGCCTTCTTGGCTACGAAGGCATCGTCAGCACCGAAGTTGGGTGCAATATGTACGATACCGGCACCGTCCTCAGTAGTGACATAGTCGCCGGGAATCACACGGAAGGCATCACCCATAGGCTTGATGGCAGGCATCAGCTGCTCATACTCCATGCCCACCAGGTCGGTACCCTTGTAGCGGGCTACGATGCGATAGGGAATCAGTTTCTCGCCCTTCTTGTACTCAGGCATCTCACCACCGTCCGTGATGGCACCCTCGGCGGGCAGATAGGCATTCAGACGAGCCTCGGCAAGCACCAGCGTCACCTTGTCAGCGGTATAGGGGTTGTAGGTCTGCACAGCCACGTAGTCGATTTTCGGACCTACGCAGAGTGCCGAGTTGGCAGCCAGCGTCCATGGTGTAGTGGTCCATGCCAGGAAGTAAGGAGTCCCCCACCCCGTCATTTCGGGCTTCGGGTTCTTCATCTTGAACTGTGCAGTACATGTGGTGTCCTTCACGTCACGATAGCATCCGGGCTGGTTCAGTTCGTGGCTCGACAGGCCTGTGCCAGCTGCCGGAGAGTACGGCTGGATGGTGTAGCCCTTATAGAGCAGGCCTTTCTGATAGAACTGCTTCAGCAGCCACCACAAGGTCTCGATATACTTATTGTCATAGGTGATGTAAGGATGGTCCAGATCGACAAAATAGCCCATCTTCTCCGTCAGTTCACGCCACTCGGCGGTGTACATCATCACATTCTCGCGGCACTTGCGGTTGTAGTCCTCCGTCGATATGTAGCGCTCCGACTCCTTGTTGTCGATGTCAGCCTTGGTGATGCCCAGTTCCTTCTCCACACCCAGTTCTACGGGCAGTCCGTGGGTGTCCCAGCCGGCCTTACGCTTCACCTGATAGCCGCGCATGGTCTTATAGCGGTTGAACGTGTCCTTGATGCTGCGTGCCAGCACGTGGTGAATGCCGGGGTGTCCGTTGGCCGAAGGAGGACCCTCGAAGAACACAAACTGAGGACAACCCTCGCGCTCGTCCACAGAGCGCCAGAAGACATTCTTCTCCTTCCACATTTGCAGGATGTCATTGTTCACCTGCGTCAAGTTCAAGCCGTTATGCTCGGCAAATCTCTTACTCATATAGCTAATTATTTTCTTATTTTTTTACGCGTATGCATGTTTTGATGTGCAAAGGTACAAAATTAATCTGAAACAACCACATCTTTTTGACAAAAGATAACAAGAAAAAACTTGCAATATAAAGCCCGTAAAGTTTGTAGATTTGTGAAAAAATTGCTATTTTTGCACACAAAATGCTTCCCGAGTTGAATAAAAAGACATAAAAAGTGATATCAAAATTGTATGGAAAAACAGTTTCTGTCCTATGAAATCGTTGCAAACCGCTCCACTGACAAAGATGCCGTTTCGCAGGAAATGATTGAAAAGTGCATCTCTATAGCTCACCAAGCCCATGCCGGACAACGCGATCGCGACGGCAATGCCGTCATCCTACACGCCCTGACAGTCGGCTCTATGGGGCGGACTGGTGCCGAGAAGTGTGTTGGTTTCCTGCACGATGTGGTTGAGGATACAGACTGGTCTTTTGACGACTTGCGCAACGAGGAGGTAGCAGAGGAAATCATTGACGCCTTGCGGTTGCTGACACACGAGAAGGGTACTGACTATTACGAATACGTTCAGCGCATCATCGATTCCGGCAATCAGACGGCCATCAACGTCAAGCGCAACGACCTGTGCCACAACATTGCCCGTGGCAAAGCCTTCGGCTACCCCGAACTGGTCAGGAAGCACGAAAAAGCCTTGCAGATGCTTAATGACCAAGCGGCTCAGGGTTAAGACACACCGCGTTTCATTGCCAAATCTTACAATCTTACATTCTTACATTCTTACACAGTGCGTTTCCCTAAGGGGGGAAAGAGGTTCTAATAATAATATAATATATATATTATATTATTATTAGCATACAATGGGCAGGTATGGAAGCATACCTTGTAAGATTGTAAGATTGTAAGAATGTAAGATTTCTATTCATTTTCACTACTATGTAAAGTTTTTAAAAAGTTTTACACAAATAATTAGGTTTGCATTTGAAATTTTCGTACCTTTGCACAGTCCATCAGCGGATGGGCTTTGGATTCCGGGCAGCAGAAATTTTCTCTCAGGCCTAAGAAAATTTGCGCCCTGCCCAGACAGAAAAAAAGATGTGTCGATTGGCATTCTTGCACACCAAGACGCCACTTCTCATTGATTACCAAATTCTTTGACATATTGCACACCATTCACAAAGACAAAAAAAGAACGAGCTGAAAAGCTCAGCCCGTTCCTTCCGTATCATGTATGACTCTATAGTCAGAATCAGACCATCTGAGGCAGCTCAAGCCACTTCACGTAGCAGAAGTCCTGACGGTGAGGCAGGTTCTTGTTCTTCGGATACATGCGGACTGCAGACTTGTACTGGCCGAACTGGGTAGGAGCCAACGTAGCCTCGAAGGTGTAGTTGTTACCCTCCTTACCTGTCATCTTCAGTGGTTCAACGCTATATACGCGCTCCTCGCCATCCTTGTTGATGAAGAGGTTGACCTTCTCCAGACCGATAGCGTCGTCGAGTCCCTGCTCGTTGATGACGTACTTCAAGGTGTACTTCTGACCAGCCTCGGCACCAGTAGTTGGGAAGTCCCACTCACTGCTGACCACGCTGATGGCCTCCCAACGCTCAGCGACAATCTCCTTCCACTGAGCAATCTCCTTGGCCAGACGGTTGTCGTTCTTGGAGATTTCCTTGAAGCGCTTGGCTTCCTTCTCGTAGAACTTGCTATAGTAGTCGTCGAGCTGACGCTTCATGGTGTAGTGCGGAGCAATCTGGGCGATAGAGTTCTTGACAACCTTGATCCAGTCCTTCGAGAGTCCCTTCTTGTCCTTGTTGTAGTAGAGGGGTATGATCTCGTTCTCGAGCAGACCGTAGATGGTAGCAGCGTCGAGCTGGTCCTGATAGCCCTGGTTCTGATAGGTGCGCTTCTCGGTGAGAGCCCAACCGGCACCCTCACGATAGCCCTCCAGCCACCAGCCATCCTTGACTGACAGATTGACAACACCGTTCATCTCGGCCTTCTCGCCAGAAGTACCAGAAGCCTCAAGCGGACGTGTCGGGGTGTTCATCCAGATGTCGACACCTGATACCAGACGACGAGCAAGCAGGAAGTCGTAGTCCTCAAGGAAGATAATCTTGCCCAGGAACTCAGGACGCTGAGAAATCTCGTAGATTTTCTTGATAAGTCCCTGTCCGGCACCGTCAGCAGGGTGAGCCTTACCGGCAAAGAGGAACATGACGGGATGCTCAGGATCGTTGACAATCTTGCTCAGACGGTCGAGGTCAGTAAACAGCAGGTGAGCACGCTTATAAGTGGCAAAACGACGGCAGAAGCCGATAACCAGTGCATTGGGGTTCATAGCTTCCAGGAGACGTACCACACGTGAGGGATCGCCCTGGTTGCGCAACCAAGACTCACGGAACTGTTCCTTGATGTAGTCGAAGAGTTTCTGCTTCAGCGCCATACGGGTAGCCCAGACTTCCTCGTCAGGACAGTTGTAGATGCCGTGCCAGATTTCCTCGTTCGACTGGTCGCTCATGTGCTTCTCGTCGAAGTATTTGGCATAGACATGACGCCACTCGGTAGCACACCAAGTGGGGAAGTGAACGCCGTTGGTGACGTAGCCCACATGGTTCTCCTCAGGATAGTAGCCGTTCCAGATGGGGGCAAACATCTTCTGCGATACCCATCCGTGCAACATTGACACACCATTGACCTCCTGGCAGGTGTTGCAGGCAAAGGTTGACATGCAGAACTTCTCCGAGTGGTCATCGGGGTTGGTACGACCCATGCCGATGAACTCGTCCCAAGAGATGCCGAGCTTCTGAGGATAGCCGCCCATGTACTTGCCGAACAGACTCTCGTCGAAGTAGTCGTGACCGGCGGGTACGGGAGTGTGGACGGTATAGAGCGAAGAGGCGCGCACCAGCTCCATAGCCTGGTTGAACGTCAGGCCGTCTTCCTCGATATAGTCGCACAGGCGCTGCAGGTTGCAGAGTGCAGCATGGCCCTCGTTGCAGTGGTAGATATCCTTCTTGATGCCGAGTTTCTTCAGCAGCAACATGCCACCGATACCGAGCAGAATCTCCTGCTTCAGACGGTTCTCCCAGTCACCTCCGTACAAAGCGTGGGTGATAGGCTTGTCGAAGTCAGAGTTCATCTCGTTGTCTGTATCGAGCAGATAGAGCTTCACGCGGCCTACATTGACACGCCACACATAGGCATGAACCTGATAGTTGGTATAGGGTACATCAACCACCATGGGGTTGCCGTCCTTGTCGAGCTGGCGCTCAATGGGCAGCGAACTGAAGTTCTGGGTCTCGTAGTTGGCAATCTGCTGTCCGTCCATCGACAGACTCTGGGTGAAGTAGCCGAAACGATAGAGGAAACCTACGGCGCACATGTCGACATTGGAGTCGCTGGCCTCCTTGACATAGTCACCAGCCAGCATACCCAGACCGCCAGAGTAAATCTTCAGGGCAGAGTGGATACCATACTCCATGCAGAAGTAAGCCACTGAGGGACGCTTTGAGTCGGGCTTGACATCCATATATTGGTGAAACAAGTCGCAAACGTTCTTGATACGCTTCATCAGCGCCTTGTCCTTCAGAATCTCTTCCTTGCGGGTAAAGCTCAGACGCTCGAGGAGCATCACAGGGTTGTGCTTCACGTCGTGATAAAGTTCAGGATCAAGGTCGCGGAACAGGTCACGGGCCTCATAGTTCCATACCCACCACATGTTGTGGGCAATCTCGTCCAAACACTTCAACTGCTCAGGTAGCGTGGCCTTGACAGTCAGCTCTTTCCACTGTGGAGCATTTGAATAATCTGCTTTAATCTTCATAAGTTTATCCTAAAATAATAAAGTATTTATTTGTTTATTCTCTCTTCTGCTTTGCGTAAAGCAATGTCGTAAGCCTCATGGTAGTACTGGATGAACTCACTCCACAGGGCTTTCTTGGACAGGGTGTCAGCCTGCTTGCGACAAGCTTCGACCTCCTTCGGTGTCATGTTAGAGAATTCTGCCACCGTGTCCTTGATGTTGTCTGCAACCTCCGAATAGTTGTAGTCCGTGCGGTGGATGACTTTCACACCATCCTTCAGTTCACCACAGTGTCCGAACTCCTTGTTTGCCCAAAGACCGAAACCAGCCAGGTCGGTCGTAATGCAGGGCACCTTGAAGGCCACAGCCTCCAGTGGCGTATATCCCCAAGGCTCGTAATAGGACGGATAAATACAGAGGTCGTTGCCAAGCACAACATCGTAATATGTCAGGTTCATGATGCCGTCCTTGCCGTCCAGATAGCACGGAAGGAAGATAACCTTCACGCGGTCATCCTTACGATTGTGCATGTCGTAGTACTTGAGCATGCCCAGCACATTGTCGTGGCTCATATTGTGAAGCCAGTGAGTCACCTGGGGAACATCGAGCGGCGTGTCATACTGACCACCGTTCTGCAAACGCTCCTGCAAGTCCTTGCGGGGCTCCCCTACCCAACCGGGCACCTCGATGAAAGCTACCACATTCTTCTTCAGGTCACGGTCGCGCAGCAGACGGTTCATGGCTTCCACAAACACGTCGATGCCCTTGTTGCGGAACTCGTAACGGCCAGAGGTAGACACAATCAGCGTGTCGTCGTCCAACTGCTCGCCGAGTAACGCGTTGGCAACTTCCAACAGACGCTTGCGGGCTGCCTTGCGCTTACGTGTAAACGCAGCCCCCTTGGGTACAAAACTGTTATCAAAACCGTTGGGCAGAACCACGTCGACAGGTTTGTCCAGCAGTTCCTTGCACTCGTTGGCGGTAATGTCGCTCACGGTGGTAAAACAGTCGACATAGAGGGCTGTCTGCTTCTCTATAGAGTGCTTCGACTGCATGTTCAGCTCGCCAGCCATCTGGTCACCATTGTAGGCAAACAGATAGTCGTAGAGGGGTTTCTGGTTACCAGCGATGGAACGTCCTATGCTGGTGGCATGGGTAGTAAAGACGGTGCCGATCTGAGGCAGCTTGTTGTTGATGTACAAAGCTCCCAGTCCGCACATCCACTCGTTGGCGTGATAGACAACACGGCTATTCTGCAACTGATACTGCTGGTAGAAACTCTCTACCACCAGGGCAGCAGCATAGGAGAACATAGACGCCTCGTCGTAGTCGCCATAGGCGTGCAACGAGTCCACCTGGTAGTGCTCCCATAGCCAACCGTAAATCTCATTTTTCTGTTCAAAGAAGGGATTGAAGTCTACCAGAATGGCTATCGGCTCGCCAGGAACGGTCCAACGACCTACGCGGACCGTCAGACCCTGCTCCCTTGCTGCCCACTGCCACTCGGCAAAAAGCGATTTCTCCTCTTTAAAATAAGGGCTCTCATTTTCCTTCCAGAAATCGGGACCAATAAAGATGATATGGTCCTTCATTTCTTCTTGTAGTGTCTTTGCACGCGAGGATAGTACAGTGTAGATACCACCTACCTTGTTACATACTTCCCAGCTCGATTCAAAGACAAAATCAGGCTTTAAATAGTCTTTTTCCATTGTTAATACATGTATTGTGGCTGCAAAGATACTTAAAAAAATAAAAACCTCGAAAGTTTTCACACATATTTTCAACGTAAACGATTGTTTCTTGATTTAGATTTATTACCTTTGTACCGTTAAAATCATAAAAAATGAAAAATAAGATACTGCACATAGTCCTACTGTTGCTGCTTGTCCTACAAGCCGGCGCTCAGAAGCACACGGAAAGCAAACCGTTTCGCGCGTACCTTATAAATAATGAATATGATGTGTACCTGCGCATCAACTTCTATGAACAGGACGTCAAGGTGCCCGGACAGGAACTGTACGGTCCGCTGCCTGGCTATCTTGGCAAGCAGCACAACTCTTTCTGTTGGGTCATTACCTCCTGCAAGCTGAAAGGCGACGACCAGGCCGAGATGCAGCTCATCAACGACTTCGGCTCGGAAGACCTCCGTGCCACACTGACACGCAAGAACGACAG
>Ga0310695_10006807_pt1 | contig 18643 bp, 13 predicted proteins | sample RumenRJG_04DNA_FD_203882 | JGI IMG/M metagenome (GOLD analysis project Ga0310695, IMG submission 203882) | Bovine rumen microbial communities from Lethbridge, Alberta, Canada - RJG_04 (v2) (version 2) | ecosystem: Host-associated > Mammals > Digestive system > Stomach > Rumen | place: Canada...
TCAAGCGTGAGGAGCAGGAGGAGTTGGCCCACTACGAGGAGCATCTGGATTCCATCGACTCCGACATTTCCGTCAAGGCTTCAAAGGCCACTGATGTGGTGATGGATGCCGATCCTACCAATGATAGTATCGAGGTGCTGACGGATCGTAACGCCCCATGGCGTAAGGAGTTGCAGCAGAGCATGAAGCCCAAGGAGCGCACGCAGATTGAGCGTGTCGTCATGCCAGAACTCGATCCCGTGTATCGTGCTACCACCCGTACGGAGGAAGTCAATATCGGTCTCACCAAGGAGATGGCAATGACAGAGGCCAAACGTTGTCTCGACTGCGCCAAACCTTCTTGTGTTGAGGGCTGTCCAGTGAATATCAATATCCCCTCATTCATCAAGAATATCGAGCGTGGTCAGTTCCTGGCTGCTGCCAAGGTGCTGAAGAACACCTCTGCCCTCCCCGCTGTCTGTGGTCGTGTCTGTCCGCAGGAGAAACAGTGTGAGAGCAAGTGTATCCACCTGAAGATGAACGAGCCCGCTGTGGCTATCGGTTATCTGGAGCGTTTCGCAGCCGACTTCGAACGTGAGAGTGGTAACATCTCTCTGCCTGAGATCGCACCTTCCAACGGTATCAAGATTGCAGTCGTAGGTTCTGGTCCTGCAGGTCTTTCGTTCGCTGGCGATATGGTGAAGAAGGGTTACGATGTCTATGTCTTCGAGGCCTTGCACGAGATCGGTGGTGTGCTGAAGTATGGTATCCCCGAGTTCCGTTTGCCCAACAAGATTGTAGATGTGGAAATCGAGAACCTCGCCAAAATGGGTGTACACTTCCAGACAGACGTGATCGTTGGTAAGACGATTTCTGTCGAGCAACTGGAGGCACAGGGCTTCAAGGGCATCTTCGTAGGCTCTGGTGCTGGTCTGCCTAATTTCATGAACATCCCTGGTGAGAACAGCATTAACATCATGTCTTCCAACGAGTATCTGACTCGTGTAAACCTGATGGATGCTGCTAATCCTACCACTGATACCCCGCTGAATCCTGCTAAGAGTGTACTCGTGGTAGGTGGTGGTAACACCGCTATGGACTCTTGTCGTACTGCCAAGCGTCTGGGTGCTGAGGTAACTCTGGTTTACCGTCGTTCTGAGGTGGAGATGCCTGCTCGTCTGGAGGAGGTGAAGCACGCCAAGGAAGAGGGCATCAACTTCCTCACGCTGCACAATCCGATTGAGTACATCGCCGATGAGACAGGTGCCGTGAAGCAGGCTGTGCTGCAGGTGATGGAACTGGGTGAGCCCGATGCATCAGGTCGTCGCAGTCCTGTTCCCGTAGAGGGCAAGACGGTGACACTCGATGTTGATCAGGTGATTGTGGCTGTTGGTGTATCCCCCAACCCACTCGTGCCGAAGTCAATCCCAGGTCTCGAACTTGGTCGCAAGAACACGATTGCTGTCAGTGAGGAGATGCAGTCTTCTCGCAGTGAGATCTTCGCTGGTGGTGACATCGTTCGTGGTGGTGCTACCGTGATCCTCGCTATGGGCGATGGTCGTCGTGCTGCCCTGAACATGGACAAGCATCTGCGTGGAGAGCAATAATCAATCGATAGAGAGCCGTCGCCTTGAACACCGTTTGAAAGAGCGGTTCGTCAAGGCGATGGCTACTTATCATCTGATAGAAGATGATGACAAGATACTCGTGGGACTCTCTGGTGGCAAGGACTCACTCCTACTGACAGAACTTCTGGCCAAGCGTGCCCAGATCCAACACCCACGATTCACTGTCGAAGCGATCCACGTGCGAATGGAGAACATCCATTACGAGACGGACACCAGTTATCTGCAGCAGTTCTGCGACAATCTGGATGTGAAACTCCACGTGAGAACGACGCGTTTTGAGGTCGATGGCACATCGCGCAAACAGAAACAGCCTTGTTTCCTCTGTTCGTGGAACCGTCGCAAACAACTCTTCAACCTCGCGCAGGAACTGGGTTGCAACAAGATCGCCTTAGGGCATCATCAGGATGATATCATCCACACGGCATTGATGAATCTCACCTTTCAGGCCCACTTCTCTACGATGCCCGTCAGACTGAAGATGCGCAAGATGCCCTTGACGATCATCCGTCCGCTCTGTCTGATACCAGAAAGCGACATCAAGGCTTACGCAGAGATGCAGGGTTACGAGAAACAGCAGAAACTTTGTCCTTATGAGACAGGATCGCATCGAACGGATATGAAACAGATCTATGAGCAACTAGAGGCACTGAACCCCGAAGTACGCTATAACATCTGGGGGGCACTCGAAGCCGACAATAAACTCACAGAAGAATAATACAAACAATAATTCAATAAGTCTATGAGCAAAAAAACATTTCCTGAATCAGAACTGATTATCAATGCCGATGGTTCATGTTTCCATCTGCATCTGAAGCCAGAGCAGTTGGCCGACAGGATTATCCTCGTTGGCGATCCTGCACGTGTCAACACCGTAGCAGACCATTTCGACTCGAAAGAGTGTGAGGTCAGCAGCCGCGAGTTCCACACCATCACTGGTATGTATAAAGGCAAGCGCATCACTGTTCAGAGTCACGGTATCGGTTGTGACAACATCGACATCGTGGTAAACGAGCTCGACACCCTGGCGAATATCGACTATAACACCCGTGAGGAAAAAGATGAGCATCGCACGTTGACGATGGTTCGCATCGGCACCTGTGGCGGTCTGCAGCCCTTCACCCCGACAGGCAGTTTCGTGGCTTCCGTCAAGAGCATCGGCTTCGACGGTCTGCTGAATTTCTATGCAGGTCGTAACGTGGTGTGTGACGTCGAGATGGAAAAGGCCTTTAAGGAGCACATGCAGTGGGATCCCATCAAGGGTGCCCCCTATGTGTCGATTGCCGACGAAGAACTCATCAATCAGATAGCAGCCGACGATATGGTTCGTGGCTACACCATCTCTTGCGGCGGATTCTATGGACCACAGGGCCGCGTGCTTCGTGCCGACATCGCCGATCCTCAGCAGAACCAGAAGATCGAGGCCTTCGAATACGACGGCATGAAGATCTGTAACTTCGAGATGGAGTCATCAGCAGTAGCCGGTCTCGCCTCGTTGCTTGGCCATCGCGCCATGACCTGCTGTATGGTCATCGCCAACCGCTATGCCAAGAAGATGAACACCGAGTATAAGAACTCTATCGACACCCTCATCGAAAAAGTATTAGATAGAATATGATTGTTATGATTGTTAGTATCGTATTTGCTGTTATGTTTCTCGTCCTTGCCGTCATCTTTCTGATGGGCAAGGGCGATATGCTCATTGCAGGCTATAATACCGCCAGCGAAGAAGAACGCAAGACTATCGATATCAAGCGACTAAGAATTGTCATGGCCGTCCTGATGGTGGTAACCGCCGTCTTTTGCACCATTCCGCCTCTCCTCGGCAATGATAAAAATTCAATATTGGTAGCTACCGCCATCTTCGTTGTCATTACCATTGTCGGTGTCATCATAGCTAATACTTGGGCCAAGAAGAAATGACGATCTGCGCATTGGCAACGGCTCCTGGTGGAGCACTCGGAATCATCAGAATCTCAGGTCCCCAAACGCTTGAGATTCTTTCCCGTGTTTTTTCCAAAGATCTCACGAAGGAGCAACCCAACACCATCCACTATGGCCATATCAAGGATGGCACAGAGATCATCGACGAAGTATTGGTAAGTATCTTCCGAGCCCCCTACTCTTATACAGGCGAAGACAGCGCAGAGATTTCTTGTCACGGGTCACGCTATATACTAAATAAGGTATTGGAGCTCCTGATTCAGAACGGTTGCCGAATGGCAGAACCAGGCGAGTTTACCCAGCGAGCCTATCTCAACGGCAAGATGGACCTCTCTCAGGCAGAAGCCGTAGCCGATCTGATCGCATCCTCCAATAAAGCCACCCACGATATTGCACTGAATCAGTTACGAGGACACTTCTCCACAGAACTCTCACGCCTTCGTGAACAGTTGCTTCAACTCACCTCTTTATTAGAACTCGAACTCGACTTCTCAGACCACGAAGACCTGGAATTTGCAGATCGTAGCGAGTTGTTTGAGTTATCAAAAACTATTGACAATCACATCCTCCGACTGACCAGTAGTTTCGAGACAGGTCAGGCACTTAAGAACGGCATCCCCGTTGCCATCATCGGTAAGACCAACGTCGGAAAGTCCACCCTCCTCAATCGCCTGCTGAAGGATGATCGTGCCATCGTATCCGACATACATGGCACCACCCGCGACACCATTGAAGACACCATCGACATCCACGGCGTCACCTTCCGTTTCATCGATACCGCAGGTATCCGACAGACCACCGATGAAATCGAACAGATCGGGATTAACCGAACCTATGCCGCCATCGAAAAAGCCCGTATTGTACTCTGGCTGATTGACACAGAGCCTTCAACGGAAGACATTAACGATTTAACGAAACGCACTGAAAACAAAAAACTTATCGTTTTAAAGAATAAATCAGATAAGAACGATAACAATAGTTACAATTTGTTAAATCTGCCATTTATCGCCATCAGTGCGAAGTTTGGCACTGGAATAGAGGCATTAGAGCAAGCGATCTACGAGGCAGCCGACATTCCCACACTACAAGAGGGGGATATCATCGTCACCAATGCCCGTCATTACGAAGCCCTCACCCTTGCTCATTCACATCTACAACGCGTGATCGACGGTCTGCAACAACAATTAAGCGGAGACCTCCTTTCCGAAGATCTCCGCCTGACCCTTGACACCCTTTCCGAAATCACTGGCGGTCAAATCACCCCCAACGAAGTCTTAGGAAATATCTTTAATCACTTTTGCGTGGGTAAGTGAATCCATTTAATACTTCACACCCATATTGTAAAGGATGAAACTGTAGATGTCAGCCTGCTCCTCCAGCACCTTGGCAAGCGGCTTGCCGCCACCGTGACCTGCCTTGGTGTCGATACGGATAAGGACGGGGTTCGGTCCTGCTTGACAATCCTGCAGCGTGGCAGCAAACTTAAACGAATGGGCAGGAACCACGCGATCATCATGATCTGCAGTCGTCACAAGCGTTGCCGGATAGGCGGTGCCAGGTTTCAGGTTATGCAGCGGTGAATAACCCTTCAGATACTCGAACATCTCCTTGGAGTCATCACTGGTGCCGTAGTCGCTGGCCCAGTTCCAGCCGATGGTGAACTTATGATAGCGCAGCATATCCATCACACCCACCTGCGGAATTGCCACCTTAAAGAGGTCAGGACGCTGTGTCATACAGGCACCCACCAGCAAACCACCGTTAGAACCGCCCACAATCGCCAGTTTCTCCTTGCTGGTATAACCCTCACGGATCAGATATTCTGCTGCCCCGATAAAGTCGTCGAACACATTCTGCTTCTGCATCTTCGTGCCTGCCAGATGCCATTCCTCACCGTATTCATTTCCACCACGCAGGTTCACCTGGGCATAGATGCCGCCCATCTCAAGGAACGGGATACGATTGGCAGAGAAATAGGGCGTCAGTGAGATATTGAAACCACCGTAGCCATAGAGAAACACGGGGTTCTTGCCATTGCGCTTCAACCCTTTCTTATACGTGATAAACATCGGGACACGCGTACCGTCCTTACTCTCGAAGAACAACTGACGACTCTCATAGTCCTGCAAACGGAACTTCACACTGGGCTGTGTATAGAGCGAACTCTTGTTGGTAGCCATATCGTAGCGATACACGGTGCCAGGCTGTGTGAACGAGGAGAAGGTGTAGAAACACTCAGGCTCTTTCTCATCACCCGTAAAGCCGACACTACCCACCGTCGGCAGTTTCACCTCATGACGCAGTTTGCCATCGAGATCATAGACGAATGCATGATCACAGGCATCCTGCGAATACGTCAGCACCAGTTGGCGCCCGATCACTGCCACACCACTCAGCACGTTCTGTTGCTCCGGAATCAGCACCTGCCAGTCGTTCACACCAGGGTTATGGATGTCGGCTGTCACGATACGGCCCTTCGGTGCATCGAAGTTGGTGTAGAGATACAAGCAGTCGTCTTCGGCATAGAGCGGCGCATACTGATAGTCCATGTTGTTCGTCATCTGGATAAACACGGCATCCTTCTTACGCAAATCTCTCACATAAAGATTGTTGCCCGCACCGGCACCTGACTCAGAGAGATACATCAGCGTCTCATCCTCGTTCACCTCGATGCTGTAGAAACGCATCGGTTCTGCTGGGTTCTGATAGAACAACACATCCTCGCTCTGGGGCGTACCGATCTTGTGATAGTAGATCTTCATACCCGCATTCACATTCGAGAACTCCTTGCCCTCCGTCGGTCTGTCGTAGGCACTATAGTAAAAACCGTCGCCCAGCCAGGAAGCCCCCGAGAACTTCGCCCACTCAATATGGTCATTGGTCAGTTCACCCGTCTGCAGGTCGATCACGAAAAACTCCTGCCAGTCGGAGCCGCTTCTTGAGATAGCATACGCAGCCCAGCGCCCGTTATGAGAGAAACTCAGCGCCTTCAGTGCCACCGTACCGTCACTGCTCAGTTGGTTGGGATCCAGAAACACGCGTGCCTCACCATCGAGTTGATCCTTCACGTAGATCACGCTCTGGTTCTGCAAGCCGTTGTTACGTGAGAAATACCACTTGCCGTGATGCTTTCTGGGAGCACCGACCTTCTCATAACTCGACAACTCGGTGAGACGTTTCAGCAACTTCTCCCTGAAGGGAATCTTCTGCAGATACGCGTTCGTCACCTTGTTTTCAGCCTCTACCCACGCCGTTGTCTGCGCACTGGTGTCGTTCTCCAGCCATCGGTAGGGGTCGCTCACCTTCACACCGAAGTATTCATCCACGGTGCCGTCTTTCTCGGCCTTGGGGTACTGCAGCCCCTGAGCCTGCAACATCGAAGTGGCCATGATTGCCATACTTATCAATACAATTTTCTTCATGTTTATATGAAAATATTAGTTAGAATTCAGAATCTTCTTCAGGAAATCAAGATCGTAGAAGTGGTTGTAGTCGAAGGCATACCCCTCAGTAGGTTCTACGCCCGGATCATTATTGATGAAATTCTTATCGGTGGAACGGTCGCGGTAGGTTGAGATGGCGAAATTCTGACCGTCGGCCGTCTGCATCACCTGAATACAGCAGGCTCCCCCTGCAGAACGCTGACCCATGATGGGGAATCCGTAATCCTTCATGATAGATGGAAACTGGTTAGCACACGAGAATGCCACTTGACTGGAGAGCACACCGATGTTCATGCCACTACAGTCGAATTTGGGATTGGTGTCATCCTTCTCGTCGAACACACCGTCGAAATTGCTGTCCACATAGTAAGTCGCAATCTTGTTATAGCCTTCCAGAACGTCCTGCGACCATAACTGTACTGTTCGGTTCTTGCGTAGCAGAGCCACTTCGGCACCTACATTGTCAGTAGAGCCGCCACCATTGAGAGAGATGTCCAGCACGAGGTTCTTCACGCCGTCAGCCACAGCCTGTTGCAGTCCATAGAGAAAGCCGACGAAGCAATCCTTCTTGTAACTCTTCATCAGTTCCTGCCAGTCGGCATCGGTCTTCTGGCTGGCATAATAGTTGTTCCAGGCTTCATTATCCTGATCACTAAATGTGTTGATGATGATCACCCCCAAGGTCTTGTCGCTGTTGGCCTTATACATCACGTCGCCATAGGCCTGTTTGCGCATGTCCTCCAGTTTCTTCTCCAAATCGCTGTGCTCATCGGTCAACTTATTCCACTCCTCATACATGGCTGACGCCTCAGGATAACTGCCAGCGGCAGCCAACACACGATCGGTGTATTCTTTCTCGATGTTTGCAGGCAAGCCCACCGTTGCTCTGAAATTAGTGTGACCACCATCGTAAATCAGGTATTGCATCGCCATCCTGCCCCAGGCAAAGTCCATGTTGTCGGTCGATTGCAGCAGTTTTTTCACTATCGGTCCATTCTTCACCACGTCCAACGTGGCGTCAAACCCTTTCTCAGCCATTCCGTTCTGCTCCATGATGGTACGACCCGGGTAGCCGAAGAGGTTGTCGAACATGAAGCACAGTTCCTGATAGCGGAACTTAGCCATGTCGGCAGTCACTGCAGCCCGCTGATAAGGCTTGGCGGCATATTCCGGATCTATGGTATTGATGGAATAGAAGTCCAGTTTGGTGCTCACAATCACAAGATCATCGTGATAGGAAGCATTGTGAAAGTTGCAGTCGGAATAGATGTCTGCCAATGTCGCAAAGGGGAAATAAACGTTGGTGCCATCGTCGTGCAGGTCGATGTCATACTTACTGAAATCCAGATGAACGTCGCTGACAGGCATGAACGTCGATACATTTTCCAACTTGACGAACTTGATAAACTTGTTGCCGTCATACATCGCATTGGGAGCCAGATCCGGAGCCGTCATCCACATCAGATCCACGAAGCCGGCATAGGTCATAGAGTTGAGGTAGTCAGCCTTTACATCCACCGTAGCCATACCGCCCTTAGTGGTCAGTTCATAGAGGTCGCCCTCACGCGTCACCTTCATCCTTTCACCACCACCCGTCATGATCCAATGGAAGTCCTCCACAGAGATATACGCCACACTGGGCATATCGCTGTAGAAGCGTAGCGACACCTGTCCGTAGTCCTTTCCGTCACGGTTCACATCAACCATTTTATCAGTATATGACGGACCTTTATCTACACACGACGGGCCATCATCATCTGTCCACTCAGGATCTTCATAAGAACTTTCAACGATCTCCGAACATGCTGACAATAAAACGGATGCCAATAGCAACTGTAATTTTGCAATTTTCCTCATATTTTCGATCATAATGCCATATAAATACATAATTCTGCCACAAAAATACAAAAGAATTACCAAATATCCACAGAATTTACTATCTTTGCAACAAAGTTTAAGTTTTCTAATAACCAACAAGCTTATGAGTAATACTCCAACTCCCCACATCGGGGCCAAATTTGGCGACATTGCCGAGACCGTAATTATGGCGGGCGATCCGCTGCGTGTGAAACTGATGGCCGAGAAGTTCCTCGACGATGCAGTGCAGTTTAATAATGTACGTGGTATGCTGGGCTATACCGGCACCTATAAAGGAAAACGTGTCAGTGTGATGGGCCATGGAATGGGTATGCCCTCCATCGGCATCTATACCTATGAACTCTACAACTTCTACGGCGTGAAGACTATCATCCGTGTGGGATCCGCAGGTTCCATCAACCACGACCTCCACATCGGCGATCTGGCCATTGCCATGGGTGCCTGCACCAACAGCCGCTATGCCGACCAGTATGAACTGCCTGGCACCTTTGCACCGATTGCCGACTTCGGTCTCATCCGCAAGGCCGTAGAAGCCTGCGAGCAGATGGGCTATCACTACAAGGTGGGAAATGTGTTCTCATCGGATGTGTTCTACAATGAGAATGCCCACAACGAGAAGTGGATCAACATGGGCGTGCTGGCAGTAGAGATGGAGATTGCCGCCCTCTACATGAATGCCGCCCGTTCCGGTAATCGCGCCCTGGGCATCTGCACCATCTCCGACCACATCCTGACGGGAGAAGTCACCACCGCCGAAGAGCGCCAGAACAACTTCACTCACATGATGGACGTCGCCTTCTCACTGATCTAAGTCATAAGAATACGAGGCACCCGACAAAATCGAGTGCCTCGTTTTTAATTCTGCATTTTTAGCCTTTTTTTATGCTCTTTTATCATTCTGCCAAAATCAATTATCTCTTCTTCAGACAATTCGATAAAGGCTCTTCCTTCTATTTTTTTAAAATAATCCGGATAGTACAATTGCATTGATTCCATTGCAGTATCAACTTCTGCACGCAATACAGGATTGTTTTCGTAGAGTTCCTCAAGTTTTTGAAACTCTTCAATATATTCTGCTAAAGTCTTCTTCATTTTGTTTATATTATGGATTAAATTTATAAGACTCTGCAAAGGTAGGGAAAAACATTAGAATAACAACAAACAAATTTAGTTTTTTAATATTTTTTACGACACACTCTACCCCTCTCATCCTACTCTGTCGCAAATACTTTCCCTTGTCGCAACAACTTCGACAAGAATCAGGCTAAATTCTTGGAATCAGCCAAAAATCAACGTACATTTGCATCAGTTATTTGATTCATACGTTAGTAGTTTTCTTTTTGCATATTTGTTTTAGGTTATTGGTTAGTAATGTAGCATACAGGGTTCGCTGAGACAGCGAGCCCTTTTGCTATATTATAATTGATCTTATTATCTACCGGAGCCAACATTTTCAACTGGGTAGTGACACTAACCACTTCACTTTTCCCCTTTTTCAATTTGCTTTTTAGGTACTTCCAATAGTTACGGTTCTTCTCATAGTCATCTTGCTGGTTGATAGCACCTACTATGTCAAGCACAGAGAACCACCATTTACTATGATCCTCATCCCAAACGGCACGTACTTTATAGTCTTTAAAGAAACGGATAGATATCTTGTTCATAACGACTCATTATTTTATTTCAATGCCCAACATCTGCTGAATTTCATTCAGCGTTGCATCGATCTTGGCATCGAGGGCGACGCGCTTCTCGTGATACACTAAATTCCATGTCCTGCATGGGATACTGACTAAAAAGTTTACGGGGCGCATCCCTGCGCCCCGTAAGCTTACTAACCAATTAAAACTAACTTAAACCTAACCTATAAAACCTAATTATATACGTATGAAAAAACTACTAACTCTGTTTTGACGGTGCAAAGGTATTAAGAATGCCAGACCCACCAAAATTAGTTCAACGAATCGGGCGTTTTCTTCAACGGAATCGGAACAGATTGGTTTTTCGAAACGTTTTTTAGGGCTATCTGTTTACTAACATTAAGAGATGTGATTTTTCCGAAATGGGATTAAACCATCTTTCTGACCCGACGTCAAAGGAGCAGTTGCAACTGAGACTAAGTAACAGAAGTTTAACAAATAAAAAAGAAGTAAGACAATGAAAAAGGTATTAATGACAATGATGGCTGCCCTCTTTATCAGTTCGGCAGCGTTCGCACAGGACAACAAAGAACAAGGTAAGTGCTGCGAAAAGAAGTGCGAGCAGTGCAAATGCTGTGAGAAGAAAGGCGACAAGAAGTGCTGCGACAAGAAGTTCGACAAAAAGGACTTCGTGAAGATGCAGACTGAGATGACGGTGAAGCGCTACAATCTCGACGAGAAGCAGGCTGCCAAGTTGCTCGACCTCAATCAGAAGTACGCTGACATGAGAAAGAACTACGAGACTGATCTCCAGAAGATCATGACGCCAGAGCAGTTCGAGCAGTACAAGGCCGATTGCCATAAGCACGGCATGAGAGGCCATCATGGCAAAGGCGGTCCCCATCCTAAAGACGGGTACCATCCTCACAAGGATTGTGACCACAAGGATTGCAAAGATCAAAAATAAATGGTTCGCACATGCGAACCATTTTTATTTGAGCAGACGCTGAACGGTGATCTTGATGTTCTGTTGGGCGACAGAGGGCTGAATGGCTTCCTCCAGGGACAGTCCCGGGGGATTGATGCATTCCACATGGGCGAAGCCTGCATCGAGTAATTGCTGACGATCCCCGATACGACCTGCAATCAAGGCCACGGGCACCTGATGACGCTTGGCACTCTGAAGAATCCCGAAGGGCAACTTGCCCATCAACGTCTGTCGATCGGCAGAGCCCTCACCCGTGATGACAAGTGACGCATCCTGCAACAACGCATCGAAGCCGACAGCCTCCAACAGCAGTTCGATGCCTGAGCGACATCCGGCATTCATGTATTGCAGGAAGGCATAGCCGAGACCGCCTGCGGCACCTGCACCTGGTTCGTTCTGACGATCGAAACCAAAGTGCTTGGCGGAGAGGTCGGCAAAGCGCTGGGCGATGTCGTCGAGTTCCTGTACCATCGCAGGGGTAGCGCCTTTCTGAGGGGCAAAGACATGGGCAGCGCCCTCGGGTCCGCAGAGAGGATTGGTGACATCGGTGGCGATGGTGAAACGCACATCCTGAAGTTCGGTGATATCATCCCATGTGCCCTGTTGGGCAAAAGCGTCGATGATGGCCCGCAACATACCCTTACCACAATCGCTCGTGGCACTGCCGCCTAGACCGACGATGATCTCCTTACATCCACGGCGCACGGCATCAACAATGAGTTGTCCCGTACCGTAACTGGTGGCGACCATCGGGTTACGCTCCTCTGCTGTGAGCAAAGGGAGTCCGCTGGCCTGGGCGATCTCCACGACGGCGGTCTGATCCTTGACGAGATACTGTGCCTCGATCCAACGCATCAGGGGATCGCGGACGGTCTTGGTGATCAACTCGCCACCAATGGCGGCATGATAGGCTGAAAGCCACCCTTCTCCCCCATCGCTGACGGGCATCTGAACCACTTTGGCATCTGCCGAAACCGACAAAACACCATCGGCTGCCGACTGGTTGGCAAGGGCGGACGAGAGGCAGCCTTTGAAGGAATCAATAGCAATAATTATGTTCATAATGCAAAATTATACAATAAATTTTAAACTTCAAATTTCTTTTGCAGATTTCTTTCATTTTTGAGCAATTTTTCCCGTTTTCTTTGTACCTTTGCACGCGACAAAACAGAAATCAATCGTCAAACAACTAAAAATAATATGAAGAAAGAACTGAAGAAGGTGTTGGTGCTCGGTTCGGGTGCCTTGAAAATCGGACAGGCCGGTGAGTTTGACTACTCTGGTTCACAGGCTTTGAAGGCCCTCCGCGAAGAGGGTATCAAGAGTGTACTCGTTAACCCCAACATCGCTACCATCCAGACCAGTGAGGGTATTGCAGACAAGGTGTATTTCCAGCCCGTGAATACACATTTCGTAACCGAAATCATCAAGAAGGAGCGCCCCGACGGCATCCTGCTGGCATTCGGTGGACAGACTGCCCTGAACTGCGGTACGGAACTCTATCTGAACGGCACACTGAAGGAATATGGTGTAGAGGTATTAGGTACGAGTGTAGAGGCTATCATGAACACTGAGGATCGCGACCTCTTCGTAAAGAAGCTCGGTGAGGTGGATCTGAAAGTGCCCGTGAGCCACGCTGTGGAGTCGATGGAGGATGCCCTGAAGGCAGCTCACGAGATCGGTTTCCCCATCATGATCCGTTCGGCTTACGCCCTGGGTGGTCTCGGTTCTGGTATTTGTCCTGACGAGAAGAAGTTTATCGAGCTGGCTGAGAGCGCCTTCACCTTCGCTCCGCAGATTCTGGTGGAAGAGAGCTTGAAGGGCTGGAAGGAGATCGAGTTCGAGTGCATCCGCGATGCCAACGACCGTTGCTTCACGGTGGCCTCGATGGAGAACTTCGACCCCTTAGGTATTCACACGGGTGAGAGTATCGTGGTAGCCCCGACCTGCTCACTGAAGGAGGATCAGGTGAAGATGCTGCAGGAGATCACCATCAAGTGTGTGAAGCACCTCGGCATCGTGGGTGAGTGTAACATCCAGTTCGCCTTCAACGCGGAGACCAACGACTATCGTATCATTGAGATCAACGCCCGTTTGAGTCGTTCTTCTGCCCTCGCATCTAAGGCCACTGGTTATCCCCTCGCCTTCGTGGCTGCTAAGATCGCCCTCGGCTATACGCTGGATCAGATCGGTGAGATGGGTACGACCTCAAGTGCCTATGTGGCTCCGCAGCTCGACTATATGATCTGTAAGATTCCGCGTTGGGACCTCACTAAGTTTGCAGGTGTGAGCCGTCAGATCGGTTCATCGATGAAGTCTGTGGGTGAGATTATGAGTATCGGCCGCAGTTTCGAGGAGATGATGCAGAAGGGTCTGCGTATGATCGGTCAGGGTATGCACGGTTTCGTGGGCAACGACCACACGAAGTTCGACAACCTCGACGAGGAGTTGGCTAATCCGACTGACCTGCGTATCTTCGCCATCGCCCAGGCACTCGAAGAGGGTTACACCATTGAGCGTATCGAAGAACTGACGAAGATCGACGTGTGGTTCCTGGAGCGTCTGAAGCACATCGTGGATCTGAAGCATGAGTTGCTGAAATACAACGCCCTTGAGGAACTGCCCGACGAGTTGCTGCTCGAGGTGAAGCGCTGTGGCTTCAGTGACTTCCAGATTGCCCGCTTCGTACTGAAGTCGAAGTCAACGAATATGGAGAAGGAGAACCTGCAGGTGCGTAAGTATCGTAAGCAGAAGGGCATCGTTCCTTCCGTGAAGCGTATCCCGACGGTAGCCTCTGAGCATCCTGAACTGACGAACTATCTCTACTTCACCTATACTCACGTGCCTGCATTCGGCAATCCCGAGGGTGAGAAGTACCAGGCTGCCCACGACATTAATTATTATACTAATGAGAAGTCGGTGGTGGTTCTGGGTTCCGGTGCCTACCGCATCGGTTCGTCGGTAGAGTTCGACTGGTGTTCGGTGAACGCCATCAACACCGCCCGTAAACTGGGTTACAAGAGTATCATGATCAACTATAACCCCGAGACGGTATCTACCGACTACGATATGTGTGACCGTCTCTACTTCGACGAGTTGTCACTGGAGCGTGTGCTCGACGTGATCGACCTCGAACAGCCGAAGGGGGTGATCGTCTCCGTGGGTGGTCAGATTCCTAACAACCTCGCTATGAAACTGTACCGTCAGGGTGTGCCCGTATTGGGTACAAGTCCTGTGGATATCGACCGTGCCGAGAACCGCGATAAGTTCTCTGCCATGCTCGACAAACTGGGTATCGACCAGCCGTCTTGGCAGGCACTGACCTCGTTCGACGATGTGAAGGAGTTTGTGGACAAGGTGGGCTATCCCGTACTCGTGCGTCCGTCGTATGTGCTCTCTGGTGCTGCGATGAACGTGTGTTACGATGAGGAGGAGTTGCATCGCTTCCTGAACATGGCGACAGAGGTGTCGAAGGAGTTCCCCGTGGTGGTATCTAAGTTCATGACAGAGACGAAAGAGATTGAGTTCGACGCCGTTGCCGACAAGGGCGAGGTGATCGAGTATGCCATCTCTGAGCATGTGGAGTATGCCGGTGTGCACTCTGGTGACGCCACGATGGTGTTCCCCGCACAGCACATCTACTTCTCTACCATCCGACAGATTAAGAAGATTGCCCGTAAGATCGCTGCTGAACTGAACATCAGCGGTCCGTTCAATATCCAGTTCCTGGCAAAGAACCGCGAGGTGAAGGTGATCGAGTGTAACCTCCGTGCCTCTCGTTCGTTCCCCTTCGTATCGAAGATCCTGAAGCGTAACTTCATCGAGACCGCTACGAAGATCATGCTGGATGCACCTTACCAGAAACCTGAGAGAAGCGAGTTCGACATCGACCGCATCGGTGTGAAGGCTTCGCAGTTCTCATTCGCCCGTCTGCAGAACGCCGACCCCGTGCTGGGTGTGGATATGAGTTCTACAGGTGAGGTAGGCTGCCTGGGTGACGACCTGAACGAGGCGCTGCTGAACGCGCTGATCGCTACCGGCTACTCGATTCCGAAGGATGCCGTTCTGATCTCATCTGGTGGTGCCAAGGGTAAGGTCTCTCTGCTCGAACCTGCCCAGCAGTTGGCTAAGAAGGGTTACACCATCTACGCGACTGCCGGTACTGCTAAGTTCTTCAACGACAACGGTGTGAAGGCTACGGCTGTGGCTTGGCCTGATGAGGATGGCGACAACAACGTGATGGATCTGATTTCACAGCACAAGGTGGGACTGGTGATCAACGTGCCGAAGAACCACACCAGCCGTGAGTTGACCAATGGTTACAAGATCCGTCGTGGTGCCATCGACCACAATATTCCTCTGATGACGAATGTGCGTTTGGCAAAGGCGTTTATCGAGGCCTTCACAGCCATGCGTCTCGACGACGTGAAGATTAAGTCTTGGCAGGAATATAACAATTGATGATTCTCGACGAATATAAAACGATTAAGACCGAAGGCGAGGGCTACTACACCGAGAAGCGGAGCAAGTTCCTCGCCTTCGCTCATCATGTGGAGTCGGTAGAACAGATCAAGGATCTGCTGGCGGGGTATCGGAAGAAGTACTACGATGCCCGTCATGTGTGCTATGCCTACATGCTGGGCCCAGAGCGCACGGAGTTCAGAGCCAACGATGACGGAGAGCCCTCATCGACAGCCGGCAAACCGATACTCGGACAGATCAACAGCAACGAACTGACGGATATCCTCATCGTGGTGGTGCGCTATTATGGGGGTGTGAATCTCGGTACCAGTGGACTGATTGTAGCCTATCGTGAAGCCGCTGCCGATGCCATCGCCCATTGTGAGATCGAGACGCGCCAGGTGGAGGAAGTGATCACCTACACCTTCGCCTACCCCATGATGAATGATGTGATGCGGATCGTGAAGGAGATGCAGCCGAGGATCATTTCACAGACTTACGACAACACCTGCGAGATTAAGTTGGGTATCCGTAAAAGTGAGGCGGAACAATTGAGAAACCGCTTGGAGAAACTCACTTTTGAATAATTTTCGCAAGTTTCCCATAAATCCTTTGGTGGTATCGGGAAAAGTTATTAACTTTGCATCCGCAAAAAGAAAGAGGAGAGTTGGCAGAGTGATCGATCGCGCTGGACTCGAAATCCGGTATACCCCTTTCGGGTATCGGGGGTTTGAATCCCTCACTCTCCGCGATAGTTAAATTTAGTTTTTGTGTTGAAAAGAAAAGAGGCTCGTCGTGATGACGGGCCCTTTTCGTATGGATTCATCTAAGAATGCTTACTTGATGGCGGCTGCGATGATCTCTGCCATCTTAGCCACACCCTTCTCATTGGGATGGATGCCATCGGGCTGTATCAGTTCCTCATCATTCAGCATCAGCGTATGCAGATCGATGAGTTGCAAACCATTCTTCTTAGCCACTTTCTTCTGGATGGGGATGACACCATTGACGATGATGGAATCATTGATGTTCCAAGAGTCCTTGAAGGCAGGGATCGGCGTGCAGAGGAAGATCTTCGCGTTACCCAGCGCCTTGATCATCTGCTCCAGATCCTGCTTGAACTCTGCCGAATATTTCCAGTTCTGGGGTTTGGTGTCGTTGGTACCCAACTTGATGATGGCGATATCAGGCTGGAAGGCCTGCGCATCGCGCCAAGCCTGCTCATTCATATAAGGTACATCACCCTTGTTCAGCATCGTACGACCACTCACACCGAAGTTCTTCACCCAGTAGTCGCTTCCCAAAGCCTTCTGCAACAGGGCGGGATAACCATACTGTGACGCCATCTCGATACCATGTCCATCGGTGATACTGTTACCGATACAAGCCACACGGATGGCATCGGGCTTGGGTGTCTGAAGGTTCTTCAACCAGTTGCCGAGGTCTTCAAGCAGCAGGTCGTGATACTTGAACCAAGGTCCGAATCCGAAACCATGATCACCTGTGGGATAGACATGCATCGTACACTCGTTGCCCGCATTACGCATCGCCTTATAGTACTCGAGTCCGTTAGTGACGAACGGCACCAGACGGTCATCACTGGCAGTGATGACGATAGCTGGCGGTGTGAGGTGACGGCGCACGGCATTCATCGTTGAGAAGTCACGCACGAGATCAGGATTCTTCTGTCCCTCCTCACTCAGGAAGTTCACGCACGACCACTTGTGGGATACGCGTTCATCCATCGAGATGACCGGATAGAACAGAATCGTGAAGTCTGGACGCAGGTCAAACTCGGAATGGGTGGAGATGACGGATGCCAGATGACCACCTGCCGAGAAGCCCATGATACCCACATCGTGAGGATTGATGCCCCAGACGGCTGCGGAGTCGCGAACAATGCGGATACCCTTCCACACATCACCCATCGGCAATGAGCGATCGCCGTTGGGCAGACGATAGTTCACCACGAAATAAGCTATGCCCTGCTGGTTGAGCCAGTCGGAGGCCAGATAGCCCTCATGGGTATTCGAAAGCATAGAGTAACCGCCACCAGGCACACCCACAATAGCTTTGCCCGAAGGGGTCTGAGGAAGGAAGCACACCATCTGTGCCTTTCCGTCGTCAGTCAGATCGAGGGTAAACTTCCTCGCTGTTTGTGCCTGTGCTGTCATACCGACAAGCAACAGACTGAGTAACATCCATCTCTTCATCGTTGATACGTTAGTTTAAGAAAAAGTCAGCTCAGTTTGTGGATCACCAGTCCGGAGCGCAGCTTAGGCTCGAACCAAGTGGCCTTCGGCGGCATGATCTTCCCGCTGTCGGCGATATCCATGATCTGCTGCATCGAGACGGGATAGAGTGCCAACGCTGCACGCATCTCACCGGAATCGACACGGCGCTTCAGCTCTTTCAAGCCACGAAGACCGCCTACAAAGTCGATGCGCTGTGAAGAACGCAGATCGCCAATATTCAGAATCTCGTCGAGAATCAGACGACTGGAGATATCAACATCAAGCACACCGATCGGATCGGAGTTGTCGTAGGTTCCCTCCTTGGCCTTCAGACTGAACCAGTGCTGATCCAGATAGAGCGAGAACTCATGGAGTTGCTGGGGCTTGTAGATCTCCGTACCCTTGTCCTCTACGATGAAGTTCACCTGCAGGGCGGCGAGGAACTCCTCCG
>Ga0310695_10006809_pt1 | contig 18642 bp, 13 predicted proteins | sample RumenRJG_04DNA_FD_203882 | JGI IMG/M metagenome (GOLD analysis project Ga0310695, IMG submission 203882) | Bovine rumen microbial communities from Lethbridge, Alberta, Canada - RJG_04 (v2) (version 2) | ecosystem: Host-associated > Mammals > Digestive system > Stomach > Rumen | place: Canada...
GTTGTCGTTCTTTTGACAGACGCATGGAAAGAGTGCGGTTGGGCTGCTATCGTCTTTATTGCTGCTCTTATGGCGATTGACCCGTCTTTGTTTGAAGCTGCTATGGTAGAAGGTGCAAGCGCAGTTCAAAGAGTTTGGTACATCACTCTTCCTTCTATTAAGCCTGTTATCGTTACGGTTGTTTTGCTTAAACTCGGTACTGTTTTGGACGCAGGTTTCAATCAGATGTATATGCTCTATTCTACCCCTGTTTACTCAGTCGCAGATATCATCGATACATGGGTTTACCGACAAGGTTTGCTCGATATGAGATTCGGATTGGCTACTGCTGTAGGTATCTTCAAGGGTGTAATCGGCTTGATTTTGGTAACAACTTCAAACAAAATTGTCAAGAAGATTTCTGATTCTTCATTGATGTAGGATAAGGAGTGAGAAAATGACTAAACCAAAGACAGTTCGCCTTACTTTAGCTGACAAAATCTTTTACGGCGCACTTGATACATACTTGGTGCTTCTTTTTATCGTGATTGCTATCCCTATGTGGAGCACTATCACATTGAGCTTCAAGCCACAGGCTTTCTTAGGCACTAACTTTGAGCTTATGTTCAACCCGATTTGGAAGTGGAGTCTTGAAGCTTACAAATCTCTTTTGGGTAACAATGGCTTTTTGCTCGCTTTCAAAAACTCAATTCTCATCTTGTTGATGGGTGTTGCATGGGCTTTGTTCCTCACAATTCCTATGGCTTATTGTATGTCTGTAAAAACATTGCCAGGTCGAAAGGCATTGAACTACTTCGTTCTTATTCCTTATCTTTTCAACATCGGTATGATTCCGACATATCTCGTTATCACAAAGACACTTCATTTGACCGATACACTTTGGTCAGTCTTTATGCCAGGCGCATTGAGTACATACAACTGTTTGATTATGAGAAACTTCTTTGACGGAATTCCTGAGTCTTTGAAAGAGAGCGCAAGAATTGACGGTGCAGCAGAATGGAGAGTACTTGTTTCTATCATTATGCCGCTTTCAAAGCCGATTATTCTTACAATCGGACTTTACTACGGCGTTGGTTTCTGGAACGACTACTTCCACCCAATGCTTTATATCAACAAGACTGATTTGCAGCCACTTCCTATTCTTCTCCGCAACATCTTGATTGGTAGCGGTATGAACGAAGTTGTTGAAGTTAACGCATTCGGCGCAGCTCCGATTGAATCTATCAAAGCAGCATCTGTCTTTATGTCTGCTATTCCTATGGTCATCGCCTATCCGTTCATTCAGAAGTACTTCACAAAAGGTACAATGCTCGGTGGCGTTAAAGGATAATAGCAGCCACAGGCTATTTTCTAAACACAGCCACTTAAATTGAGAAAAACGCCACAGAGGGTATTATAAAAACCTCCTGTGGCGTTCTTTATTTTGACTTGTTACAATCTTACTAGATAAGGGGGTATAAACCTACTAGATAAAGGGGTCTTATCTAGTAGGATAATAGTGGCTTATCTAGCTAGATAAATCGGTCTTATCTTAGATACCCCTGTTTGCTATTCAAATAAAAGTTATAAAAATCTAACAGAAAAGCGGTCGATTGCTTGCATAAAGGAGCTAGAAGCCTTTGTATTGCGGTCTAAGATTAGTGGCACGCTTTCTATTATCTCATCACCGCAATAATACTCAAGTTGTCCGTAAATAGAGCCTACTTTATTCTCTCCAAAGATATAGGGCGGGATTTTTGCTCTTACTTCGATATGGTCTGAATATGCGACTGGAATTGTCAATTTTAGTTTAGGCTCTGCGCTCACAAGTCTTGCAGCCTTTATCTTGCTTCCAAGCACACGCACTGTAAAAGCATAATCATTGCTTTCTCGGAATGTATCGAACGAGCCAAAGGCAAGATTTAAAAGAGCACTTCCGTCTTTCACTCTGTTCGCTTGTCCCTGCGCAGTTCCTTTTCCGCCGCCCCTCATCGTAATAGACAAATATCGTCTGTTTCCTCTGCGCGCAGTTAAAGCAAGATTATAGCCACTTTCATAGATAAAGCCTGTCTTTAAGCCGTCTACGCCCTCCACTTTACCAAGTAGAGGATTTGTGTTTTTTTGATGAATAGGCTTTGCACCTCTGATGTTTTTCTCTGTCGGATAATAAATCTCACGGCAAGAATGAAAAAGATTGATTGAATCAGGATAATCTGTAACATATTTTCGCGCAAAAGTAGCGAATTCCCTCGCTGTTGTCATATTAAGCTCACTATAGCCAGAAGGCTCTACAAAGTGCGTAACCGTCAAGCCTAAAGCCCTTACTTCTGCATTCATTCGCGCCACAAATGGTTCAACTCCGCCCGCGATATAATATGCAATCGCTACAGCAGCATCGTTTCCCGAAGCAACAGCAAGACCTGTTAAAAGCTCTTTTAGAGTTACAGTCTGTCCTTTACCCAAGAACATTAAAGAAGAGTCCGCAGGCAAGCTAGAAGCCCAACACTCTTTTGGAAGCGGCACAATATCGTCATAGTGGATTCTGCCCGTAGCAATTTCTTTAAATGCAATGTACATCACAACGAGTTTCGTCATAGACGCAGGCGGAATGGGTTCATCGGCGTTCTTTTTGTAGATAACCGCGCCTGTGTCCACGTCTAGCAAAATGGCAGAAGCAGCGGTGAGATTTAGAGAATGTTCTTCTTTTTCGTAAGGTGTCGCCTTTAAGCCCTCATTTCTCTCTTTAAAGCTCTCTGCTCTCAGAGACGAAAGCTCTATTTGCTCTTCTTCGTCTAGCACTAAAGGTTCTGATATTTTTCGCAAAGAAAGAACGTGCGATACAAACAACACGATAAGCAATATTACCACCGCTTCAACACTAATCAAAGCAGGAACTAAGTATTTCTTTAAGTCCTTAACATTCATACTCGTGTATTATAATGAAATATCAAATTAAGTTAAACCCTCTTTTTAAAACAGTCTATGTCTGTGTAGACAGTAAAGGAGTTAATTTATACAATGGACTATAATTTGATAACAGTTTAGGCTGTGTGGAGGATTTTTAATGTCACTAGAATTTGACCAGTTAAAAGAATGGATTACAAATCATACTCGCGATATGGTGGAGCTTGAGACAAAGCTCACGGCAATTCCAGCCCTTGCGCCAGAGAACGGAGGCGATGGAGAGGCGAAAAAGGCGGCTATGCTCGAAGAGTGGCTCTTCTCTAACGGAATTAAGAACATTGAGCATTACGACGCACCAGACAGCCGCGTCACAGGCGGAAAGCGACCGAACTTTGTGGCAACGATTAACGGCTGCAAAAAGGATTACAATATTTGGATTTGCGCTCATCTCGACGTTGTTCCTGTCGGCGAGAAATCGCTTTGGAACTCTGACCCGTGGACAGTTTTCGAGAAAGACGGAAAAATCTATGGTCGCGGCGTTGAGGACAATCAGCAGGGGCTTTGCTCAGGCGTTTTGGCGGCTCTTTCTTTTGTCAAGCAGCACATTATCCCAGAGCATACTATAAAGCTCTTGTTTATGGCAGACGAGGAAGTCGGCTCAAAGTACGGAATGGGCTATCTTGTTGAGAACCACTTCGAGCTTTTCGGCGAGAACGACCGCATTTTGATTCCGGACGGAGGAGATGCGAAAGGCGAGACTATCGAGGTTGCAGAGAAAAACATCGCGTGGTTCAAGTTCCACACGATTGGAAAGCAGTCGCATGGCTCTCGCCCAGACCTCGGACGAAACGCGAAACTTGCCGCCGCTGATTTGGCTTTGCGCATTAACGACCTTGAGAACTTCTTCAACAAGAAGGACGACAAGTTTGACCCGCCGTACTCAACTTTCCAGCCGACAATGCAACTTTCTAACGTTGAGGGCATAAATATGATTCCTGGCGACGATGTTTTCTGCGCTGACTGCCGAATCAACCCGAATTACACGCTTGACGAGGTGCGAAAAGAAGTGCGCGCTCGCTGTGACGCTGTTGAAGCAAAATATGGCGTGAAAATCGAGATTAGTGAGGCTCAGGCAGCGGAGAGCAAGGCAACAGCGGAGGACGCTCCTGTGGTGAAAGAGCTTGCACAGGCTATCGAGGCTGTTCACGGAATTAAGGCGAAGACTGTGGGAATTGGCGGCGGAACTGTTGCGGCAGAGCTTCGCAATATGGGTCGCGACGCTGTTGTTTGGTCAACGCTCGAAGACACTTGTCATCAGCCAAACGAATACGCCGTTATTGAGAACATCGCAAAAGACGCTCTCACCATCGCCTACATGGCTGCCACAGGCAGTTTTGACAAGGCATAGCCTATTTTGTAAGCACAGGCATAGCCTGTTCTGTAATATATATCGTATGACGATCGTCGAGGAAAGTTCACGACGGTCGTCGAGCAAAGTCCACGATAGTCGTCGAGGAAAGTTCACGACTGTCATCGAGCAAAGTCCACGACAGTCGTGAAACAAGGTCTATGGTATTTTTTCAAAAAATCTTCTTTTTGTTTATCCTATTAACAATACTTCCCACAAAATCTATCTTTTCAGAACAAGCAGAGCTTGACCTTGAGAAACAGGCTGTGCCTGTTACATTTCCTATTTTGGGATTTAAGACTGTACCGAAAGAGCCTATAATGCTTGATGTGCCGTGGAACGAAGCGTGGTTCGGTGAAAAGAGTGCATTTGAGTATCATCACGACATTGCACGCATTGCTTGCGTTTTCGCCGAAATGTCTTATATTGAAGACGTGGAAGAGCACCCGACAACAAACGTACTTTATCGCTCCTACAAGGCTTTAGGTGTTGAAGACGAAAACATTCTTTTTCACTACGATATAAATTATTCTGACCCTTTAGGCAATAATCAATCGGGAGTGTCTTTTGCTCACAAGGTGATAAAAAGCAGTCTTGGCGAAAAGGTTTTAGTCTTTTGCATAGTCAGAGGAACGCCTAGAAATGCGAATGAATGGGTGTCAAACGTGAATGTGTCAGACAGCACACACAAGGAAGAAGACTTTCACGAGGGCTTTTTTATAGCAGCAAATCAACTTTACAAAGAATTAATCGATTACTTAAACGCTAACAACATAGACGCAAAAGACTCTTTTTTGCTTATGACAGGACACAGCCGAGGAGCATCAGTTGCAAATATGCTTGCGGCAATCATTGCAAACTCTCAAGAACTAGACACAAGCAAAGTCTACTGCTACACTTTCGGCACTCCCAACGTTACCACAGAAAGCGACTGCCACAGCGAAAAGTACGGCTTTATCTACAACATTGAAAGCGTAGAAGACCTTTGCGCCACCCTCCCCTCAAATCGCTACAACTGGAAATATCAAAAATATGGCAAAACAAAGACTTTAGTAAACCGCTGGAGTGTAGACGAAGCAACATTTACCACCTACGTTAACAGAATGAATGTCTATCTAAACCGCTTTATCTTACGCGATTACAAGCCTTTCGGCATAGGCAATTTCTTTCCAAGCCAAATATCACGGCTTTTCGTTATCTTAAACCCCTCTGTCAAAAGTTTTTACGAAAGCCCGATAGAGCTTCACGACAAATGCGTTTTCACCTTTAATATAGTCTTTCCCGAAAAGAAGAAAGCCAAAAAGAAAAATCCTTCTCTTTTTACTTCTGCCATGTTTGGAGTGCTTAACTCAATGACTAACGGAGCATTTAGTTATGCGAATGTTGCGGTCTTTGATATGCACATGTGCGAAGTGTATTTGTCTTGGTTCATGGCACTGACAGAAGAAGAGCTATTCATTGAAAAACCGTCGAGCCAAATTGTGTTTTCTGGCAGTTTTAACGCTGTTATCACAGACTCTAAAGGCGAAGAGGTGATAAGAATCATAGACGGATTGTCGTCGTTTTACGCAATCAAGCCCCCTGCGGCTGCAATGAGCTTGATGGGAAAAACGGTGGTAGGATTATCGGGAAACGAGAATTATAATGTGGAAATAACGCAGTCTTCTCTTTTACCCTCTCCTGTCAGCATAAAGATAGAACATTACGCAGGCGACGGCACTTTTATAGAGTCAGGCAAAAGGATTTATCTATCGCCAAAATACAATAAAGTCTATGCTTTTAAGGCAGGAAAAGCCACAGCAGAGAGCTTTAATCTTGACTTTGAGATAAGCGAGAGAGAAAACGCAAGCGACAGAGCAAAAAAGCTCCCTTCTGCAACCTCCTTTTTTATTTCCCCCTCAATTAGCACAGATATGAACTTTAACGGTGAAATCGGACTCGACGCAGGAATTAGAGCGGCGTATTTGAGTGCCTTTTTATCGGGGAAAAGTTATTCGATTGGAATAGGCAGTGAACAAAACATTTGGTGGAGACTCTATTTTGACGAGGGAATTTATCTAAAACACTTTTTTTCTATAAAAGACAAAAAGAAAGAAGCCTACTTTATTCCGTCTGCAAGAATTGCTTTATCATATAAACCCTTGCACACAGTTAAGTTTTTCGCTTCAGCAACTTTCGATTTAGATACTTCTTTTCTACCTCCGTCATTTCGTCTTGGTGTAAAGCTATAGCACAGCACAGGTCGCATATTTGATATTGAAGTGCAAAGACTTGATAGTGGTGCTGGAGAAAAAAGAGCTAGATTTAATAGCGCATTGATAGATACTCGAGTGTTAAAAGCTGGCGAGAATACAGAAAACTTGCCAGAAACATATGTGATCTTCATCACTGAAAATGATGTTTTAAAGGGCGGTAAAGCGATTTATCATATTGATAGAATAATTCGTGAAACAGAAACATTTTTTTGTGATGAAGCACATATAATATATGTAAATAACTCATACAGAGGAAATGATTCTATTGGCAATTTAATGCATGATTTTGCCTGCAAAGATACAAATAATATGAAAAGTACATTACTTGCAGCAAGGGCAAAGTATCTAAAGGAAAATGAACGGGAGGTAGAAGTAATGAGTACTACATTTGAACAGTATTTTTATAAAAAACAAGCTGAATGGAAAGCTCAAGGACTGGCAGAAGGTAGAGCAGAGGGTATGCTACAAGGCAGAGCAGAGGGTATGCTACAGGGCAGAGCAGAGGGAAAAGCAGAGGGCATAACAGAAGGAAAAGCGGAAGCTGCGGCAGATTTAATTATTGCTGGCAAAATGGCAGAAGACGAAGTTTCTGTAATTTTTAAATTCACTCCTACCCAGATGGAAAGAGTCAGAAACATCTGTAAGCAGAAGACACAGAATGTTTAAAAATCAAGGGCTTCACACAAGAATAAAGTGCGAAGCCCTTTGCCTAGCCATTAGCTATTTTTAACGATTAGAAGTTATAGCGAACACCAACACCTGTTGAGTGATGTGTCTGGTCTGTGTCAGAGCTAATCTGAAGCCATACGTTTACATCAGCTTTCTCGCTTGCATTGAACACTACAGAAGGTGTGACTGTGCAGTACATATCTTTTGTAAGAGCATCATTGTCATAGCTATGTGGTACATACAATGTACTTTCTGCTCTAAGAGCTGTGATGTCAGAGAGCTTGTACTGGACATAAGGATTTAATGTCAAAGAAAAATCCTGTCCCTCTTTTGAAAACCATGCGTCATCAGCATTCCAGAAATATGTTACAAAACCAAAAAGAACAGGGTCTGCATCATATTCAAGAGCAAAGTCTAACAAAAGATTGTCGTAAGCCTTCTTTGCATCACCTGTATATTCTGTAGCTTTATTCCACTTTGCATAGTGTGCAACAAAACCTGCTGAAACAGACAAGTTCTCAACTCCTGTATATGCAAAAGAACCATAGAAAATACCAGAGAAATGAGCACCAGCTGCAAATGCAAATGCGTCTGTTGTATAAGCAGCACTAAGAGAGAACAAATTTGCGTCGAACTTCTCGTTTCCCTGTCTACGAGCTTTCTTTTCATCGTAATATCTAGAGTTTTCTGTTATATACTTTTCTTCATAATTATAGTAAGCAGGATTGTAATCGCTTCCCTGCAATGCAATAGCCAAACCGTCGATAGGCTTTACAACAAGGCGGACACCCATTGAACCATCAAAAGCCATTCCTTTATCATCAACAGCTGCTGTGAAACGGTCAGTGAGCTTTCCACCCTCTACGATAACTGCGCTATCAAAGAAGTTAGCATAAGCCATTGCATACTTTACATTGTCGTTTGTGAAATAATCTTTTCCATCAGCAAGGTTTGGCTGGAAGCGGAAGCATACACCACCGTTGTCGCCGTCATAGTTTACAGTCAAGCGACCGCGAGAAACTCCACCCCAGTGGTCACCATTTACCCAAGTCTTTCCAATAACAACATCATCTTTACCAGAATGATCTGCGTCTGCAACAGAATCTGTAATATCATCAGAAAGACCGCCACGGATAAAGCCAGAAACCTTCAAGCCTTCTCCTGCGCTGATTGTAGCAAGAGCCAATACAGAAGCTGCTGCTGTTGCAATAAGTTTTTTCATAAAAAATCTCCTTAGTAAAGTAACTTTAGGCAACAAGTTTTATTTACAGCATCTAAAGTTCTTTACAGGGGGTAATATATTCCAAATTGACATTTTATGCAATAGTGTCACAAAAGAAAAAGCCTAATTGAGAATTTTTTATCCCGCCTTATACTAAAAAAATCCAATACTCCTAAAATCTTTCGAACAAGCAAAATATACGCCCTCTTTATAGCTCTCTATAAATGAAAGATGAAAACATTTTTGTGACAAGAAAACTATGTACTTTTTCTTTTCACATAGGTATAATGAATATATGGGAGAAAAGGATATTGCACAAAAGAATCTTGAAGCGTGGAACGATGTATTTGCAGACATTGTAAATGTGCTTCTATTTGATGGCAAACCGATTGTAAAAGAAAGTGAGCTTGAAGCTGATACAGCTCATTCTCAGTTTAAGGCTGATGAAAAGCTACATGAGCAAACAAGAGATGTTTCTAAGATTTGGAAAAATGGCGAAATCAGAATCTCTTTGTTAGGCTTTGAAAACCAAACAAAGCAAGATAGCACAATGCCGCTAAGGGTGATAAGCTATGATGGGGCTTCTTACAAACAAGAGCTTTTAGATAAGTCGAGAAAAAAGCATTACCCTGTTGTAACCTTAGTTTTGTATTTTGGCACAGACACAAAATGGACTGCACCCAAAAGCCTTATAGAATGTTTTGAGCTTCAAGAGGAACTAAAGCCTTTTGTAAGCGACTATAAAATAAACGTGTTTGAAATAGCTTGGCTTGATGATAAAACAATCAACAGCTTTACAAGCGATTTCAAAATTGTTGCTCAGTATTTTCAAGCAAAACGCCTAAAAAGCGATTATCTTGGCTCAAAAGATATTATCAAGCATGTTGACGAAACTCTAAAAATGCTTTCGGTTTTGACAGGTGATAATTCTTTTGAAGAAGCATATAACGAAAGCAACTTTGAGAAAAAAGGAGGTATTGCTATGTGCGATGTTGTTCAAAGAATCATGAATAAGGGTATCTCGCAAGGGATTTCTCAAGGAATTAGCCAAGGACAAGAAAATATTATCCGCAATCTCATCGACGCAAAAGCAGGGAGTATTGAGCAAATTGCCACATGGGTAAAGCTGCCTGTTTCACAAATACAAAAAATTGCAGACAAATCTTTAGCATAAAATCCATTGTAAATATGTAAATAAAAAAGGGTGTAGCTATATACACCCTTTTTCTCTAAAGTATTTTTACTTTATGCAGCCTTTGCCTGTGCTGGCTTTGTCTGTCTTGTGAATGTCTTGATTCCCTCGATAACAAGGATAATAGCAAGAACAGCCATAGAAGAAGCAAAGAAGAGCTGGAAGTAATCTCCCCACATTGCGCTTCCCGCACCAATCATCTTGACTTTTGCAACGACAGTCAAAACAAGGCTTGTGAGAGTTGCAGAGAGCATAAACGCCATCGGAATAAAGAACATCTTATTGTTCTTGCCCGCCTGACCGAGCCAAGCCGCCACAGCCATAAGAGCAATTCCCGCAAGAAGCTGGTTCGCTGCCCCGAAAAGACCCCAAATCTGTGAAAGACTCAAGCCGCCTAAAATACAGCCAATGATAACCATTGAAGCAGTTCCGACGAGCGGATTTGCAAGAACTTTGCGAACAGGGCTCTTTGCGTCTTTCCAAGTTGCCTCGTCCTCTTTCAAGAACAATTCTGAGAACATAAAGCGGCTCAATCTTGTTGCGCTATCGAGTGAAGTCAAAGCAAAAACAGAAACAGCAAGAGTTAAAAGCGCGCTGATTGTGTTGTAAACGCTAGAGCCTTTTTCGCCGAAAAGTGTTGCGATTCCTGCACCGAAAGCCGCTGAAGGAGAGCCGAACTCCTTCTTTCCCCAGCCTTCCCAAACAACGCCGACTGCGATAAGAGCGATAATTCCCAAAGCGGACTCGATAAGCATTGAACCGTAGCCGATTGCCTTAGCGTGCTTTTCGCTGTCGAGCTGCTTTGAGGAAGTTCCTGAAGCGATGAGTGAATGAAAGCCAGAGCAAGCACCGCAAGCAACAGTGATGAAAAGAGTCGGGAACATATAGTTTGCGCCAACTTTGAAGCCCGTGAAAGCAGGGATATTGAACTGTGTGTTTCCGCGGAATGCAGAGGCTACGATTCCGACAACAGCGATAACCATCATCGCATAAAGCAAGAAGCTAGAAAGATAATCGCGAGGCTGAAGCATAATCCAAACAGGGATTAAAGAAGCAACAGCGATATATGCGCCGATTAAAACAATCCAAGTGTTGCGGCTCAAAGCCAAGCCATAGTTAAGACCAAAGACGATGATAAGAGCAATCGCAACAATTCCGCCGATTGTGGCAGGAAGAGTTTTCACGCCAAAGCGGTTTGTGAGAACGCCATAAACAACTGCAAGAACGATGAACAAGAAAGAAATCATTGCTGTTGTCTGGTTGTTCGTAAGACCTTGAGCTTTTGACACAATGCCGAAAGCAGATAAGTTTCCGTCTGCGCCTGCGACTGTCAAGAAAGTGCCTGCAACAACGTTAACGAAAGAAGCAATAACAAGAATCAAAACAAGGAGGGCGAAGATAATGAACAATTTCTTTGAAGTTTTGCCCATTGAATCTCTGATGATTTCGCCGACTGATTTTCCGTCGTGGCGAATTGAAGCAAACAAAGAGCCAAAATCCTGCAAGCCACCAAAGAAAATACCGCCGATTACGCACCACAAAAACACAGGAACCCAACCGAAAACAGCCGCCTGAATTGGACCGTTAATAGGACCTGCTCCCGCGATTGAAGAAAAGTGGTGTCCCATCAAAACAGCAGGTTTTGCCGCAACATAGTCAACACCGTCAGCCTTTGTGAAAGCTGGGGTTTTCTTTGCAGCGTCAATTCCCCATTGCTTGGCAAGATAAGAGCCGTAAAATACATAGCCCGCAAAAAGCAAGGCTACAGCCGCAAGAATAATGAGCAATGATGTCATTTTCTTTCCCCCTTTGAAACATTTATATATTGCTGAAAATCTTTTTCAAAGACGAGCCAAGTCTGTTATAGGCAAGTCTTTTAGAAGAAATTTCCAGTAAAATTACACGGTAATTGCTCCAGCCCTTAAAGCCAAAGCTGTATGATTTATAGTGCTTGAGTTTTTTTGCAAGAGAAAATGCTTTTTCGTCAATCTTGTCTGCAATAACAACAAGAGTAACATCGCTGTTTCTGTGGTTAGTTGAGGGATTTACGCGGGATAAGCCTTCGAGCCAAGCTCTTTCGTCGAGTTGCAAGAGTTCTTCTTGAGAAAGGGAATCTGTAAGCGCAAAAAAGACGTATTCACTAGATTCTATCTCTGAGAGTTTTGCCGCTTTAGTAAGGAAATACTGCTCTGTGTGAGAATGAAAGGTGGCTTCTGCAGCAAAAGGAGAGAGAGGCGAGGCTGTATTTATGTCGTAATATGCCTCATAAGAATGTAGTACTCTGTGAAAAACGTCTTTGTTATCCATTGCGTAGCATTATAGTTCTTTCTCTAAAAATGTCAATATACTAAATATCTTTAACAATAATAAAGTAAGCATTGCATGCTTTTAGAAGACAATGGTAACTGTAAAATAAGAAAAATTGCACAATTTTACTAGATAAGGGTATATACACCTACTAGATAAAGCACTCTTATCTAGTTAGATAAATCACTCTTATCTAGTTAGATAATAGGCTCTTATCTAGTAGGATAATAGTGACTAATCTAGCTAGATAAATCACTCTTATCTAGCTAGAGTATATACCCCACTTCTAGCTAGATAAAAGAAGCGGTAGCTTTTACAAAACAGCCTGTGGCTTTTACAAAACAGCCTGTGGCTGAGCAATGTCTTTGATGACTTCGCTTGCGATGATTAAGCCTGCAACAGAGGGAGTAAATGCGATGGAAGCAGGAGGGTGTCTGCCGTTTTCTTCTTGTGCTACTTTCTTAAAAACAGACTGTGACTGTTCTTTTGAAAAGACGACTTTTAAGCTCTTTACGCCTCTTGCTTTTAGCTCCTTTCTCATAACTCGGGCTAAAGGACAAACCGAGGTTTTATAGATATCTGCAACTTCAAATTCGGTAGGATTCAATTTATTTCCTGCCCCCATGCTAGAAATTACTTTCGTTCCCGCCTTTTGCGCTTCCAAAACTATTTTTATTTTCGCTGTTACCGTGTCAACGCAATCTATCACATAATCATACTTTGAAAAATCAAAGTTTTCCTCGGTTTCTTCTGTATAAAAAACGCAATAAGCATTCACTTTGCAAGCAGGATTTATATCAAGTATTCTCTCTTTCATCACGTCAACTTTCTTTCTGCCAACCGTCGAATGAAGAGCAATAATCTGCCTGTTTATATTTGAAACGCTCACTACATCTCTATCAACCAAATCGATTGCGCCAACTCCGCTTCTTGCCAACGCCTCGGCAACATAGCCGCCCACACCGCCAACGCCAAAAAGCAACACTCGGCTTTTCGCCAATCTTTCCATATTCTCTGAGCCTAAAAGTAGCTCCGTTCTTGAAAATTCTTCCATAGTATGCTTATAATGCGATTAACGGAGGAAAAATGCAATACGATTTTGATACGATTATCGATAGAAGCTCTACAGACTCATGCAAATATGATTTAAGAGCAGAAAATGGCTTTTCGGACGATGCGCTTTGCTACTGGGTTGCAGATATGGATTTTAAGTGCGCGCCAGAAATCATTTCAGCCTTAAAAGAAAAAGTTGAACACGGCATTTTTGGCTATACTGCGCTAAGAAAGCCTTATTACAATGCAGTTCGCCGATGGATTTTACAACACACAGGATACGAAGTACACGACAAATGGCTTTTTACAACAGCAGGCGTGGTGCAAGGCATTTCCTTTGCAATTCAAGCATTTAGCGAAAAGGGAGATAGTATTTTAATACAAAAGCCTATTTACTACCCCTTTTCGAGGGCTATCGAAGAGAACGGCAGAGTTATAGTGAACTCTCCTCTTGTTTGGGACGGGGAAAAATACAATATCAACTTTGACGATTTCGAGCGAAAAATAGCAGACAATAAGGTCAAAATGTTCTTACTCTGTAATCCTCATAACCCTTCTGGGCGCGTGTGGGCAAAAGATGAGTTAGAGAAAATTGCAGAGATTTGTCTTCGCTACGGTGTTACAGTAGTATCAGACGAAATACACTGCGATTTTGTTTGGAAACCTTATAAACATACGCCTTTTGCTTCTCTGTCAAAAGAAGCTGAGAATATTTGCGTTACTTGCACATCAGCTTCCAAAACTTTTAATCTTGCAGGATTACAAACCAGCAATATATTTGTTGCAAACGGCGATATGCGCATAAAATATGCAAAAGTACTAAAGGCGGCTTCTGTTTCTTTGCCGAATATGATGGGTTTGACGGCGACTCTTGCGGCATACACTTACGGCGAGCCTTGGCTTTGTGCAGTAAAAGAATACATTGAAGCAAACTTCGAGCGCACAATAGACTTTTTCAGCTCCCACAAAAGCAAGATAAGAGCCTTGAAACCGCAGGGAACATATTTACAGTGGCTTGATTGCAAAGAACTTTGCAAAGAAAAAGGCTGGAGCGACGAAGAGCTTAACAAGGCGATAAAAGAGGCAGGTGTGTGGCTCGATGCTGGCAGTATGTTCGGAGACGAAGCAAACTTTTTCCAAAGAATAAATGTCGCTTGTCCGTGGGAATACTTAAAACAGGGATTAGAAAGACTCCTCTCACTACAGGCACAGGCACAGGCTTAGCCTGTCTTGTAAATAAGCATAGCCTGTTTTATAAAAAAATCCCGTGTTTTATTCACGGGATTTTAACACGCTCATCGTATTTTGAGAAACAGCCTGTGGCTCTTACAAACAGCCTGTGGCTGTGCTGTTAAGCGATAAAATTCTTTTCGAGCTTTTGGAAATTAGCAATAGCCTGCAAAGCCGAAGTAAACACCTGTTTGTAAGACATATTCATCTTGCCTTCAAGCTCTTTCCAGTTGCTAACAATCTTGCGTGTTTCTGACTGAGAATCCTTGAAGAGCGACTGAAACATATTGCCAAGCTCTGTCGTTATGGCATACGCACTATTGATTATCTTCATCGCTTCGGCGTTACACAAATCAAGCTGTGTTTTCGTCGTCTTGAACTCCTGCTCGCCCACAATTTTTTGCCCCAAAAAGCTCTGGAAACGGAAGCCTTGCGACAACTGAGGATTTAGCTTGCCGTCAAAAGTAGCAACAGTTTCTTTTAACGCAGAAAACTTCTTGCAGCAGTTGAGCAAGTCTATGATAAAATCCTTGTCGATAGCCTTGCCATATACGTTAAGAGTTGCCCCAATATCCTCGAATTTTTCTGAATACCGCTCTACAAACACTAACAAGTAAGCAAGCGGGTCGCAGTTTTCGTATCCAGAAAGGTTCTTTGAAGCAAAAAGCTCGTTAAGATCATCTGTATAGTACTTGAGCGGATTCTTAAAGCCTTCTGGGAAGAGCTTTTTTACATCGGAGCGGATAACCGAAATTCTCTGCTCCTTGTAAATTGCTTGCATTATGTTTATCACTCTTTCGTCAAAATCACGCACATAAAGTTCCACTATGTCCTTTTTCTGTACGCTAGAGTCAATCACCAAATCAGGCTTATTGTTCATCAGCTTGCACATAGCTTCAAAAATGGGGAACTCTTCGTGCGCACTTAGCCGCAAAATCAGCTTTTGCCACTCTTCCACATTGATGACAAACTTGCCAGAAGTATTGTTGATAAAGTCAAAAACTCTCTTCCAATCGTTCACAGTCAAGACAGCTTTTAGCAAGCTCTCAAAGTCTGCAAGTTTTTCTGCAACGTACATTCCCCAAACTTTGCCAAAATGAGGCTTTTTCTTGAAATTCATTTCTTCAAGGTCTGGAGCAAACATTCTCAAAAGCGCGTAATAATCAAAGGCACAAAAAGAGCGCAAAATATAAAGAGCAGAGTACATACTGTTTATAGCCATTACTCTTTCACTTGTGAACTCTTTATGGAATTCTGCAAGAAGTGCTTTTACCTCTTTTTGTAGCTCCATATATTTCACAGTTTTGCTTTTCTCATAAAGAGCGTCTTCTTCGAGTACGTCAATAATTTGCATTTGTCGCATACTCATCATATCGCGCATAATCTTATTGTAGGATTTTTCAATGTCGAATGAATCATTGAAAAACACTTGCACACTGCTTGTCTGCCTGTAAACTTCATAGAAAAACTTAGCAAAATCTGCATTCACCTTGGCGGTAAAGGTGTTGTAATAACTAGAGAAATCGCTTTTCTGAACCTTTTTAGAAAGGTCATTTAGCTTTTCTTTCGTTACTTTGTCTACCTTATCAACACCAAAGAGAATATCTAGAACTGCGCTCCAAAATGAAGGACCTGAGAATCCTTTTCTATTATCAGTATTATCATCCTTAGCCATACCTTGAATTATAACTTGAGTCAGCCATTTTTCAATACTAAGACCATTTTGTTAAAACTTTTTTGTTCTTTCCTCTTTAGTATCACGCATTATAAAAAGTAAATATAAAAGTGCAACAAGTGAAAAAGTGAGTTATAATTGATATAGAGGAAATCCAATGATAACAACGATAAATAAAGAAAAGCCATAGTATAAAGAAAAGGCTTTTAGTAATCTCATAAAAATCTTCTTGCTTGGAGGAATATAAATTATGAAATTCTTCAAATCATTACAATTTAGAATTTTGGCTTTAGTTGTGGCGATTGCCATTATCTCAAATGGCTCTCTTGGTTTTATAACGCAAAAAATAGCAGGCGACACGGTTCAAAACACTGTAAATCTTCTTTTAGACAGCGTTACAAACAACGTTTCAGACTCGATTGAAGATGAACTTGAAAAGCAGTTCAGGCTTTTTGAGGGAATTGCTTCTATTGAGTTTATCAAAGACGACTCTATAACTTATGATGAAAAAGCACCTATGCTTCGCACTGTTGCGTCAATCTCTAGCGAATACGAGAACGTCTGCTTTTACGACAAAGAAGGGCGAGCCGTTACCGCTTCAGGTCAGCACATTCAGCTAAAAGGCAGAGAGTATTTTGATGTCGCTATGAGCGGCAGACGCTACATCTCCGACCCCTATGTCAGCGCAGTTACAGGAGAGCTTTATCAAACCTTTTCTGTTCCTGTAAAAGACAATTCAGGGCGCATAATCGGCATTGTTGCGTCAAACATCTACGGCGACACGCTTTCAAAGAAAATCGCCACGATAGCCAAAGCCGACCATTCAGACATTATCATCATCAACCGCAAAACAGGCGCAATCGTTGCTTCTAACACTGTTGACGGCGTTTCAGCAGACGCAAATGTCAACGACGGCAAAATGCCAAAAGAGATGAAAGCGATTTTGGACTCAGGTCTTATGGACGGAAAAATTGGCGGAGGTGCTTTTATGGACTCTCGCGACAAGATTATGAAAACAAGCGCATTCCGCCCTATTGAAAACACTGATTGGTCTGTTTTCTACAGTGCGCCTTATGATACTTTCTTCAAAGGAAAGGATCGTATGGCTTCTGCAACAATTTTGACGCTCATCATCGTGATTTTGCTTTCTATCGTTGCAAGCTATATCACTGCAAAAGTTACGGTTACCCCGCTCAAAGTACTTGCCCGTGCAACAATGCACCTTTCTTCAGGGGAAGCGGATTTGACAAGACGCATCACCGAAAAGGCAAACGGCGAAGTCATGGACGTAATCACGGGCTTTAATACATTCCTTGAAAAATTGCACGGCATTATAAAGCAGGTCAAAGGCTCAAAAGATTCCTTGAGTCTTGTCGGTACAGACCTCGAAGCAAGCACAATCGACACGGGCGCAGCTATTACTCAAATCCTTGCGAACATCGAAAGCGTTCATTCACAGGTCAATCACCAGAGCGCGAGCGTTCATCAGACTTCGACGGCGGTTACACAAATCGCTTCTAACATCGAAAGCCTCGACAATATGATTGAGCGAACGACGAACGGAGTTAGCGAAGCGAGTGCGGCTGTTGAAGAGATGATTGGAAACATCAGAAGCGTAAATACATCTGTCGAAAAGATGAGCGAGTCATTTGAAACGCTTTCCACAAGTGCGCTTCAAGGCACTCAGATTCAAGCGAGCGTGAATGCTCGTGTCGAAGAGATTAAGGAGATGAGCGAAACCTTGCAAGAAGCAAATAAAGCGATTTCTTCTATCGCTTCTCAGACAAACCTTCTTGCTATGAACGCGGCTATCGAAGCGGCGCACGCGGGAGAGGCAGGAGCGGGCTTTGCGGTGGTTTCTGACGAAATCCGAAAACTTTCGGAAACCTCTGCGGCTCAAACAAAGACAATCGGAGAGCAGCTCAAGAACATCAGAAACGCAATCGGAAGCGTAGTTACAGCAAGCGAGCAGTCTAGCGCGGCTTTCCACAATGTTTCTGACAAAATCAGCGAGACAGACGAGATTGTGCGACAGATTAAGGCTGCAATGCAAGAGCAGAACGAAGGCTCAAAGCAAATCAGCACGGTTTTGCACACGATGAACGACGGCGTGCTTGAAGTTCGCAGCGCAGGCAAAGAGATGATGGACGGCAACAAAGCCATTTTGAATGAAATCAGCAATTTGCAAAATGCAACGGATATGATTCAGAGCAGCATGGAAGAGATGAGTCTTGGCGCGCGCAAAATCACCGAAACAGGTGAAGCCTTGAAGGGCATTGCAAGCAATGTAAAAGATTCTATCGACGAAATCGGCAAAGAAATCGACACCTTCACCGTCTAAGGCACAGCCTTTTTTGTAAGAGCCACAGGCTGTTTTGTAAAAGCCACAGGCTGTTTTGTAAGAGCCTGATGTGGAGCAGAGTTTTCTCCATGTCGGGCTTTTTTTTCTCTACATAGAGAATTGTTTGCTCCATCTGGAGAATTCTTTTCTCTACATTGAGAATTGTTTGCTCCATCTGGAGAATTCTTTTCTCTACGTGGAGAATTGTTTGCTCTATGTGGAGAATTCTTTTCTCTATGAGGAGCATTGTTTGCGCAACATTGAAAGAAAACTGCACTAGATAAAAAGAGAAAGAGAAAGTAAAATGTGTGGCTATGAACACAGACAATAAAGAAAAATATACTAAGTGGGTCGCTTGCTGGGGAACAGCAACGAGTATCACTGAGCGAAAAGAAGCCATTTATGCA
>Ga0310695_10006810_pt1 | contig 18640 bp, 13 predicted proteins | sample RumenRJG_04DNA_FD_203882 | JGI IMG/M metagenome (GOLD analysis project Ga0310695, IMG submission 203882) | Bovine rumen microbial communities from Lethbridge, Alberta, Canada - RJG_04 (v2) (version 2) | ecosystem: Host-associated > Mammals > Digestive system > Stomach > Rumen | place: Canada...
TAGGGCAAAATGTGTTAAAATCCTGCCGCAAATATACGATATTATTCTTTTTTATCGCTCTTTCGGTAAAAAAAAAGACGATTTGTGACTCTATGTGTTGGATAGATGCCTAATTTTGTATCGACCAAGCAATAAGAATCGATAAAATCAATTGAATCATGACAACGAAGTTAACAAGAAGACTATCCTTGCTCATCATGCTGCTCACGGTGGGTTTTAGCGCCATTGCGCAAGACCAGGTCATTGACTACCTGCATGTGGGAAAAAACATCAAGTTCATGGGCACGAAGTTTGAATTAAAATGGTGCTCCCATCCCATTGAGCCCTATTATCTGCAGGAATGGCTGCCACGGAACGAAACATTTGACAACTATGAGCAGATGTTCACCGTCTCGCTGGCTTTTTCCGAGGAGTTGTCGGTCGAGTTTGCCGTGGAAGCCAAGGTGCAGGAACTGCAGGAACGGGCCAAGACCGATTCGTGCTGTTTCTATGACGTGTATGAGAACAACGGTGAGTATATGATCGACTTCATTGTGAGCGACGGGGCTGGTGGGGTGATCAATATGGTGGAGGCCGATATTCATCACTACAAGCCGGTTGTGGTCGATGGCAAGAAGGCAGTGCAACTCAATTTCTACAGCCGTAGGGCCTATGGCGATGACATTGAACCCTTTCTCAAAACGCTCAAGCAGGAGAAACCTCGCTGGATTGAAGAATTGACCAAGATGAATATCGTCTGCAAGATGAAGTGACCGCTCAAAAACGAATAACCCACATGATAGACTCCCGCAATAACCATTCACCCCAAGATAAAGACAGCACCGATCCTCGGGGCAATGGCGGCGTCAGGCTTGTCATCGCATCGCTGGTGGTGAATGTCATTTTGCTGGGCGTGCTCGTCGGGGTGCTATATCTTGCTAAATATCATCGCGAGGTGTTCACTAACGCCTTCGCGCAGCAGCATGGCCATGCGCTGGCCGCCAGTCTGCTCTTGCTCTGGTTGCTGTTCAGTGCTGTGGTTGATGGATTGTTTAGTCCGGCGAAAAGGCATGAGATGGAACCAGGGAAGAGGTGCGCTCATCTAGCCTTCCTGGCCATTGGAGTGCCCTTGTCCATTGCCACCTATTTTAATCCTATCCTGACTGGGGCCTGTTTCATCTGCCTCGGTGCCAAACTCCTTGCCGAGGACTACTATGAATACAAGGGAAGAGGGCATAGATGGGATTATAGACTGGAACACATCCTGTGGGGAATCGCATTCATCTTGATCGGCACTGCGATGTACTTTCTGTAGTTATGATGGATATATTGAAGGATTTATACCAGGGTAGGATTACTGAGGAAGATGCCTGCGATTTGTTTGATCAAATCGTTGATGATGTTCATAACGGAGTGTATGGTGCCGACGATGAAGACCGTGTGAATATAGGATCTATTATGGGAATGGACAAGTATGAAGAAACAGCAGCGGCTCAATCGGCCCCCTTGTCGGTGATATCCAGGTGGCGTTACGAGGGATGGCCCGACAAGTGCTGCGTGACGGGTGAGTCCATCGATTATAAGCAATGGTATTGGCTCGTCAGGCGCTTGCCCGATGGCTCTTATGGCCTGATGAAATTGTGAGTGACTTCGGCTTTGCCTAACTCATTTTTTAGGGAAATGATGGAGCGATAATCATTGATTCGCCTAATTCGCATTAGCCCCGCAGGGTGATTGTCAATTTTCACAAGGACTACAGCAGGAAGAACAGCGACACGCCGATGACCGAAATCAAGGCTCCCAGCAGGCTCTTCATCGTGATGGGCTGCTTGAAGATCCAGTAGGCAGGCAGGATAATGATAATGGGCGTCAATGCCATCAGAGTGCTGGCGATGCCGGCGGCGGTATATTGCACGGCTAGCAACGATGCGCCCACGCCGATGAACGGGCCAAAGATGGTCGTTGCCACTGCGGTTGTGATGCCCACGCGGTCATGCACACCCCTGGCCAGCGGGGCAAAACCGTCCTTGAATGCCATCAGAACCGTGAAACCGATTGTGCCCGCGATGCAGCGGAAGAAGTTGGCGTGAAATGGCAACATCCATCCTGCCAGGTCTCTCGTCAGCGTGGCTTCGTAGTGGTCCATGCCTATCTTGCTCAGCACCAGCCCCACGCCTTGGCACACCGCGGCGCCAATGGCAAACAACACGCCTGCCAGCGGCAACTTGAGGGACAACTTGTGGTCATCGCCGCGTCCCAGCACGGTAATGGCGATACCGGCCAGGGTGACAATCATGGCGAGTATTGCGGTGGGGCGTATCTCCTGACCCAGTGTGAACCACGCCATGATGGCGGCAGTGATGGGGGCTAGCGTCATGAACAGTTGGCCGAACTTGGAACCGATAATGATGTAGCACTGGAACAGGCAATAGTCGCCGATGACGTAGCCCACCAGACCCGAGAGCATCATCCACAGGTATGCCTCGTTGCTGGCCCCTGCCGGCAGGGGAGAACCTGTCAGCAGCCAGAACATGATGCCCGAGAAGATGAGAGTGATCACCATGCGCATCAGGTTGAGCGTCAGGTTGCCCAAACGCTTACTGCCAAACTCGCTCAGCAACGCTGTCGCCGTCCACGAGAAGGCCACTCCTATCGATATCAGTTCGCCAGTGTATTGCATAACGGCTGCAAAGGTACTAATAAGTGAATAGTTAGTAGTGAATTGTCATTTTTTTTTGCATTCTGGCATGTTTTTCTTTCCTGCTTTTGCCAAAAACTGAAATCGGATAACCGCAGACTGAAAACTTTTGTGTATATTTGCGGGTTATTAAGTGCTGTCATCTCGTTGATTTGTGTCAAGGGGCTGAGAGGTAACGTATTAATGTAAACAACTAGACCAAGAATATGAGCGAAAAGACTTCTGGAAAGAAAAAGAACAAGAGCCGCAGCATTGCCCGCAAGATGTGGACGTGGTTTGCCGTCTTTGTCGGCCTGCTGGTGCTGATGTTTGTTTTGATCTACAATGGTGTGATCGGCTATATGCCCCCCATTGACCAATTGAAGAACCCCACCGACAAGTTCGCATCGACCATCTACAGTGCCGATGGCGTGGAGATGGGACGCTATTACCGCAGCCGCAGCAACCGCATCTATGTGGACTTTGACGAGATGTCGCCCCACTTGACCGATGCCCTGATCGCAACCGAGGATTCCCGCTTTGACGAGCACTCGGGTATTGATGTCAAGGCCATCGGCCGTGCGGTCATCAAGCGCATCATCATGGGCCAGAAGAGTGCCGGCGGTGGCAGTACCATCACCCAGCAGTTGGCCAAGCAGTTGTATTCACCCGAGTCACACAACATCTTTGAGCGCGCCTTGAAGAAACCCGTCGAGTGGGTCATCGCCGTGAAACTCGAGCGCTATTACACCAAGGACGAGATCATCAAGATGTACTTCAACCAGTTTGACTTCCTCAACAATGCCGTGGGCATCAAGATGGCTAGCCGCGTCTATTTTGACAAGGAGCCCAAGGACCTGAACATCCAGGAGGCCGCCACGCTGGTGGGCATGTGCAAGAATCCGTCCTATTACAACCCGGTGCGCTACACCGAGCGCACCCGTCAGCGCCGCAATGTGGTGTTCGAGCAGATGGTCAAGGCTGGCTACCTCAGCGAGGCCGAGTGTGAGCAACTCAAGACGCTCCCCTTGATCTGCAAGTTCCAGAAACTGGACCACAACGACGGTCCCGCTCCCTACTTCCGTGAGGAACTGCGTCGCGTGATGTCGGCCAAGAAGCCCAAGCGCAGCGACTATCCCTCGTGGAATCAGCAGGCCTTTATCGACGACTCGGTGGCATGGGAAGTCAATCCCCTGTTCGGCTGGTGCAACAAGAACACTAAGCCCGACGGTACACATTATGATATATATACCGATGGCCTCAAGATCTACACCACTATCGACTCGCGCATGCAGGAGTATGCCGAGAAGGCCGTCCACAAGCACATGAGCAAGACCCTGCAGCCCGCTTTCCTGCGTGAGCGCGGCGGCACCAAGAACCCCTATACCAACAACAAGCAGGAACTCTCCAGTGCAGGCAAGCAGGCGCTCATCAATGCGGCAATCCGTCACAGCGAGCGTTACAGGGTGCTCAAGAACCAGGGACTGAGCGATGCCCAGATCATGGATAACTTCAAGAAGCCGGTGCAGATGCATCTGTTCAACTATGACGGCGGCTTTGATGCCCAGATGACACCGCTCGACTCGCTGCTCTACACCAAGTCGTTCCTGCGCTGCGCGATGATGTCGATGGATCCTGTCACGGGCTTTGTCAAGGCCTATGTCGGTGGTCCCAACTTCCGATTCTTCAAGTATGATATGGTATCGACCGGACGTCGCCAGATCGGTTCGACGGTGAAGCCCTTTGTTTATTCCCAGGCGATCGAGTTCGGTGGCTTGACTCCATGCTCGACTCGTCCGGGCGGTGCCCCCAACATCATCTGGAACAATGAGGTCTATAACCCCGCCAATGAGGGTAGCGGTGGCGCCATGAGCCTGAAGCAGGCGTTGACCTACTCCAAGAACTGGATCTCGGCAGGCTTCATGCGCGGCACGCGTGAGAACTGGATCGAGCGCAACGGCTATTACACCATGACGCCCGATGACCTGGCCAAGTGGATGCACAGTTTCGGTATCACCAGTTACCTTGACCCCGTGCCTGCACTGAGCCTGGGTGCCTGTGAGGTATCGTTGCGCGAGATGGTCGCTGCCTACTCGGCGTTTGCCAACGGCGGCATGCGTGTTGAGCCGGTCTATGTGTCACGCATCACCGACAACCGCGGCAATGTGCTGGCCGAGTTCACTGGCAATCAGACCGAGATCATGAGCGAGGACACCTATCTGAAGATGCTCTCGATGCTCCTCGAGGTCGTCAATAGTGGTACGGGCGCCCGTCTGCGCTACGCCTATGGCATCAATGCCGACATGGGTGGCAAGACCGGTACCACCAACTTCCACAGCGACGGTTGGTTCATGGGCTTCACGCCCGAACTCGTCACCGGCGTCTGGGTTGGCGGTGAGGAACGCTATATCCACTTCAACAGCATGGCCATGGGTCAAGGTGCCGAGGCCGCATTGCCTATCCTGGGTTACTACATGAAGTGGCTCTATGACGACAAGCAACTGCCCTACAAGCAGAGCACTAAGTTTGAGTTCCCCAAGGGCTTCAACGCCTGCGGTGACGAACTCAGCGGCTACTACGGTGGCGGCGGTGGCTGGCACGGCGGCGGTGGCGGCGGTGACACCGGCGAAGGCGGTGGCACCGGCGGCCAGGACGAAGCCGTCGAGGGAATCTTTGACTGATATTATGGGTCGCCTAGAGGTCTAATCATCTGCTGGGCACCATATAGCAGTTGGCCCTGAAAAGCTTTTGAATGCTAATTTCGCTAAGAATTTCACGAATTATATTTAAAACCAATAATTCGTGAAATTCGCATTAGCCCCGCAGGGTTCGGGCCAACATCTAATACATCGCCTAATAATAAAGAAAGGACCGTCATGGAATTATCTCCATAGCGGTCTTTTCTCTTTTTGGGGGAAGAGGCTGATTATTGATTCGGCCTCATGATTTGGCGTAGAATTCGCCTTTAGCGGCTGCGAGGGTGTTCTTCATCAGCGAGCAGATGGTCATGGGACCGACGCCGCCGGGGACGGGGGTGATGTACTCGCACTTGGGAGCCACCTCGTCAAACTTCACGTCGCCGTTCAAGCGGTAGCCGCTCTTGCTCTCGGGATCCTCAACGCGTGTGGTGCCCACGTCGATAACCACGGCGCCCTCCTTGACCATGTCGGCGGTCACAAAGTTGGGACGGCCGATGGCGGCGATGATGATGTCGGCCTGGCGGCATTCTTCCTTCAGCGTCTTGGAGTGGCTGTGGCAGATGGTTACCGTGGCGTCGCCATGCTGCTTCTGGAGCATGAGTTGAGCCATGGGCTTGCCCACGATGTTGCTGCGGCCCAGCACCACGCATTTCTTGCCCGAGGTGGGGATGTTGTAGCGCTGCAGCAGGGTGATGATGCCCAGCGGGGTGGCCGAGATGAAACTGGGCAGACCCAGGGCCATGCGGCCGGCGTTCATCGGGTGGATGCCGTCCACGTCCTTGCGGTAGTCGATGGTGTTGATCACGTGTTGCTCATCGATGTGCTTGGGCAACGGCAGTTGCACGATGAAGCCGTCCACGTCGTCATCCTCGTTGAGTTGCTTGATGCAGGCCAGCAACTGCTCCTCGGTCGTGTCGGCCTCCATGCGGATGAGCGAGGACTTGAAACCGCACTTTTCACAGGCTATCACCTTGTTCTTCACATAGGCTTCCGACCCGCCGTCATGGCCTACCAGCACGGCGGCCAGGTGGGGGCGCTTCATGCCCGATGCTATCATCTGGTCCACTTCGGCCTTGATCTCTTCCTTGATGGCCGCAGCGGTCATTTTTCCGTCTATCAGTTTCATAATGATGTAGTTATCTGTCGTTATTGTTGTTGTTGTCCAAAATCAAGCCACAAAATTACTCAATATTTGTGAAACCTCGAGCAAAAAAACAGTGGAATTATTTGAACCTGTCACATAATTGACATATATTTGCCATCTTGACAACAGAAATCCGACCGACAATGAAGAAAATTCAACTACTCCTGTTATCATTGTTGCTGGCCCTGCCGTTTAACGGATATGCCCAGCAGACCACCACCTACGGCGACGCGAACGGCGACCGGTAAATCGGTTGTCATGCGGATTTACGGATTGTACTTCTTGTATTTCTTGTTTTCCCCTTTAAAATCAGGCGATGACATAGAACCCTGCGGGGCTAATGTGAATTACACGAATTATTGGTTTTAAATGTTTTTGTGTGTTTTATGTATCACACGGGATCGACGTCGTAGTAGATAACCGGTAAATCGGTTGTCATTCTGATTTACGGATTGTACTTCTTGTGTTTCTTGTTTTCCCCTTTAAAATCATTGGATTGTTGTTATTCCTTTTTCCTGATTCCCCTGACGACGGGCCAGCCCAACACCCCGCGGCGCCAGTCCACGATGCAGACGTCTAGTTGTTTGAACTCCTCTTGGGTCGCGTCGTCATGAATTCCAAATCCCGTTCCATCGTCAGCGTATTGCCAGCACACCCAGGTGCCCATCTCGTCGTCATCGCTTTTAACGATAGTGGCTTCCCGGTCTCGTTGCTCTGTGGAGATGAGATAGTTGGCCAGGATGCACAGGACAATGGGCGTGCCTAGGATTGTCAACATCGTCGTGGGATGAATCTTGGTGTGACCACTGCGATGCAACAGTGAGCAAATGCCGATAGATATCATGATGATGCCGATAATCAGGCTGTTAACTACAGTGTCGGTTATATAGTCCGGAAAATCGATCCATCTGGCTAGCCTGCCGCTTATTACCGCGATAATGAGAAACACCCAGAACCACAAGTGGCCCAGGCACCCAAGGTCAAAGTTTTTCATGCGGGTGCCGAGACGTTGTGCCAGTCCCGGCCGCATGGCTGTCACGGCAAAGGTCTCTTTGTCAATGGCTTTCTCTTGAGGGCAGGGGACGTATTTGGTGGTTTTGTCGGTCGGCATGAAGTCGAGAGATTCATGGTCATAGTCCATGGCATAGGCCCTCCCCGACGTGTCAACGGCAACGGCGTCCCCCTCGGCTATGTCGTAGTTTACACGCATCATGGCATTGGCGGGCAATCCATAGCGGTTGCAATTGGTGTAGGCCCTGACGTCGATGTCGGGGTCATTGTCAACATGAAGTTCTTCTACCAGTGCAATCAAGGCGTCAAGTGGCATTTTGCCTCTGAACTTTACGCGGTAATTCTGATGGGTGGGCATTTCTTGGACTGTGACATCATAATCCAGGCCCAAACCGCTCTCCCTCAAGGCAAACTTGCGAAGGGTCCTCGCCAGTTGCTTATAGTCGATACCTTGCACGTACAGGAGGCCGTCGTCAATCAGCCTTTCCCCATCTTTATTGTTGCTCATCGCTGCTGTTTTTTTAGTGTTTTATGAAAAAATGATACATGATCACACGGGATCAACGTCGAAATAGAGTTTTAACTCATTCCTAACCAGTAAATCGGTAGTCATGCGGATTTACGGATTGTACTTCTTGTATTTCTTGTTTTCCCTATTAAAATCATTGTTGTTTGTGTTTTATGTATCACACGGGATCGACGTCGTAGTAGAGTTTGACGGCCTTCATGCGGGCGTCGGCTGCAATCATCTGCTCATACAAGTCGCGCAGGATCTTCTTCACCTTGCTCATCGAGGCTCCGGTCTCCATCTTGAGGGTGATCTGGCGGATGAAAAGGTTTTGCACCCGAGCCACAAACGGGGCCATGGGGCCCAGCACCCTCGTGCCGAACACCTGCCGCAACAGGCCGCTGTAGCGCACGGCCAGTTCTCCCACGGTGGCATCGTCGCGGTGCTTGAGGTAGATGTTGATGACCTTGGTGAACGGCGGATAGCCGAACTGCCGGCGGTCCTCGAGTTCGTGCTGGTAAAAGCCCTCATAGTCGTGGGCCTGGACAAACTTGATGACGTCATGGTCGGGGTTGCTGGTCTGGATGATGACCTGACCCTGCTTGTGGGCGCGGCCGGCGCGGCCCGACACCTGCTCCAGCATGTCAAAGGCGCGCTCGTGGCTGCGGAAGTCCGGGAAGTTGATCATCGTGTCAGCATTGAGGATGCCCACGATGCTCACCGCGTCAAAGTCGAGGCCCTTGGTCACCATCTGGGTGCCCACCAGGATGTTGGTGCGGTGCTGCGAGAACTCGTCGATGATGCGGTCATAACTGTTCTTGCTGCGCGTCGTGTCGAGGTCCATGCGCGAAATCTTCTCGCCGGGAAAGACGGCGTCGATGTCGTCCTCGATGCGCTCGGTGCCGTAGCCGACAATCTCGATGCCGGGCAACTGGCAGGCGGGACACAGATCGGGCAGCGGGATGGTGTAGCCACAATAGTGGCACACCAGGCTGTGGCTGTGCTTGTGATAGGTGAGCGACACGTCACAGTTCTCACACTTGGGCACCCAGCCGCACTCCTTGCAGCGCACCATGGGCGAGTAGCCGCGGCGGTTCTGGAACAGGATGACTTGCTCATTGTCCTTCAGGGCCTTGCGGCAGTCGGCGATGAGTTCGGTGCTGAACAGGCCGCTCATCTCGCGGCGCTTGCGGGCATCAATCGTGTTGATGACCTTCACGTCGGGCATCTTGATGTCGCCATAGCGGGTGAGCAACTTGACCAGGCCGTATTTTCCCTCGAGGGCCAGGTGATAGACCTCGATGGCGGGTGTGGCCGAGCCTAGCAGGGTCTTGGCGCCATGCATCTGCGCCAGGATGAGCGCTGCGTTGCGACCGTTGTAGCGTGGAGCGGGGTCTTGCTGCTTGTAACTGCTGTCGTGCTCCTCATCGACAATGACGAGGCCCAGGTTGGAGTAGGGGAGAAATACCGACGAGCGAACCCCGATGATGACGCACGGCTCGGAGGAATACAGCAGACGCTTCCAGATGTCCACGCGCTCGTTGTCGCTGAATTTGGAGTGATAAATGAGCAACTTGTCGCCGAACACGCGTCTCAGCCGCCGCGTCAACTGGGTGGTCAGCGCGATTTCGGGCACGAGATAAAGCACCTGCTTGCCCAGCCGCAGGGCATCGGCGATGAGGTGCATATAGACTGAGGTCTTGCCGCTGCTGGTCACGCCGTGCAACAGCGTGATGGCATGCTGGCGCATCGACTGGTGGATTTCATCATAGGCGCGCCGCTGCTCGTCGCTCAGCGCGGGTGGCTCCTCGAGCACTGTGCCCAGGTCGGCAAAGCGGTTGATCTCTTTCTTGTAGATTTCAAGCAGGCCACGCTTCACGGCCTCGTGCAGGACAGCACCGCTGACCCCCGAGCGCTTGAGCAGATTGTCCTTGCTCACCTCGCGCACGTCGCCGCCCTGGAGCCAGCGTGACATGTCCAGGTAGGCCAGCAGCAGACTTTCTTGCTTAGGTGCACGTTTTAACTGGTCAAAAAATTGGTGCAGTTTTTCCTCATCTTCACGGGCTATGGTAAGACGCACACATGCCTCAGTCTTAGGACGATAGTTGTCGATAACGCGCTCGCTCACGTGCAGCGCATCCATGTCCAACAAGTGGCTGACATTTCGTTCTACGGTCTTGAAGCCGGTTGCCTTGGCAATTTCGGCAATCTGAACGCGTCCACGCTGGGCCGTGAAGTCCAGGATGACGCGTTCGCGGTCGGTCAACTGGCCAGGTTCGCTTTCCTCAAAGTCAGGATTGACACTGATGGTTGTCTCGCTTTCCACCTTGAGGCCTGAGGGAACCGCCGCTTTGTACACCTCGCCCACCGAGCACAGGTAATAGTCGGCGATCCACTGCCAGAAGTCCAGTTGTGGATGCCTCAGGATGGGCTTTTCGTCTAGTGGGCCCAGTATTTCCTTCACGTCATATCCCTTGGGCTCCCTGTCGTGCAGCATCACAACGATGGCCGTGAATATTTTTTTGCGGCCGAAGGGTACCAGCACACGCATGCCGATGGACACTTGCATGTCATCGGGGATGCGGTAAGTGTAGGTGCCAGGAATGGCTAGCGGCAATAACGTTTCGGCAAATTTGGGCATATCGTGTCTTGAAGATTAAATCTTTGCTTTAAAATTACGATTTATTTTTAATGTTAACCAGTTGTTTGATTGTGGAAAGTTCCTTTAATGTTGTCAGATTGTTACAAGTCGATTTGTTTAAAGTTTTACTTGTGAAATCTATTATTAAATCATTATGAATCAATGTGAGTACTGTCCATGTAACTCTTATAGATGCGGTTCTCCTTCTGGGCCGTTGCGGTCCAACTCACCTCGGCGGGAAGGTGCTGCTCGACGCCTCCTTGCAATAGTCTCACGGCGCGGTCGGTGAAGCGGTCCACGAAGTTCTCGCCTAGGTCAATCGCGTTCTCTCGGCCTACGGCTTCGGCGGTGCCGATGACGTTGGTGGCGACTACATGTGCACCGCATGACAGGGCCTCGATGACCACCAGGGGCAGGCCCTCAAGGCTGCTGGGCAGTACCAGCAGGTCAACGCAGTTGAGCAGATCGGGGATTTCCTCGGGAGGAACCTTGCCTGGGAACCAGCAGTTCACGCCTTGCTGTGACATCAAGCGGCGGGTTTCCTCGAGTTGGATGCCGTCCCCGATAGCCCAGAACGTGAGTTCCTGGCCGAATTTCCGCTCGATTTCCTTGTAAATCTCGGGCAGTAGGGTGACATTTTTCACGGGTTCAAAGCGACCGACGAAGGCGACGACCTTCTTGCCGCCGTTCACCTTGTACAGTTCCCGCAAGCGCTCCCGCAAGGGCTCTTTATAGCACTTGAATTGGGCGCTGGCGCCATTGAGCAGTACCTCGGCAGGGAAATTGTCGGTCAAGTCGGCATGCGCCTTGTCGAGCAGCCCTTGGCTGACAAAGAAATTGCAGGTGGCGCTGTGTAACAACTTGATGGTCTGCTCCTTGATCATGGGGTCGCGGGGTGGGTCGGTATAGATGCTTGCTCCGTGCCAGGTGATGAAACAAGGGATGTGCAGGTGCTTGCCAGCAAACACGGCTGCGTGACCCGCAATGCGGTCGTGGGCACTCACCAGGTCGTGGCCGCGCATTTCCCATCCCAGCCGGTGCAAGCGGCGAAGCATCGCCCGCGGCGGGGTGTGGAACAGGCGGTGCATGATGGCGTCGCTCCAGCGGCGGCGGAACCATGTCACGTGCACTTTCACGCCATCGGCGGTGATCTCGTCGGGGCGGTGATCAACGGGCTTGCTGTGCCTGAGGCGGCGCATCAGCCAGCCGTCATACACTTGAAACATGTACACATCGATTTTATAATCAGCGATTTGCTGGAGGTGCTTCACGCGGCTGATCACCGCATTGAACACGCCCAGCCGCCTGTTGATATCGCCTTCAAAGAGAACCGCAATCTGTTTCATGGGCACGGGAGGTGAGTGGTTAATAATGTTGCTATTTAGTCAAGCAAATTTACATATATTTATCCACTCCTGCAAACCGCATCGGGATTTTTGTCCAAAACACCACGAAAAAAGAGGCCAAACTGATGTTTGACCTCTTTCTAGTGGCGGGAGCCAGACTCGAACTGACGACCTTTGGGTTATGAGCCCAACGAGCTGCCACTGCTCCATCCCGCGATTTGCGAGTGCAAAGGTAATACTTTTTTGTGACGTGTCAAGTCTCTGAAAGCAAAAAATGTGTTTTTTAACATATTTTTAACCAAAAACAATAGTGGTTTGCCTCGTTTCAGGTGTCTTTTTGCTCTTGTTGGGCCATTTTAGCCCTGATTTTACCTCTAGGGTGGTGCGTTTGTGGGATTGAAGTGGGATGTGCCATGCAGGGATTGCCCTTATCTCGCCGATGGGTTGTGCTTTTACAGTCAGCCTGCGGGTGAATTCTTGCTGAATCATTCACCAGTTATAACTTGAAGTATTGCTTTAAATTGATGATTATTTTAGTAAAAATTTGATGTGGGTAATCTATTGGAAAAATAGAAGGATTAGTTATTGTATCTTCAAGTATTGGTGTAAATTAATTATAGATAAAAAAACCCGCATCGTGAGGCTCCTGGACTGCAGGACACGCTCCCGATGCGGGTGCTGGTGTTCAAGTGAAAGAGAGTGAACTAGAGACCGATCTTCTTGAAGAAGTCGTTGCCCTTGTTGTCCACGAGGATGAAGGCCGGGAAATCGACGACGCGGATTTTCCACACCGCTTCCATGCCCAACTCGGGATACTCAACACACTCGATGCTCTTGATGCTCTTCTGTGACAAGATGGCAGCGGGACCGCCGATGCTTCCCAGGTAGAAACCGCCATGCTTCTTGCAGGCGTCGGTCACTTCCTGGCTGCGGTTGCCCTTGGCAATCATCACCATGCTGCCGCCCAGGCTCTGGAACAGGTCAACATAGGGGTCCATGCGGTTGGCAGTAGTCGGGCCCATCGAGCCGCAGGGCATGCCTTGAGGCGTCTTGGCTGGGCCGGCATACAGCACGGGGTGATCCTTGATATACTGGGGAATACCCTCGCCGCGGTCATAGCGCTCTTTCCACTTGGCGTGGGCAATGTCGCGGCCCACGATGATGGTGCCGCTCAACGATACGCGGGTTGATACGGGATACTTGTCGAGGATGGCAAGGGTCTCGCTCATGGGGCGGTCGAGGTCGATCTTGATGCCGTCGCCCTCACCTGCCTGGCGCAACTCTTCGGGAATCAACTGGGTGGGTTTGTCATCGAGTTTTTCGATCCACACGCCGTCCTTGTTGATCTTGGCCTTGATATTGCGGTCGGCACTGCAACTCACGCCCAGGCCGATGGGGCAGGAGGCGCCATGGCGGGGCAGGCGGACGATGCGCACGTCGTGTGCCATGTATTTGCCGCCGAACTGGGCGCCCAGTCCGATCTTGTAGGCCTCTTCGAGCACTTGTTTCTCGAGTTCCACGTCGCGGAAGGCGCGGCCCGTCTCGTCGCCCGTTGTGGGCAGGTTGTCATAGTAGTGGGTCGATGCCAACTTGACGGTCAGCAGGTTCTTCTCGGCGCTGGTGCCGCCAATGACGAATGCGATGTGGTAGGGCGGGCATGCCGCGGTGCCCAGGGTGCGCATCTTCTCGACGAGGAAGGGTACCAGCGTGCCGGGGTTGAGCACGGCCTTGGTCATCTGGTAGAGGTAGGTCTTGTTGGCGCTGCCGCCACCCTTGGTGACGCACAGGAAGCGGTATTCCATGCCCTCGGTGCACTCCAGGTCGATCTGTGCGGGCAGGTTGCAGCGGGTGTTCACCTCCTCATACATGCTCAGGGGGGCATTCTGCGAATAGCGCAGGTTCTCCTGGGTGTAGGTGTTATAGACGCCGCGGGCAAGAGCCTCCTCGTCGCAGAAGCCGGTCCACACCTGCTGACCCTTCTCGCCATGGATAATGGCCGTGCCGGTGTCCTGGCACAAGGGGAGTTGCCCCTTGGCGGCTACCTCGGCATTGCGCAGGAAGGTCAATGCCACATACTTGTCGTTGTCGCTGGCCTCGGGGTCGCGCAAGATCTTGGCTACCTGCTCGTTGTGGGAGCGGCGCAACAGGAAATTCACGTCGCGGAAGGCCTGCTGGGCTAGCATCGTCAAGGCCTCGGGTTCAATCTTGAGGATGGGTTTGCCCTCAAACTCGCCCACCGAAACGTAGTCGCTGGTCAGTCTGTAGTATTCAGTGTCATCTTTGCCCAATTGGAACATGGGCGCATAGCGGAATTCGGGATTGTTTGCCATAAAAATGTTTCTTGAATTATAAAAATTTATTGAGTTTTATTGAGTTGTTTATATTTCGGACTGGCAAAGTTAGGCATTTTCTTGGAGATTTCGGTGCCCGATGGCACAAAACCTGCTATTTGCCTCCATCAGGGGGGGGGCGGTCAAGAGTTGATTCCGTCGTCAAAGCCCAGGCGCTTGAAGTCGTCGGGCAGCGGGGCCGTGACATCGATGTCCTTGCCGCTCACCGGGTGGGTGAAACGGATGCGGTGGGCCTGCAGCGAGATGCCGCCGTCGGGGTTGCTGCGCGGCGCGCCATACTTGAGGTCGCCCTTGATGGGGCATCCGATGGCCGACAACTGGGCCCTGATCTGGTGCTTGCGGCCCGTGATCAGGTCCACCTCGAGCAGCCAGTAGCGCTGGCTGGATGCGATGACGCTGTACTTGAGTTCGGCGCGCTGGTAGCCCTCGCGTGGAGTGCCGCTCACGCGGGTCTTGTTGCCCTGCTCGACGCTCTTCAGGTAGTGGACCAGGGTGTCGCTCTGCTTGGGGGGCTGCTTGCCCACCACGGCCCAGTAGGTCTTGTGGACGTCGCCCTTGCGGAACAACTCGTTCATGCGCGACAAGCCCTTGCTCGTCTTGGCCATCACGACCAGGCCGCAGGTGGGGCGGTCGATGCGGTGAGTCACCCCGACAAACACGTTGCCCGGTTTATTGTATTTTTCCTTGATCCACGCCTTCAACGAGTCGATGAGCGTGGGGTCGCCGGTGCGGTCTCCCTGCACGAGTTCGCCAGCGCTCTTGTTGACGATGATGATGTGGTTGTCGTCATATACTACTTCCATAATCTCTTTCTCAGTCGTGATAATTGCCAGTGTCGCCACTGTTGCACAGTGCAAAGGTACTGCCTTTCCCGCTAAAAACTGCCCTGTATTTTAAAAAATGTGAAACTTGCCATCTAAATCCCTTGATGCGGCCTGGTGGAGTCGGGTGGGGCAGGCCTGTGTCACTGCCATTTTCGGTAAAATGACCCCTGCTGCCCCACGGCGCTATCTAAATATCTGTTTTTCAATACTTTAACTATATTTAAACATTTTTTAAAGTTAAAATGCTGATAATGAGATGGTTGTGTAAGCGGTGGTAGCACTATGATAAAAAAATTAAAAAAGTTTTATACAGATTTACATTATATTAAAAAAAAACAACTAACTTTGCAAGCCTATCTTTTAAAGATGTGGAGTTAAGAAACTGAAAAGCAGAGTAAATTCAATCTGTTGTATGGATTGAATCAAGTGATGATGATGATACCTGAAAATGCTGTGTATTTCAGGTAGTGCAATAGTTTGATGTTTTGAAGCCGTGCATGCTTGATGAGGTGGGTAACAGTCATTGAAAAACTTATAAAACATTAATAATTAATCAATTAAACTAAAATTTATGAGTCTAAAACATTTTCTCTTGTTCCTTGTTATGGCTCTTGCATCGCTTGGTGTCTCGGCACAGGTGAGCGGTACAGTGCTTGACGAGAACAACGAACCTGTCATCGGCGCATCTGTCGTTCAGCAGAGCAATCCCAAGAACGGCGTCGCAACCGATTTTGACGGTCATTTTACGTTAAATGTGCCGGCGGGCACTAAGATTAAAGTCACCTATGTGGGTTATGAGGATGCAATCGTTGCTGCCAAGTCGGGCATGACGATTACCATGAAGCCCAAGGGTGAGATGCTGGGTGAAGTCGTTGTCACCGGTTACCAGAAGGTGGACAAGCGACTCTTCACCGGCGCAACCCAGAGCGTTGACGCCGAGAAGACCAAGTTGTCGGGTGTCGCCGACGTCAGCCGTGGTCTTGAGGGACGTGTATCTGGTGTACAGGTGCAGAACGTCTCCGGTACTTTCGGTACCGCACCCAAGATCCGTGTGCGTGGTGCTACGTCAATCTATGGTAGTTCTAAGCCGCTGTGGGTAGTTGACGGTGTAGTTCTGGAGGACAACGTGGACATCAGCGCCGACGACCTCTCGTCGGGTGATGCCAACACGCTGATCGCCTCGGCTGTTGCCGGTCTGAACGCCGACGATATCGAGAGTTTCCAGATTCTGAAGGATGGTTCAGCAACGTCAATCTACGGTGCCAAGGCCAACGCCGGTGTGATCGTTATCACCACCAAGACCGGCCGCAAGGGCACCAGTTCAATTAACTATACCGGTGAGTTCACCTACCGCCTGAAGCCCAACTACCGCGACTTCAACATCTGTAACTCTCAGGAGCAGATGAGTATCTTGCGCGAGATGGAGCAGAAGGGCTGGCTCGAGTATGCCAACCTGGTGAACAGCACCACCTCGGGTATCTATGGTCAGATGTACACCTTGATGGACACCTATGATCCCGCTACCGGCACCTACGGCCTGGCCAACACCCAGAATGCACGCAACCAGTATCTGCGTGAGGCCGAGATGCGCAACACCAACTGGTTTGACCTGTTGTTTAACAACAACGTGATGCAGAACCACTCCGTCAGCATCTCGGGTGGTACCGACAAGGGCTCGTTCTACACCTCGGCTTCGGTAATGACCGATCCGGGCTGGTACAAGAGCAGCCGCGTTGAGCGTTACACCTTTAATGCTAACGCAATCTATAACCTGACCGACAGGATCAGGATCAAGATCTTGAACAGTGACAGTTTCCGTGAACAGAAGGCTCCTGGTACCCTCAGCCAGAACGTGGACGTTGTGAACGGTGAGGTAAGGCGCGACTTCGATATTAACCCCTACAGTTTCGCCTTGAACACAGCCCGCACTGTTGACCCCAACATGCGTTATGTGCGCAACTATACCAGTTTCAACATCTTTGACGAGTTGGAGCAGAACTACATCGACTTGAACGTGACCGACCTGAAGTTCCAGGGCGAGTTGAACATCAAGCCCATCGTTAGACAGGACCAGACCCTCGAGTTCAACATCCTGGGTTCGATGCGCGTGGCAACCACCGAGCAGAACCACTATGTGCTGGACAACAGTAACCAGGCCATGGCCTATCGCGCCGGTATCGACCCCGAGAACGCCATCATCCGTTCGTCCAACTCCTACCTCTACACCGACCCCGATGTCTCCAACGCTCTTCCCGAGACGATTCTTGACAAGGGTGGTATGTTGTTCTACAACAAGCACAACAACAAGACCTTCACCTTCCGTGCTGCCGGTCAGTACATGAAGGACTTCAATAACGGCAAGCACCTCATTAACCTGTATGCCGGTATGGAGGCAGTCCGCTTCGACCGCTTCAGCGAGGCGTTTGACGCTTGGGGCATCGTTTATGCCAACGGTAACCTGCCCTTCACCAACTACAAACTCTTCAAGCAGATGCAGGAGGAGAACGGTAGTTACTACAGCGTCGGTGAGTACCACCGTCGTGACATGGCCTACTTTGCTAACGCCAACTACGCGTTCCTGGGCCGCTACATCTTGAACGGTACTATCCGCTATGAGGGTTCAAACCAGATGGGTAAGACCTCACAGAGCCGCTGGCTCCCCACCTGGAACGTTTCGGCTGCATGGAACATCTATGACGAGCCGTTCTTCCAGAACATGGCCCTCAGCAAGAAGGCCATCACCTATGCCAAGTTGCGTGCAAGTTACTCGCTGACCGCCGAGAGCGGCCCCACCAGCCTTGCCAACGCCGAGGCTCTGTATTATCCCGTTCGCCCCTGGCGCCAGGAGATCAGCACCTATGAGATGGCGCTGCAGTTGTCCGGCCTGGGTAACAGCGAACTGACCTATGAGAAGAAGCACGAGTTCGACCTCGGTGTTGACCTCGGTTTCCTCTACAACCGCATCAACCTCGTGTTTGACTGGTATGTCCGCAACAACTTCGATCTGATTGGTCTTATCCGCACCCAGGGTGTCGGTGGTGAGACTAATAAATATGGTAATGTGGCCGAGATGAAGTCGCATGGTGTCGAGTTCACCATTTCGTCTCGCAACATCGAGCCCAGCCGTCCCGGTGGCTTCGCTTGGAGCACCGACTGGACCTTCTCCTACTCAAAGACCGAGATCAGCAAACTGCAGTCACGCTCACGCGTCATCGACCTCGTGCGTGGTAGCGGTTTCCCCTTGGAGGGCTATCCCCACCGTGCCATCTTCTCGATTCCCTACGCTGGCCTGGATGCCCATGGTCTGCCCCTGGTATATGATGAGACTGGCGCTATCTCCAATGTCGGCCTGAACTTCCAGGAGTTTGAGGCTCTCGACTTCCTCAAGTATGAGGGTCCTGTTGATCCCACCATCACCGGTGGTTTCGGCAACAACTTCGACTGGAAGGGCTTCCACCTG
>Ga0310695_10006814_pt1 | contig 18632 bp, 17 predicted proteins | sample RumenRJG_04DNA_FD_203882 | JGI IMG/M metagenome (GOLD analysis project Ga0310695, IMG submission 203882) | Bovine rumen microbial communities from Lethbridge, Alberta, Canada - RJG_04 (v2) (version 2) | ecosystem: Host-associated > Mammals > Digestive system > Stomach > Rumen | place: Canada...
TATATCAGGAAATCCGGGTCCTGCGGCCCTCTATTCTGACCCTGCCGGCCGCGATCAGGTCGATGGCACGGGGCAGGATCACCCACTCCGCCTGCTCCATGACGCGTCGCTGCAGTGTCTCGGGCGTATCGTCTTCCATAATGTCGACCGCCTTCTGCAGGATGATCGGTCCCGTATCGAGATTCTCGTCCACAAAGTGCACTGTTGCGCCGGTCACCTTAACGCCGCGCTCCAGGGCCTTCTCATGGACGTGCAGGCCGTAATGACCCTTTCCGCAGAAGGAAGGGATCAGGGCCGGATGGATATTGATGATCTTTCCGGCATAAGCCGCGCAGATCTGCTTAGGGACAGCGACCATAAAGCCCGCCAGAACGATGAGATCCGGGGATACTTCGTTGATCTTAGCCAGCAGAGCCTCGTTAAAGGCCTCGCGGTCCGGATAATCTTTGGGGGATACACAGCAGCCGGGAATGCCTGCCTTTGCGGCACGCTCCAGCGCATAGGCACCCGCATTGTTGCTGATCACCTGGACGATCTGCGCATTTCGGATCGTTCCGTCCTGGATACGGTCGATGATCGCCTGCAGGTTCGTCCCGCCGCCGGAAACACAGACTGTTACTCTCAGCATACGTCGACTCCTTTTTCTCCCGCGGAAATGCTGCCGATCAGGTAAGCTTTCTCGCCTGCCGCCTCGAGGGCGCTGATAGCCTTGTCCGCATCCTCAGCCTTCATTGCAAGGACCATGCCGATCCCCATATTGAAGGTATTGTACATCATATGCTCCTCAATCCCGCCGCGCTTCTGCAGCAGCTTAAAGATCGCAGGAACCTCATAGCTGTCCTTTTTCACACAGGCACGCACACCGTCGGGAAGCATTCTGGGAATATTCTCATAAAAACCGCCGCCGGTCACATGGCTGCAGCCCTTGATCGTGACACCCGCCTGGCGGACGCTGCGGAGCGCGCGCACATAGATCTTTGTGGGACGAAGAAGCGCATCGCCCAGGGTCTCGCCCAGTTCCGGATAAAATTCGCGCAGATTCTCTTCGTTGACGTCAAAAACCTTGCGCACCAGGGAGAAGCCGTTGGAATGAACGCCGGAGGAAGCAATGCCGACCAGAACATCGCCGGGACAGATCTCCGCACCGGTGATCAGATCCTTTTTGTCTGCAGCACCCACTGCGAAGCCTGCCAGATCATACTCGTCCACAGGATAAAAACCGGGCATTTCCGCTGTCTCGCCGCCGATCAGGGCAGCTCCCGCCTGCTCGCAGCCGTCACAGACACCCTTGACGATCTGCGCGATCTTCTCGGGGACATTCTTGCCGCAGGCAATATAGTCAAGGAAAAAGAGAGGCTCGCCGCCCGCGCATGCCACGTCATTGACACACATGGCGACACAATCGATACCGACCGTATCATGCCGGTCCATCAGGAAAGCAAGTTTGAGCTTTGTTCCGACGCCGTCAGTTCCGGACAGCAGGATCGGATCTTCCATCTCTTTGATCTTTGCCAGAGAGAAGGCGCCCGAAAATCCGCCGAGTCCTCCCATTACTTCCGGACGCATGGTCTTTGCGACATACGCCTTCATCAGTTCTACACTGCGATATCCGGCTTCGATATCAACGCCGGCACTCTTATAATCCATCATGTTATGCGGGTCTCCTTATGTTCGCTTTGGTAATGATCATGTTCTTCATCATGTTATGCCCCGGCAGGCGTTTTGTCTGTCCGCCGGGATTCACCGTCATAAAAATCTCAAAATTCCAGTTTTTCGAACTGCTGTGGATTCGGTCGGGACGCAATGATCCATGCCGACAGGTTCGCAAACGCAGAGCGTTTGCTCACTGTCGCGGCATTCGCCGTATACAGCCAAATCAACAGATCGCCGCTTTCGAGCGAGCTCGACGCGCCTCACTGTTGCTTTGTCTGTGCATGGCTCATTGCTAACGCGCATATTCCAGTTTTTCGAACTGTTGCGGATTCGGGCGGGACGCAATGATCCTCAATAATTGCGGAATCCGGCTTCCTGCAGATGCGCATCCTTCTTCTGCACTTCCTCAAGCTGGCGCTGTGAGAAATCTTTCAGTCTCTGCAGAAGCGCCTCATCCGAGATCGCCAGCATTTTTGCCGCCAGAATACCCGCGTTCTTTGCGCCGCCGATGGCGACAGTCGCAACGGGGATGCCGCTGGGCATCTGAACGATCGAGTATAGAGAATCACGGCCGCCCAGGGATGTAGTGTGCATGGGAACACCGATGACCGGGAGCGGGAACAATGCCGCGCACATGCCCGGCAGATGCGCCGCCATGCCTGCGCCGGCGATGATGACCTTGATGCCGGCCGCCTCGGCCCCCTTGGCATACTCAAAAAACACATCGGGCTCGCGATGCGCGGATATGATCCTCATGTCATAGCTTACCCCGAGCTCATCCAGAACTTCTGCTGCCTTTTTCATTACGGACAGATCCGAATCGCTGCCCATCACAATTCCAACTTGTGCCATTTATGCTACCTTTCCTTTCTGATATTGTGCAGAAAAACATAATACATTACATACTGCATGATTGCAATTATCCTGCACCTCTTTTCAGCTGTTTTTCAGCTCATTTTTCCGGATTCTTGGCAAAGCATCACGGATCCCGGGGCAGTCTGCAGATAACAATTTTACACATATGCACTGCCTGTAGTTTAATCAAAAAATGCTTTCTATGCAAGTAACTATTGCCGCGGCAGAATAATGACACCATCTCCAGGGATGTGTACATGCAGCGCAGCGCGGGACGGAAGCCTTACAGAGAAGGCTCTTTTTCAGCAAAGGGCAGATTCAGGATATCCGTACCCTCCAGGACGAACTTTCCGTCCCGGATCAGGGGGATCTGCCTGCCGTCCGCACGCACTGCGGCCAGAAGTCCGACCTCTTCATAAGGAATCGTAATGTCAGTATGGCATCCGAAATAAGCCCGCTCAGGATCTGTTTCCCGCATGAGAGAATACTCATTCTCCTTGGCAAAGATCTCTTTTCCGTCCGGATTGTAGACGCGGTTTTCTTCTTCGTGGCTGTAACAGGTGTCACCCACGGCAAAGTGCGGTCCTGTCTTCTCGGCTATGAGTATGGGCAGCCTCTCCAGAAATCCCAGCTTTTCGGCCAGGACACTGGCCGTGGTATTGGTTCCGATCGCGCACTCGCCCATGGGCAGTGTCTCGTGGTGGAAAAGGATATTTTCCTCGATATATTTCCTGCCCTCCTCAGGCGTCGGAAAACCGCCGCAGCTGTAATCCGCGATCCTGCCCTTCTCAAAGCGGATGGCAAGGTCCTCGAAAAGCAGACCGTTCAGATAGACCCGGGTCACATGCAGAAGGCCCTCGGTCCCCTCCAGGGCAGGTGTTGTAAACACTTCGCCCACAGGAATATTGACATCCGCCACACAGTTCTCAAAGATCGTCTGTTTCTGCGGGTCTTCAGGTGTCTGCAGACGGACTCTCAGGTCTGTCCTGTTTTCACCCGCTCCCAGCACATGGATACTCTGCGCGGTATCCAGCACGTCGATGATATGCGCCTGCACATCCCGGTAAGTCATATAATCCAGGGTGTTTATCTCTATGACAGCGTGGAAGATCTCATCAAAAGAAGCCTTCAGATCCCCGTCCGCATATCCCTTTGTGATCTCCGGTATCGGGAAGGCTATGATGGTAAAGCTTCTCTCCCGCCCGATCACTGCCCGGTCATAGAGAAGATCCGCCTCCTGCCTGCATCGGGCGATCTTTTTTTGCTGCGCCTTTGAAAAGCGGGCATATCCCTCGTGCATGACGGGCGAAAAAGGCTTTTCTCCGAAGGTCTCCATCACAAGAGGACCGGCGTACAGGACAGTCTCTTTCTCCAGTTCCTTATAAGCCTGCTGCAGGGCATGCGAACGTCTGCTCCTCAGGACATCGTTAAAAAAGAGTGCCAGATCCTCCCTGTGATCATAGCCGTACTGCCGGTTGGCCGGAGTTGTCGAATATCCTCCTCCGCCGCGCCCCAGATGCTGGGTGAAAAGATTTCCCTGCATCCCGGGAAGCACAGCTTCAAGACCGATCTTGTTCAGATTTTCGACCGCCCGCTTCACGACCCGCTCGAAACCAATATGATACAAGAGACCAGCTCTTTTGCGGATCGACAGATCCTTGCCGGTCACTTCAAATCCGATCCTGAAGCCCTCCGTCCAGGTGTCCGCCATCCGGGCGATCGTCTCATCATCCAGATTCTCCAGATAAGTGAAGACCCCTTTTTCATTTTCCGACACATAGGCGCCGTATCGGTACAGACACCTCATATCCCCGGGAAGGTACCACTCTCCGATGATACGCTCCGGGACGCTGCCGCCCACAAGGTTCCTCTGCACGCGTACCAGAGTCTCATCCCGGGCATAATCCTCCAGAAACTGACGGATCTTCTCACGGATGTGGTCCGCCGGCGGCATTGCATCCGCCCGGGCCCTGTTCCGGCCCCTGTTTCCGCCAATCATCTGGTCATTTCCAGATGTTTCCTCCCTGTCCTCTGCCTCTGCCTTATACTCGCCGTAAGCCGTCACAAAAGCAAAATATATCTCCAGAAGAAGCTCCATGCGGATCAAAAAGCGCTCAGCATCCCCCTCATAGACAAGAGCGATCATACTCCTGAGTTCCATCATAAAAGCCGAGATCACCGGGCCCATCTCACTGCCCAGCTGCTCAATGGCAAATCCCGGATTCGCCCAGCTGTGCCCATAATTTTCCGGAAAGATATCCTCATACAGAGCACGGTTCTTCTCCTCCAGCCCGGAAATCTCCATCTCGTTGAAAGACCCGTCCTCCAGCATGCGGCGGTGATCCAGCAGCATCAGCACCCAGCCCGCTGCGTAACGGAAAAAGGGCACACTTGCCGGAGCCGCGCACTCCTCTTCACCCATGGTTTCGATCCGCTCGAGAGAAAGCCGGAAGCGCTCTCCGTCCAGTGACTGGCTGCACTGCAGAGCGCCCTCGCCCAGATCCGCAAAAAAATTCATACTCATCAGCTATCTGCTCCATGCCAAAAAAACCTAAAAGCCAAAAATACTAAAAATGAAAACCGCCTGGCCGCATTTCAGCAGCCGGGCGGCCGTTTTTCTTTTTCTTCCGTGATTATTTCACACCGTACTCATCGTAATATTTGTCCAGGGCGCCCTTGATCTTGTCATCAATGATAACCTTGCCGTCAACCGGACGATTGTAAAGGTATTCGGTAACCTCTTTCATCGTGACGATGGCGCTTGTCGGGAAACCGTATTTGCGCTTGATCTCCTGAAGAGCGCTGATGGTACCTTCCTGTCCTACTTCCATACGGTCCAGGGAGACCATGAGGCCGACGATATCGCAGTCCGCCTGGGCTTTGATGATCGGAACGGTCTCGGCGATGGAAGCACCTGAGGTGGTGACATCCTCGATAATCATGACACGGTCATCTTCGCGGATCTTGGAGCCCAGAAGAATTCCCTTGTCGCCATGGTCTTTGATCTCCTTGCGGTTTGCGCAATAGCGGATATCACGGCCGTAGAGCTTACTGATTCCCATGACAGTCGCGACAGTGAGGGGAATACCCTTGTAAGCGGGTCCGAACAGGACGTCGAAATCAAGTCCGTAGCGGTCATGGATCGCTCTGGCATAAAATTCTCCGAGCTTGATCAGCTGAGATCCGCTCTTGTAAGCGCCTGCATTCATAAAGAACGGAGATTTGCGCCCGCTCTTGAGTGTGAACTCGCCGAACTTCAGGACGTGTGAGTCAACCATAAATTCAATAAACTCTTTTTTGTATTCTTCCATCAGCATCCCCTTCCTGATCTTGTTTATTTTGTAAAAATGAAAGACTATGTTGTTTTTTTAACCGGATATATCAGCGGTCCGCTCAGCGTTCCGCGATCGCCCGGCGAAGATCCTCGATCATGTCGATCGATGCGGCGCGCGCCGCCTGTGCAAATCCCTCAGGGCCGAACTCGCGATAGGCATCTTTGGTATGCGCTGCGATGATGCCTCTGGAGGAGTTGACGATCGCACCCGCTCCTTCCTCATCAAAGAATGCGGAGAGGTCCCTGGCGGTCGCGCCCTGTGCGCCGTAACCGGGCGCCAGGATAAAAGTAGTCGGCATGAGCTTTCTGAGCTTCTCACCCTGCTCGGGATAAGTTGCTCCGACCACAGCACCCACGTTGCTGTAACGGCCGTCCATAGACTTCTCACCCCATTCGCGGACCTTTTGTCCTACCAGTTCATACATGGGGACACCGCTCTGAGTGAGGATGTCCTGGAATTCACCGCTGGAAGGATTGGAGGTCTTGACCAGGACGAAGATGCCCTTGTCGCATGCATTGCAGACATCCACGAAAGGCTCAACGCCGTCGGATCCCAGATAGGGATTGACTGTCGCGAAATCGACATCGAAGACGGGGATCTCTCTTCCGGCGATCCCGATCCTGCCGATATGCGCTTTCGCGTAGGAAGCGGATGTAGAACCGATATCACCGCGCTTCACATCACCGATGATGATAAGACCCTTCTCCCTGCAGTATTTCACCGTCTTGTCATAGGCTTCAAGCCCCGGAAGGCCGAACTGCTCGTACATGGCGATCTGCGGCTTCACTGCGGGAATAATATCATATACTGCATCCACGATGCCCTTGTTGAACTGCCAGACAGCCTCTGCCGCAGCCTTCAGTGCCAGCTCGTCGCCTGCAGCTCCCTCGCCCGATACCTTGTCCCATGCAGCATCCTGCAGATGTTTGGGCACAAACGAAAGGTTGGGATCAAGTCCTACAACAACAGGCGCATTCTTGATTTTGATCTCATCCATCAGTTTTTGAATCATATGTTAACTCCATTTTCCATAGCTTTATACCGCACCGGCGCAGGCCTGCGGGACATCCCCTATGACGGAAATCCTTTCCTCTGCAGGTTCCCGGTTCATTTCTCCGGCTTTATCGTCATTTTGTACAGTAAAGAGTGCACTTTAAAAGTCTTTTTAAACATAATGATAATATCCCCGTTCGTCAAGCTAAAAATGAAAAAATATCGCCCGAAGGCGATATTTTAAATCATGTTGATGCACATCAAGAGTACGAACCGTCCCTCGTGTCCCGTCGGATCATCTGGACTGAAGAAACTGATTCTCGCGGTTCATGCGCTCATCATTGGGATATTTGTCGGAATATTCCGCAGCCAGTTCTTTGGCACGCTTGAAATCACGGAGGTTTTCCACCGCCGCGATCCGGTTGAACAGGATACTGCGCTGAAGGGCAGTCCCTCCCTGGGAGAGAGGAAGCGCCTGCTCAAAACAGGCGAGCGCCTCTTTATACTTTCCAAGGCCGCACAGGGCAGTCCCCTTGAGATTGAGCATCTCGGGGCTGCTGCTGATCTCCTCGGAATAATCGGCGATCAGTTCGAGTGCTTCCTTGTGTTCTCCGGTATATTCCTTGCAGCAGGCCAGAAGAAAGCATGTCTGCATATCCGGATTCTCGACTGAGTCCAGAATCGCGGAGGCTTCTTTATAACGTCCGAGAAAACAAAGTGCCTGACCGCGTGTCAGATCATCGATCTCTTCATCGTGCTCCGCCAGAAGATTCTCAAAATATTTCAAACCCGTATCGTTATTGCCGTATTCACGCAGCGTCATGGCAGCTGTATAGACACGGGAATAATTTGTCGGATCAATAGCAATGGCTGTATCGAACAGTTCGACAGCTTCCTCCATCTGCCCCTGCGCCGCATAAACCGTAGCGCGGGAAACCATCAGCGACGGATCCCTGGGATGGATCCTCAGCAGCCTGTCATAGATCGATGCCGCCGCGTCGATCTCTCCGAGGCGGAAGTCGCAGATCGCCGTATACTTGTAGAGATCTTCTTCCATGGAATCATCTGAAAAATATCTGGTGATCTGGTCTTCATATTGCTGAGCCTCGGCAAACTGATCTCTGGCGAGGCGGTAATTGCCCTGCTCCATCAATGAGAGTCCCTTGGACAAAAGCTGCGTTTCGCGGTTTCCGCGAAAACGGAAGTAGCCGAAAAGCACAGCCGCCCCGATTGCCGCGATGCAGATGATGGTCAGCAGAAGATTTCTGATAAAGCGCATAAGCGAATGTGTACTCCTGTGTAACTACATGTCTGAAGATAATTCTTCTTCAATCAACTATTCTTCGTCAAATCTTACGGTGACATAAAACCCGCTTTCAAGTTCCCGGATCGCGGTCACCACGCCCTTCCTGGCCAGAAGTCTCTGATTAAAGGGGAAATTGCCGCTCATGGCAAGAGAAGGATCGATCGTATAATAATAATTGCTGGGAAGGACGCCTTCTGTGATCCTGACCTTTTGGCCTGCCTCCAAAAGCCCCTCCCTTTCCATCTTGAATTCCATTTCACGCATGATGAACCTCACTGTTCCGAAGATGCCGTCTCAGCAGAACCCGGAATGACAATGGCATTTTTCCGCAGGAATTTGTGCCAGCGCTCGCAGGAAGCTGCCTTCAGATGGATGCCGTCGCCGGTAAACTCCTCCTTGAGGTCTCCGTTTTCATCACACAGATCGGCATTCATATCGATATAAAAAATATTGCGTCCGTTTGCCAGTGTTGCGATCGCCTTATTGCGCTGCACGATCGCCCTGTTGTTATAGACGCGGTCTGTGCTGCTCATATTTTTTGAGACATGCATGATGCCCTGAATAAAAATAAGGGCATCCGGCTGCAGTTTATTGATCTTTGTGACAACCTTGCGGAATTCTTCGTAATAATCCTTTGTATCGGGGACGCCCAGTTCATTGACGCCCACCGAAATATAGATCTTTTTGAATTTTGCTTTGGACAGAAGGTCCTTGAGGGTGCGCCGGGTGGTCTCTTTGCCTTTGGGTGTGTAGTCCAGCTTCTCGTCGTCATCGAACAGATCGTAGATCGAAACCGATTCACGCGCCATGAAAGAGGTCACGTCCGCCATATCCCCGTATTCATACAGACCCACTGTGCGGGAATCCCCGATCATAAGGGCGTCCGCAAAATAGCTGTCGTCCACTTCCTGCAGACTGTAATATGTCCCGTTCGGCGCAAAAAGCCCTTCCTTGTCCGTGTTGTAGACAGTGTCATCGGGCGACAGATAGGACTCATCCGCGACACCGTAATCTTTGGCACTGACAACCTTGCTGCAGGAAGATGCAGGTATCTCCATAGATACTTCCGCGGACTTCTCCGGATCCTCCGTCTTCCCGTTCTGCTTCTGGCCCTGCTTTGAGTCTGTATCTGCCTCAAGGCCTTCTATTTTTCCGGCCTCAGTCCCGCTGTTACCATCCTGCTCCCCCACAGCGCCGCTGCCGGAATCGCCTTTGAGTCCGGCCCCGGATCCTCCGCCTTCATCTATTTCAATATCTTCAACCGCATCCGCTGACGAAGAGACTGCCTTGTCCCCGGACCATGGATATACATGGTCGTGAATCCCGCGCATGACGATCGAAAGGCCGGGAAGCCTTCCGTGTTCTGTGGAATAATCTTTATATGCCCTGCCCCGTCCGATGAGAGACAGGACCGTGAGTACAAGCCAGATAAAAAGGATCAAGGCCAGAAGGGGTGCCCTTTGCAAGACCCTGCGCAAAAATATCAACATTTTATTGTCCCTGATAAATCAGATTATTGGTAACAGTACAGACCTGCCTGAAATTCGAGGCCTTTTCGCGGTTTTACCGAAAAAACCCGCTCCGTCCTCAGAAGCTGAAATACATGAACGGATTGCCTGCTGAAATCGAAGAATAATACACGCTGCACCAGAAAACAACAGCCAAAAGCACAATGACAATGGGGTTTCTCCGTTTCCAGATCACCAGATTGTAAAAAACAGGTACACAGAGCAGGATGCCTGCTGTCAGAAACGGCCAGTATATACCCATATATTTGGCGAAATCACCCGGATTGACAGCAGTTCCTGTTCCAAAAAAAGGAAACAGACGTGTGAAATAGATCCCCAGCTCTTTGAGGTCGCTGATCGCGAAGATCACCCAGGTCAGAGGGATGAGGACGATCACATGAAGATGCCCTATGAGAGGGACTCTCCTGATCAGACCCTTCACGACAAATTTCTCCCAGACGATCAAAAGCCCCAGGACCAGGCCCCAGATCACGAAGTTGAGTGTTCCTCCGTGCCAGAAACCGGTCAGAAGCCAGACGATCATGAGATTGCGGATGACTGCAAAAGTCCCGCAGCGGCTGCCGCCCAGCGGGATATAGACATAGTCGCGGAACCAGCTTCCCAGTGTCGCGTGCCAGCGCCGGTAGAAATCCGCGATCCCGCAGGCAGCGTAGGGATGGATAAAGTTCTGTACAAAGCGGAAACCCAGCATCAGTCCGATTCCGGCCGCCATCAGGGAATATCCCCAGAAATCAAAATAGAGCTCGAGGGAATATCCCACCGCTCCCAGCCAGGCCAGCGGTGTGGAAATACTCTCGAAGCCGATCTTGATGATCTCATTCCACAGTATGCCCAGTCTGTCGGCGATCAGGATCTTCATTCCCAGGCCCATGGCAAAAAAGCAGATGCCGTCCTCAACTTTGGCAAGTGAGACGCTCCTCTCAATATATACCGTCTGCCGTCTTACATTGGTCGGTTTGTCGATCCAGCCCTGCGAAAAACGCATGATCGGACCCTGTGCGATCTGCGGAAACATTGTGAAATATGCCGCCGCCTGCATAAAGGAGGGTCTTCTGCGCATCCTGCCCAGGTAGAGATCCGCCTGATAAGAGATCATCTTGAAAATATAAAAACTCAGTCCCAGGGGAAGAAGCGATGCCTTCACTTTCAGAGCAAGGATTTTGAAAACGATCAGGACGATCACGTCGACCGTCACAATCGTCACAAGCATCTGCCGCTGCTGCACCTTCCTTCGCCTTCCCGGCATCACCCAGACCATCTCGCCCAGTACGTAGTTCACCAGTACCAGCAGAAAAAGCAGAATCACAAAAAGCTTCGCGCCAAAAGCATAGAAGACAAGACTTCCGGCAAAGAGCAGGGCGTCTCTGTATCTTGACGGGATGATCCAGTATATGATCAGAAAAACAGGCAGAAAACGGAAAATGAATTCCAGACCCGAAAAGTTAACCATTGCTTACTCCGTGTTGTAACATGTCCGCCGGTCAGAGCTGAGGCAGGACAAAAAACCGCAGTTTTTACGGTAACCATCCTGAGCATCCGGGCTTCCGGACAGTTACCGTCAGGAACTGTCGCGATAGATTAATTCACGACAGGTCCTGACTGCAGAAAACTGATTGATCTGAAGCTGCAGACCGGGCAGATCAGAGTGCGGACAGCTCCTCCAGCTCGCGGAGGACACCGGCCATCTGCTGCTCGTATTTCTGCTGCTTTTCTTTCTCCGCCGCGATCTTATCGGCGGGTGCCTTGGAGAGGAACTTCTCATTGCGCAGCATGCCCGCGCTTCTCTTCAGTTCGCCCTCAAGACGCTTTTTCTCCTTTGTGAGCCTTGCGATCTCTGCCTGTACATCCAGAAGATCTGCCAGCGGGATGAAGGCAGTCGCGAAAGGAAGAACGATGGAGACTGTGCCCTCGCCGATCCCTTCCTTGTCAGCCTGCAGGACGAGCTCGGAAGCGGAAGCCAGACGCTCGAAGAAGAGCCTGTCCTCTTCAAAGATCTGACGGACCTTTTCGTCTTCGGAGACAATGATGACCTTGGCCTTGCGGGAAGGAGCAACACCGCGCTCATTGCGGGCGTTGCGGATGGCACGGACTGCCTCTTTGATGGTCTCGATGGCCTGCTCTTCAGCCGGGAAGTCATACTCTTCCTTCCAGACGGGCCAGTCAGAGATCATGATAGAGGGCTCTTTGTCCTGGATCGTGCAGAAGATCTCTTCTGTCACGAAAGGCATATAGGGGTGCAGGAGCTTGAGGCTTCCCTGCAGGACAGTCTGCAGTGTCCAGAGGGCAGCCATGTGGCTCTGTGTGTCCTCAGTCTCATAGAGTCTGGGCTTGACCATCTCAATGTACCAGTCGCAGAACTCGTCCCAGATGAAGTCGTGGACCTTCTGGACGGCAATGCCCAGCTCGAAGCGGTCCATGTTATCCGTGACATCCCTGACGACATTATTGAATCCGGACAGGATCCACTTGTCCTCGGGCAGCAGGCCTGCAGGCATTTCCGCAGGAATCTCCCCGTCCTCGGGCATATTCATCATGATGAAGCGGCTGGCGTTCCAGACCTTGTTGGCAAAATTGCGGCTGGCCTCGACACGGCTGTTGGAGAAGCGCATGTCGTTGCCGGGCGCGTTGCCGGTGACCAGGGTCAGACGCAGGGCGTCTGCGCCGTAATTTTTGATGACCTCCAGGGGATCGATGCCGTTGCCCAGGGACTTGGACATCTTCCTGCCCAGCTCGTCGCGGACCAGTCCGTGGAAGAGCACGGTCTTGAAGGGCTTCTCTCCCATCTGCTCGAAACCGGAGAAGATCATGCGGATGACCCAGAAGAAAATGATGTCATAGCCGGTGACCAGGACGTCTGTGGGATAGAAATACTTCAGATCCTCGGTCTGCTCGGGCCAGCCGAGAGTGGAGAAAGGCCACAGAGCGGAGGAGAACCAGGTGTCCAGAGTATCGGGATCCTGGGTGAAGTGGGTCTCGCCGCAGACAGGGCACTTTTCGGGCATGGCGGGCGCAACGACAACTTCTCCGCACTTGTCGCAGTAATAGGCGGGGATACGGTGGCCCCACCAGAGCTGGCGGCTGATGCACCAGTCGCGGATATTGTCGGTCCAGTTAAAATAGATCTTCTCCATCCTCTTGGGGATGAGCTGGATATCACCCTCTTTGACAGCCTTGACGGCGGGCTTGATCAGCTCGTCCATCTTGACGAACCACTGTTTTTTGATCAGGGGCTCGACAGTCGTGCCGCAGCGGTCATGGGTTCCGACATTGTGGGTATAGTCCTCGATACGGACCAGAAGGCCCATCTCTTCCAGTTCTTTGACGATCTGCTTTCTGGCCTCATAGCGGTCCATGCCTTCGAACTTGGCGCCGTTTTTGTTGATGGTGGCGTCGTCGTTCATGATATTGATCTCGGGCAGGCCATGGCGCTTTCCGACCTCAAAGTCGTTGGGGTCGTGGGCGGGAGTGATCTTGACCACGCCGGTACCGAACTCACGGTCGACATAGGTATCCGCAACGATCGGGATCTGGCGGTCAACGAAAGGAAGCCAGACCTTTTTGCCGATCAGATCCGCATAGCGCTCATCCTCGGGGTGAACCGCCACAGCAGTATCGCCAAGCATGGTCTCGGGACGTGTCGTCGCAAACTCCAGGAAACGGGTCGTGGAGATGCTGCCGTCCTCTTCGATCAGAGGATATTTGATATGCCAGAAATGGCCGTTCTGCTCTTCGTACTGCACTTCCGCGTCGGAAATGGAGGTCTTGCAGATCGGGCACCAGTTGATGATGCGGCTTCCCTTATAGATCCAGCCCTTCTTGTGCATCTTGCAGAAGACTTCCGTGACGGCCTTGTTGCAGCCCTCGTCCATGGTGAAGCGCTCGCGGTCCCAGTCACAGGAAGAGCCGAGCTTCTTGAGCTGGTTCACGATGCGGCCGCCGTACTCTTTGCGCCAGTCCCAGCACTTCTCAAGGAAACCCTCGCGGCCCAGGTCAGCCTTCTCGATGCCCTGCTCGCGGAGAGCGTCGATGACCTTGACTTCGGTGGCGATGCTGGCATGGTCGGTTCCGGGCTGCCAGAGAGCATTGTAGCCCTGCATCCTCTTATAGCGGATCAGAATATCCTGCAGTGTGTTGTCCAGGGCGTGGCCCATGTGAAGCTGGCCGGTGATATTGGGCGGCGGGATCACGATGGTAAAGGGTGTTTTGGAGTAATCCACTTCCGCATGGAAGTATTTCTTTTGCTCCCAGTTTTTGTAGATCCGGTCCTCGATTCCCTGAGGATCGTAGGTCTTTGCAAGTTCTCTCTGCATATGAAAAATCTCCTTTAAATGATGAATTTTCTAAAACTGATGTATTTTCTTATAAGGTTTCTAATAAGATCGATACATTTTCTAAAACGACATTTTTCTTATATAAATTGATTGCGCTCGGGATCGTAGGAATACTCCTCGGCCTCGAGCTTCTGTACGATTTCCTCTTTGTCTACGCCGAGGTCTTCGCACAGCGCATCAAGCGTCGGATAAAAATCACGGAGCTTCAGATTCAGAAAACTTGCCAGCATATGAGGATCTTTCGGCAACATTTCTTTTCCCCCTTTGGAATCTATGTGTTATAATGAGTTCTTGTCAGCTAAAAGTGTTTTCGTGACAGCAAACGGGATGCCCGCAGCGGTGTCCGCGGCATTTTTGTCGTAGTCAAAGCCTGCGTTTTTTGAGTGCCGCACATCTCCGATTCCTGTCTCAGCGCTGAACAATTAGCTATTTTACCATAAAAAATTTAAAATGGGTACTGCACTTATGGAAAACAGTTCATCTATTGAAAATACTTTTGTCCAAAACACATCAGGCCATGGATATCCCTCCACGAGAAAAGGCTGGGTCCTCCGCGGTCTGCGTGACGGATTTCCGATCTGTATGGGATATTTCGCTGTCGCCTTTGCTCTGGGCATCGAGGCAAGGCGGGTCGGTCTGTCGGCTTTTCAGTCCTTTCTGATGTCGACCGGCATGGTGGCATCGGCAGGCGAATTCGCCGCCCTGATGCTGATCGAGTCCCACGCAGGTGTCATCGAGATGATCTCGACCTGCATCATCGTAAACCTGCGCTATTTTCTCATGAGCTGCTCACTCTCACAGAAGCTCAAGAGCAGCCTGCCCTCCATCCACCGTTTCGGTGTGGCCTACTGTATCACGGACGAGATCTTCGGTCTTTCCAGCGCAGTGCCGGGATATCTTGAACCCCTTTACAGCTATGCGATCACCTTTATCTCGGTTGCCGGCTGGTCCGGGGGAACTGTCATGGGAGTCCTGGTCGGCAACATCCTGCCGGCATCGGCCGTCAATGCGCTGAGCGTCTCCCTCTACGGTATGTTCCTGGCGATCATCATCCCGCCCGCAAAACAGAACCGTTTTATCGGAGGTCTGGTAGCGGTCTCCATGGCCGTCAGCTGGGTCTTCAGCATCCTTCCGCTTACAATGGGCATTTCCTCCGGTTTCAAGGTCATTATCCTGACCATCCTGCTCGCAGGCGCGGCTGCAGTGATCAAGCCCATCGATGTCGAAAACGAAACATGAGGTTGCAGCTATGACAAATAATATTTATTTTTCCCTGCTGATCATGTGCCTGACTGTCTACATGATCCGCCTTCTTCCGCTCCTCTTTCTCAGAAAGCCGATCACCAACCGGTTTATTCGTTCTTTCCTATATTATGTCCCTTACGTCACCCTGGCGGTCATGACTTTCCCCGCGATCATCACTGTCACGGATAATATGTGGTCAGGGGCTGCGGCTCTGGCAGTGGGTCTCATTGTGGCCTGGGTCAACGGAGACCTGTTCGTAGTCGCGATCAGCTGCTGCGCGACCGTCTTCCTGACTGGATTCGTCTTCTAAGCCGCTGCGCGACCGTCTTCCTGACAGGATTCATCTTCCAGGCTGCTGCTTATTCATAGATTTTTAATGATTTTTTGCATTCAGTTCATTGTATTTGACGTGTAATACCCTAAAATTTATGTGGTAACGCCTATTTACAGTTATTCGGTATTCTTCCGAACTCAAGATCAGATTCATCTCCGTGTCCTTCCCGCGGTCACAGAGCTCCTGATATGATCATTTCCGGAACAGGATGAAAAAATATGTTTAAAAACCTTCGATACCGCCTGGCTCTTTTTATGCAGGGAAGATACGGAACAGACCAGCTCTCCCGTTTTCTTTCCCTCATAGTGATCATTCTCATCGTACTGGATATGCTCGCCAATGCCTTTCTGGCATTTCCGGGCGTGCGGCATTTTGTACACTTTTCAGGTATCGCGTACCCGATCCTGCTCTTCATTATTTATTTCCGGACCTTTTCCCGCAATATTCCCAGGCGGTATGCAGAAAATCAGAAATTCCTTGCATTCAAGAGCAGGATTTCTTCCTTCTTCGGGAAATCGGGGCATAACGCCGGCCAGAGGATCGAGTATCATATATACAAATGTCCCCAGTGCGGGCAGAAGATCCGCATTCCCCGCGGAAAAGGCCGGATCATGGTGCGCTGCCCCAAGTGCAGCACAGAGTTTATGAAACAGAGCTGACAGAAAATATTGATTTTTTTGAAACAGATCTGGACGTGTTACAGATTCATCTTTCTGCCGATTTGAATGTATTATTTTGAACGTATTATTTTGAAACAGAGCAGGTTTTATGTTTGGATATGTTGTGATCAATGAACCGGAGCTGCGGATACGGGAATATGACCTGTACCGCAGCTATTATTGTGGCTTGTGTGAGGATCTGAGGGAACACTACGGAAGGTTCGGTCAGCTCACGCTCAATTATGACACCACTTTTCTGGGGCTGCTGCTGTCCTGTCTTTACGAGCCCGAAGATGAGACCTTTGTCAAGTCTTCCTGCATTGTACATCCCTTCAGCAAACGGCCCAAGCGCAGGAACAAATATACACGGTATGCCGCGGACGTCACGATTCTCCTCTCCTGGTATTCCATGCGCGACAATTGGGAGGACGAACAGCAGATCCGGGGGCTTGCCATGTCCGGCATTCTGCACGGTGCTTTCAACAGGGCAAAAGAACGCTATCCGGAAAAAGCGCAGGTCATTGCCGACTGCCTGGAGCGCCTGCATGCTTTGGAAAAACAGGCTTCCGACAGCTCCCGGTCCGAGCAGGTGCAGGAGGTTTCCCCGGGTGCTCTCCGGTCCTCACAGACGCAGGAGGTCTCTCCGGGCCTTCTCCGGGCCTCGCATACGCAGGAGGTCTCCCCCGACCAGGCCGGTGCCTGCTTCGGAGATCTTATGGCAGAGCTCTTCGCCTGTCAGCATGATGAATGGGAGGCGCCCCTGCGCCGTATGGGTTTTTTCCTGGGCAAATTCATCTATCTTCTCGATGCCTATGACGATCTGGAAGACGACGCGGAATCCGGAAGTTTCAATCCTCTCCTGCCCGTGCGGGCAAGGATGCAGGAGAACGGCGCAGACTTCGACGGCTATATGCGCACTCTTCTGACTATGCTCATGGCCTCATGTACGCGGGCATTTGAGATATTGCCCATCGTAGAAAATATTGATATACTTCGGAATATACTTTACGCCGGCGTATGGACGAAATTTGAAGAAATCTATGCGAAACGCACCGGCACGGGTTCTGAAAACAATGTCAGCGAAAATATCAATGAAAATATCACCGATGATAACCGCGAAAATATCCACGAAAATATCAGTGAAAATATCAGCGATAATATAAGTGATAATATAAGCGATAATATCAGCGAAACAGACAGAGAAAGAATTTAAACTATGTCCGATCCATATAAGATTCTCGGGATTTCCCGGGACGCTACCGACGAAGAAGTCAAAAAAGCATACCGGCAGCTGAGCCGCAAATATCATCCCGACGCCAATGTCAACAATCCCAATAAGGATAAGGCTGAGGAAATGTTCAAACTGGTACAGCAGGCCTACCAGCAGGTCATGTATGAGCGCCAGCACCCCTATTCCAGCTCCGGCTACGGAACTTCCGGATACGGAAGACCCCAGGGAAGCCCCCATCCGGGCGGCAGTCCCTACAGTTCCCAGCAGAGTTCCGGCCAGACCTGGCAGGATGAAAACGGCAATACTTACACCTACTATGGCAACTTCGAGGACTTCTCCGAATTCTGGAACGATTTTTTCAGCAGTTTCGGTTTCGGAACTCAGGGCGCCTACCAGCAGGATAACAGCGAGGAGGCGATCCATCTCCGCGCTGCGGCAAGCTACATCAACCACGGAATGTTCCAGGAGGCTCTCAACGTCCTCGACGCCATGGAGGAGCGCAGCGCCCAATGGTACTACTACAGCGCAGCCGCCAACAGCGGCATAGGCAATGACGCCGTGGCCCTCGAGCACGCCCAGCAGGCTGTTTCCATGGAGCCGGACAATCAGATCTACCAGAACATGCTCCAGCAGCTCCAGTCCGGCAACAACTGGTATTCCTCCAGACAGCAGTCCTACGGAAGCCCTGCCGCTGCAGGCGGCCAGTGCATGCGCATCTGCGCCACCTACCTGTGCCTGAACGCTCTGTGCAACATCTGCTGCTGCGGAGGCGGCAGAAGCTGCTGACTAATCCAGATATAAAAGCAGGATCAAAAAAAGGACGGCTCTGTCTGATCCATCCGTTCAGGATGAGTCGGACTGAACCGTCCCTTATTATTTCACTAATATTCATTAATACTTCATTGGATGATTAGTACAGACAGAACCGTCCCTCGTGTCCAAACAGCGGCAGCCTTGTCATAGGAAGTAAATTGTTGTCAAAGGAACCGTCCCCCTGACAATCGATCAGGCTTCGAAGCGGTTTGCGCCGTTTCTGCCGTGGCACTTTTTGTACTTCTTGCCGGAGCCGCAGGGGCAGGGATCATTGGGGTAGATCTTCTTGCTCTTCTTGATGGTGCCGGACTGTTTCTGCTCGGTGTAGAGGCGCTTCTGGGTCTCTTC
>Ga0310695_10006815_pt1 | contig 18630 bp, 15 predicted proteins | sample RumenRJG_04DNA_FD_203882 | JGI IMG/M metagenome (GOLD analysis project Ga0310695, IMG submission 203882) | Bovine rumen microbial communities from Lethbridge, Alberta, Canada - RJG_04 (v2) (version 2) | ecosystem: Host-associated > Mammals > Digestive system > Stomach > Rumen | place: Canada...
TTTTAAAAAATTATTTGTTAATTAAATTTTATTCTTTTTGAAAAAAAATTTTTATTCAATTTTTATAAATTAATAATTTAATTTATGAATAAATTATATGAGTTAAAAAAATTTTGAATTATTATTATTTTTAAAAAATATCTTGATTAATATTGAGTATTTTTATAAAATAATTTTATAGGATTTTTATTTTATTTAAAAAAATTAATATGAACAATAATGAAAAAATTAAAGTTTATGGTCCAAAATACAAAGAATTTCCAAATGATGATGAAAAAGGATTTATATTAATAGACAAAAATAATTCAAAAAATTTACTTGAATTTGAAAAAAACTTTAAAAATGAAAAAAGCATAGATGATTTGATTTATATACAAAAAATTGCTAAAAATATAGTAAAAGAAATTTTTGAGATTTTTCCACCTGAAAAACTTTCTATTTGTGCAAAATTATTAAATTTTCCAGAAAAAATTTATAAAGATGAAATAAATAAAGATAATCCTAAGATTTATTTTGAAAATTATAATTATGTTTCTATGAATTTTAGTGGAACTCTTATATATATGGATAATTTAAAATTAAAAGGAAGAGAAATTTATCAATCAAATTCAATTATAGGACAAGAAATTGCATTTAATTTAGGTAAATTAGTTTATTTTTTATTAAATGGAGTTCAATATTCTACAAATAGTCAAATGTTTAAAATGAATTATCCTAAAGTTTATCAAAATTTTTTTTATTTAACTTTAAAATATTATAATTTTATTAAATCACCTTATGACATTAAATTTATTGATTTTATTAAATTTGATAATGAAAATAAAGAAGATAGCTTAAAAAATAATTATAATAATGAAGTTTCAGAAATGTCTTCTTATAATTTTATTGTAAATGATAGTTTTAATGTAGAATCAATATTGAGAAAAAATGATTTTGGAAATGAAATTACCTTTCTTTCTCATTATGGAAAAGGTTTTATCCAAACATGTTTTGCAGTTATTCCAAAAAAACTAAGAAAAAAAAAAAACAAAGAAGAATTCAGTGAAAAAAAAATAAATGAAATAATAGAAAAATTTAATAAAAAAATTGATGATATCAATAAAGATTATTTAGGTGTTTAAAAAATAAATATGAATAATTTAAATAAATATAATCAATATTTTTATTGATTAAAATGGAATAAAAACAAATAATTAAATTTATTTTTATTATTTTTTAATTTTTATTACAACAATTTCATATAATATTTTTTTAATAATATTTAATAACAAAAGAATAATAAATGTATTTCATTATTTTCACAATTTTTTATTTAATCAAAAAATTATTAAAAAAATAAGTTATTTTTGAATAAATTTTGAAAAAATATCATTATATTATAAATAATATATTGAATATATATACATTATTACAATCATTAAATTAAATAAATTCAAATATTTTAATATAAATTTATGTTAATTAATTAAATTTATCTAACTTTAATATTAAAAAATTTTTTATATGAATTTATAATCCTTTGATTGTTGTTTTTTAATATTTGATTTATCTAATTGTAAAATCAAAAATAAAATTTATTTAAGTGGAGTATCAATCTTTTATCTTTAATATCTTTAAATTTATTTATTATTTTTATATATATAAATGAAAATTATTTTATATTTTAAAAAAAATTTAAATAAAACAATAATATAAATATATAAATATAAGATAAAATATATAAATATTAAAGATAAAGAAATTGCATTTTTCCAAATAATGTTTATTTTAAAGAATTACTTTATAAATTACTTATTATAATATTTTGATTAATATAAAAAAATAATAATATATAATTAAAATAAAAATGGTTCTAAATTTTTTCTATATTGTTTTAAAAATAAAAATATTTAAAAATTATTATTAATAATCTGAAATAAAGAAATTTAAAAAAATAATAATGAATAAAAATAATTTATTCTTCTATTTTACCCATAACTGAATCAAGAAAAATATCTTCAGGTGATTTTTCTTTTTCTAAAGATAGATTTTCATCATTTTCTTCATTTAAATTTTCAAAAACTTCATAATTTTGATTATCAAAATCTTCATTATTTAATTGATTTTTATCATTTTGATTAATTGTTTGAGGATTTAAAACTTCTTGAGTATGAATTTTAAAAAAAAATGATTTATTATTTTTTAAATTTTTATGTTTTGGTAATTTTGGAAATTTCATTTTTTCAGGAAACATTAAATCATTCATATTTTTAGGTAATATATCAAGTGGTTTTTCTACAAAATCTTTTATAAATTCATCAATTTCTTCTGGTTTTTCTTCTGGAAAAATTTTTTCAATTTGTTTTCCAATTGCTTGATTCATTTGTTTTTTATTTTTAAAATTATATTCTTTTTTTTCTATTTTTTTACCTGGTGTTCCATATTCAATTTCTAAATCATAATTTTGTTTTTTTGATATAATTATTCCTATTAATAAAAATAATAATATATGAAACTTCATTTTTTTTATTGTAAAAAAATAATAAAAAACGAATAAATAAATTTTTTCAAAAATAAATTATTTTTTTGAATATTAGAAAAGAAAAAAATTATAATTATTTTTAATTGAATTTATTACTTAAAAAACAATCAGTAGTATTTTGTCTAATAATTTCTAATTCAACTCTTTTAATTTCATCTTCTTTATTTTTATCCTCATTTGGTTTTTCTTTCCAATATTTATTATTTAATTCTAATAATAATTTATTTCCTTTTTTAATACATAAAATTTTATTATCAACACTATCAGCTTCATAATTATTAATTTCCATATTATTACCAAATTTCCCAAAAAAATTAGTTAAATTCAAAGCAGCTAAAACAGCAATAACAATAGGATAAAAAACAGCAAATTTTTTATATATACCAGAATAAGCAACAGTACCATATTGTTTCTCAATAATAGTAACAATAGTAATTTCAGTACCATCATTTAATTTAATTGGTATATCATTTCTAATCATTTGAATTATATTTAAACATAAAGCAACTGCAATTTTACACATAATATCATCTACAAATAATATTGATATTGAATCTGTTTGATTATCACCATACATACCACAAAATCCTGATATTTTAAATGAAAAAACTGAATAAAATGATAAATAAAATAAATATAATACTGGAATTAATGTTACTAAATGTAATATAAATAAATTATTTGTATTTCTTATTAAATAACCAAATGGTGATAATTTCCAATTTAAGGAAAATGTTGTTTCTGATATTAATGTAAATATACTTAATATTGTAAAAATTATTGAGAATATTATAAAAAAATATGGACGATTTATTATATAATGTTCTATTTTTTTTTCGTTTAAATGTTTTGGATGAAAAATTAATTTATTTGTATCTTTATCATAATCTATAAAAAAATTTTCTTTATCATTTTGTAATAAATTACTATTTCTATATCTTTCATTTAATTCAGAATTGAAATATAAAATAGATTTAAAAAGTAACCAATTATAATAAACTTGTCCTTTTTGATAATTTAATCTTACAATTTGAGTTTCATATTTTTTAATTTTTTGATTTAATTGATTTAATTTTTTTTCTGTTCTTACTCCTTCATAATTACTTAATTCACCTTCATAAATTTTAAAATGCATATTTTTACTAAATTCAACAAATTTATAATAAATATTTTCAATTTCTTTTTCATATTTTGATATTTCATTATCTTCACTTTCAACAATTTTCATAGTTTTTTCTAATATAATAGCTTTTTCAACAATTTTTTTTTGTTTATCTCTTAATAATTGAATAATTTTATAAAATCTCCATTCTAAAAAATGAATTCTACTTTGATAATTTTGATGAAAAAAAGTATCTTTTGGAACTCTAACAATACTATAACCTAATAAAAAAATAACAATAAATAAACCTAAAACATTTGATAATTCAATACATAAATTTATAAAAACTGAAATTGTATATTTATTAGAAGCAAATCTTGCTATTATAAAAGATATTATCCCAATTGATAATCCAATTCCATAAATTAATAAATTATTTTTTATTGAATAAATAAATTTTGATGAAAATGTTAAATTTCCATTTTTTTCATATTTTTGTAAAAAAGGAACAAAAATCCATGTCATTGAAAACATTGCCCAATAAATTTTTTTATAACAACTTAAAATAAAATCTGCAAAAGAATTATCATTATCATTACTTTTTTCTAATGCAATTCTTCTACTAACTGCTACATCATGTGGAAGAATAATCATTAAACTAAATGTACATATCCATGTTAATATTGATATTATTAATATTATTATATGAGTATCTTTTTTAATGTAATAATTAATAAGATATAATGAAAATATTATACAACCTAAAAATTCTAATATTAAAACTAAAAATTCATATGACATGATAAATTATCTAAAAACATTTTTTATTTTATTTTATTTAATAATAAAGGAAATTTAATATATATAAAATATTCAAATATTATATATTAATTATTATTATTTTAGTTTATTAAATATATAAATAAATTTAATAGATTGATAAATGCAAATTTCAGGAAATTTAATATGTTATAAATATCAATCAAAAGAAAATGCTAATGAGATTATATCAAAACAAAAAGATTTTTTAGATTTAATTAATAATGATTATATAATACAAATTGAAGATAATAAAGATGAATCTCAATTAATTTCTAGATTAAAAGAAGGAGAAAAAAAAGCAATTCTTTTATCTGAAATATTAGAAATGTATAATAAAAAAGAAAATAAAATAGATAATGATATTTTCACAAATAAAATTTTATTATGCAAAAAAATAATTCAATTAATCTTTAAAATAATAAAAAAAATAATAAATAAAAATGATGAAATGATGTGTTCAGCATTATATGATGATCCAAAAAAAATAATATGTTACTTAAATACAGAAAAAATAAATGAAGATTCATATATAAAATATGATAAAATAGAAAAAATAAAATTAAGTACATTTGATATAAATAATATTTATCCTGATATAAATGGAACAACAATTTTTTTTGCTCCTCCAAAATTTCAAATAAAAAATCAACCAATAATATTAAAAAAAGTTAAAGCTTGTAGAACTTTTGGTGAATTGGCTTATAAAATTTTATTTAATGAAGATTTAAATTTAGAAAGTAGAAAAAGTGAATTAATGAAATATGATGATTTATTTCATTTTATTAATTATTGTTTTAATATTAATACTAATAATTGTGTTGTTTATTTTTCAAATTTAGATGATTTAAATTTTATTAAAAAAAAAAATTTTGAAAAATATGAAAAAAAATTAAGGTTAAATCAAAAGAAAAATAATATTTCTTTAAGTGTTACAATTGGTAATATTTATAATAATGTAAATAAAAATGATGTAAAAGGTATTCCAGAATTTGGTTTTTATAAAGTTATTTATGGAAATTCTTATTCAATTAGACCAAAAAAAGAAAAAGTTAATAAAGAACAAATGACTTTTTTATGGAAAATTTTAGAACAAGAACAAATTAAAATTGTTAATAAATTTTTAATACCTGAACAAATTCCTATATATAATGAAAAAATTTAAATTTAAAGATTATTTTAAAATATAATTTTTTTATTTAATTTAAATGGATATAGTAGATAATAAATTAAAAGAATATTTTCAAAATAAAAATATTGAGCTTTTTATAAGTTTCTTTTTAGAAATTATCAATCAATATAAAAATAATAATTATGAATATAAAATAATGGAAAAGATAAATCAATATATTATTGATTATTTTATAAAATATTATAAAAATATTAATGAATTAGACTTATTAAATTCAATAATAAATATTTTTCAAAAAGAGGAATTAGATGAATTACTATTTAATTTTTTAAATATAATAAGAACTTCAAAAAAAATAGATTATTATAAAAAAGGAAGAAAATTAATTTTATATATAATATTACCATACAAAAACAGGGTAGATTTTTTTTATAGAAAAATTAGTAATATTATTCCAGAGAATAAAATAAATAATTTAAATATTATATTTTTTCAAATTTTTGATAATAATAATATTTTAGTATGTGATTCTAATACAATATATATAATAGATAATATTAATTATCAAATTTTAATGTATTTAAAATTAAATACACAAATTTTAAATATTGGAATATTTTTAAAGACAAAAATAATAATAATATCAACCTTTAAATTTGAAATATATGAAATAAAAGATAATAAATACTTAAATATTAATTATTTTAAAAAAATTGATTTTGATAATAATCCTTATTTCATTGAATTTTCAAACAAATTTATAATATCTTCAAAAAATAATATAAAAATATTTGAAAATATAAATAATCAAAATTATCAAGAAATTATCAATATATCTATAAAATATCATATTATAGAAAAAACTAATTTTAATTTTTTCATAATTTTTTATGATAAATATTTATATTTTTATAATTTAATTACATATGAAAATTATTATTCAATTGAAATTGAAAATTATAAATTTAATTTAGTTTTTAATTCTTCTTTAAATAAAATAAATGATATATTATATTTATTAATATTATATGATGGATGTTATTTAATTGATATTTTTAAAAGAAGAGTCATTAATAAATTAAAAAATCAAATATATGGAATAATATCTTTATTAGATAATTCTTTTTTAATTTTAGGAAATAATAAATTAATGGAACATGTTTATTTTGAAAAAAAAGAAATTAAATTTATTGGTGATAAAACATTTTTTCTTTATGATTTTTCAAAAAAAAATCCAATTCAAAAAAATAATATAATATATTTCACAAATTTTAATATGATATTAAATTTATTGAAAATAATATTAAAGAATAATTGAATATAATTAAAAATAGATTTAATATCTGATTAACAAAATTATTTTTTTCAAAATAAATTTTAATTTAATCAATAAAAATAAATTATTTGAAAAATAAAAATTTTTAATAACATTTCCTTATTTAAAAAACAAAGATATATAAAAATAAAGAAAAATAAAAAAATGAAAAATATATTATTTTTTTCAATAATACACATAGTGTTTTTACAAACAACAACCCTTAATTTATTATCAACAAATGAAGAAATCAAACAAAAAATGTTTAATATAATAAAAGAACATTCAAAAAAATATTCTCCAAAATTATCACAAATATCAAAACGATTAATAAATAACTTAAATGGAATAATAAATTTTCAAATGATCAATATTCCAATAAAAGAATTAAAAAATTTAAAATCAAAATATAATCTTCCACAAGAATTATCAAATCAATTATCAAAAATTAAATATTCAGATAAAGAAATTTATACAGATATTAAATATCATATATTTAAAAATCACAAAATTTTAGATAGTATATTTGGAATTGCTAAAAGAGAAAAAAATGATGAAATTTTCTTTAGTTATATTAAAGGAAGAACAATAGGTCTATTAATTACACAATATATAAAAGTTAAAGAAAGAATATGTAGAATATTTGTTTGTACACCAAGATGTGGTTATTATTATGTCCCAAAAGAAAGAGAAATGAATTCTAATGAATTAAATATTATTAAAAATACATTAGAAAATAAATTTTATTCAATTTTATATGAATCAAATAAAATGAATAATGAACAAATATATCAAATATTTCATGAATATATAAAAAAAATCAAAAGAAATTATCCTAAATATTGGAAAAGTACATTAAATCCTAATACATTAAATACATCGATTGATTTTAACATAAAAGAAATTGATTTAAATAATATTCAAAATTATTTAACAAATATTAAAATACCAAATAATATTATTAAGAAAATTATAGAATTAAAAATAAATAATAATATTAATTTTACTCATATTTTTAGTCAAAGTCCTTTAAGTATTCATCTTATTCATTGTTTGGTCTTAAAAAAAGAAAAATATATCATATTGGTTTATTTTATTGGTAAAGGAGAAGCATTTATTAATCCTAGAAGATGTTCAAGTCGAAAATTAAATGTATTTAGAGAAATTAATAACAGTTGTAATAAAAAAATGTTAGATGAAAAAATAAGAAAAAAATATTTTATTAATTTAAATCCGATTGAAGTTCAATATATTTCTAAAAATGTTTTATTTGCAAAGTTTGTTGAGCAATTAATAGAATTATTAAATCTTTTGATTAATAAATAAATAAATTTTTAATGTTATTTTATATCATTTTATTTTTAATTTATTTTATAAAGTTTAATTTTATATTATATATTCCCAAACCTTCATTGAATAAAAAAAAATATTAATTTTTTATAATTAAATCTATGAGTTTTTAAATTAAAAATTCATAGTGCTAAATCAAAAAATTATAAAAAATTATTTATTTTTTTTATTCAATGTAGGAGGTTATGGAGATATTTAATTTATATAAAACAATTAATGATATTTCTATTGAATAAAAAAATCAAATTAATCATAAAAAGGAAATAAAAAAGTTAAATATGAATTATGTAATTTGAAATATTGAAATTTGAAATATTTAATTTAATAATTTAATAGTTATTTTTTCAAATAAAAACACCAAATCTTACATAATCAATATATTCTTTATGTAATTTATAATTAAAAAGATTAATGAGATTTTATTAATTCTATTGAGTTTGATAATATAATATTCAAATTTATTCTTATATATATGATTCTATTTTTATACTTATAAAATATAAATATAATAATTATTATTCAATTGATAAATCAGAAAAATGTTATAAAAAGATTTAAATAATAACTAACATATTTTCAAAAAAATATAATGAAAAATAAAATCTAATCTTTTTTAAAATTGTTTTTTTGTGTAAATAATATTCAGAATATTGTATTAATTTTTTATCATAAAAAACATATATATTTATAATGTGTTTTTTAATCATTTTATTGATTAAAAAATTAAAATTTGAATATTAATTAAATATAATATTTAATTATATACATAATTTTTTAACAAAAAAAAAAAAAAAGAAAATTAAATTATAAATTAATGGAAAAAAACGAACAACATATAGACATAATGTTTGAATATGAAGACAATGAATTTCCATATCAATTTGACATGAAAATAAATTTTGATATTTTAAATTTAAAAGTAAAATCAATAGTTGATCAATTTGACTCACCAGAAAATTATTCAATATATTTCATTAATCCATTAACTGAGCAAGAAATAATAATATCAAATAATGATGAATTACAACAATCAATAAAAATGTATTTAGAATCAAAGAAAAATATAATGAAAATTTTAATTAAAAGTCAAGATGAGACTCCAGAAAATTCTTTAATAAAAGAAGAAAAAAATAAAGTTAGAGAAAGTTTTTCTGCAAGTATTTTTGGTTTTGAAAATGTTTCAATGTCAACTATTATAAAAAAAGATCCTTGTTCAAAATGTAATAAAAATATAAAATTTATAAAATATATTTGTTTATTATGTCAAAATTTTCAATTATGTGAAAATTGTTTTGGTTCTCATATTAATTTTCATCCTATGATAATAACAAATAAAAATAATTTTTTTCCTTCAAATTTAAATTATGTAAAATATACTTTAAGAAATTATCCAGAATTAAAACTTGATAATAATTATAAAATTCAAGTTGAAGTTTATGAAATTGATCTTAGATTTGCAATGAAAAAAAATTCTCATAGAGTTTTTAATATAATTATTACGAATTTAGGAAATTATATTAATGATGAAATTTCTATTAATTTTCTTAATACACAAGATATTGTTTCTATAAAACCAAAATTATTTTCAAATGTAAAAAAAGATGAAAAATTAAAAATAAATGTTGAAGTTAATTCTTTTAATTCATTAGGTCATATTTTTGTTTTAATTGATTTTTTTTGTGAAAATTCAAAAGTTAAATTTAATGAAATTAAATTTGAAATTAAAATTGTTGAAGATAATCAATTTATTGATGAAAATTTAAATATGCTTTGTAGATTATATCCAAATTTAAATAAATTAGAAAGAGATATTAAATTAAAATTATATAATGCAGTTAAAAGATCAAATTTATTTCATGAAAATTTATTAAGAATAGAAAATCAAATTAAACGTTATGGTCCAAATTCCTTATTTTCTAAAAAATAATTTAATAAATTATTAAAGAATTTATTTTTAAATTAATTATTCATTAATTTCTTTTAATTGAGTGTTTAAATCAGAATTATCATTTTCTAATAATTTTTTCTTATTATTATCTTTAAGATTACTTTTTCTTTTTTGTTCACCAAAATCTAAAATAATATAATCACACATAATTAAAGTTGCTAAAAGAGAAATTATACAAAAAATTAAAATTATTATTGAAATAGCATTTGATATACTTAAACAAATTAAAGATATAAATGATAAAGAAGCAATATTTTCACCAAAAATAGAATGATAAGAAGTAAATTTATTATTAATATAAATTCTAATTATTTCAAATATAAGAAGTAAAAGAAAAAAAAATGCAAATGCAAAATAATCATTAAGGAGATTTGATATTAATTGACCTATATATTTATTTAAATCTCCTTTTATTAAAAAAGTAATAAATAAAATAATTGCTGATATTATTAATTGAATGAAACCTTGTATTGATAATATTAAATAAATATTAACTTGATTATATTTAATCATATATTTTTCAGTTACTTCTTTAATACAAAGTAAAAATTCAGTTAAGGCTAATAAAGGAATTTTTATTAAAAAAAAAATTAAAAGTTTTGTTGTAACAAGTGGATATATAAAAAAATAACTTGAAATACTACAAATTGCTATAATTATTAAAGAAATATAATGTTGTTTATAAAAATTATATTCTAATATTCTTGGTGTTATTAACATTGTAAATAAAAAATAAAAAAATTTTAAGTCACAAATATATAATGGGCAAAAAAATGTAATATTATAATTTATTTTTTGGAAAAGATAAAGATTTATAAAAATTTCTATTATTGATGTTAATAATATTTGTTTTAAATTGTGTGATAATTCTGATTTTTCTATTCTTTTTATATCTGCAGCACTTTTCTTTTTTTTTGAAGGTGATAAACATTTATATATTATATATGTAAATGATTTAAAAAAGTATAATATCATTGATAAAATTAAAAGATTTAATTCTCCAAAATTTCTTAAATAAAATGCACTAAATGATATTCCAATTATTCCTTTAATAAAAATAAAAACAGAAAAAAGAACAAAAATTGCTGAACCACCATTATTTGAACATTGAATTTTAACCATTAAATTTTAAATATAATGTTAAGATATTATAAACAATAATAATAAAATTAAAAAATAAATATAAATAAATGTCATATTTTTAATAAACATAATTGGAGAATAAAAGTAATTATTATTATATAATATTTCTAAGATTTTATAGTTAAAATGATAAAATTTCTGAAAGCAATATTTTTATTGTTGTAATACTATTATAATAAGCAAAAAGAATAAAAATCAACTTTTATTAATTATTATATTTTCTTTTGATATATCTTTTATTGTTTATTGTTTTATTATTATTTTAACTTATTGATTATTGTTTTAAATATATTTAAAAACAAAATTTTTACTAATTTTAAGGGATTTGGAAAAAAGAATATATGAAAAAAATATGAAAATTATTACAAAATGAAGTAATATTTTTATTATTAATATTTCATTTTTAAAATTAATTAATCTAATTTATTTTTAAATAAAATAATAATAAATTAAATTATTTTTAAATAATTTGAATGGCTCAATAGTTTTATTTTTTTTGAACAAGTGAAAAGTCTTAAAAATAAATCAAAAGACTAATATTATAATTTTTTAAAATTTACATTTTTTTATTAACTAAAAAATAATTATATTTAAAATTTTTATTTAATTTTTATTGAATATGAAAAAACGAAATTAAGTTTTAAGAATAAAAATTTCATCTAAATAAAAAATATAATTTATTTATTACTTTTTTTACTGTTTTAATATCAGTTTGATTTCTTAAAAATAAATATATTAATAATATAAAGATTAAAATAATTTCAATACTTTTTAAAATTTTATTAAAAAAGTTTATAAACATACTTATATGATTTTATTCTTATTACATTAATTTCTGATAATAATTGATGATAGGTTATATCAAAATTAAAATAATAATTAATTAATTTTATTTTATTTTCTCTAATCATATCACTAAAATAAAAAATTATACATTTCTTACCTAAACAAAAAATGAAAATCTTTTTTTTAAACAAATTAAAATATATAATTCAAAAAAAAAAATAAAATAAAAAAAATTAATGCTCTTTTCAATAATTAAAAAATGTGATTTCATAGGAGTTTCACCTCGAATATTTTATAAAGGTCATTTTAGATATAAAACAATATCAGGTGGATTATTAAGTATTATAATAATATCATTTTTAATATCAATTTCAATATATTTTTTTAAAATTTTTATTTCAAAAAAATCATTTACAATATATGAAAATACAGTTACTATAACAAATCCAAGAAAAATATGGAAAAAGCAAGATTTATCAATTAATGTTTTAGATAAATATTTTAATAGAATAGAAAATTCCTCAAAAATATTTTCAATATATGCAAATATATGGAGTGATATAAGATATTATGAAAATGGAGAATATAAATCAAAAACAGAAATAAATGAAGTTCCAATAGAAATATGTAATATATCATCTTTTGAAGAACAAAAATCAATATGGAAAAATGAAAAATTTATAAATGAATCATTTTGTTTTTCAAAAGAAAGTATTGATAATAAAATAAATTCAACTGGAACTTATGGTGATACAAATTATACTGGAATTGTATTTTGGATAAGTTTATGTACTAATAATTCAAATAAAAATGATTGTTATCCAATTGAAGAATCAAAAAAAATATTAGATAATGTATTTATTTATGTTAAAATTTTAGATTATTATTTTGATCATAATATAATTGGTAATAATATTATTCCTTATATTAAATCTGATTTAATTCAAGCTTCTGCTTCTATATATAAGAGAGAATGGTTTCTTTTTCAAGAAGTTGAATATATAACTGATGAAGGGCAAATTTTTAGTAAGAATAAAGAAAATAATATTCAAATTTTTTCTTCTTTTTATAATTCTGTTGATAATAGAGATAATCCTACTATTGATAATAGTTTTTTTGCTTTATCACTTAATATGGAAGGTAATAAAAAAATTATAAAAAGAAAATATTATAAAATGCAAAATTTATTATCTGATATTAATGGTTTTTTTCAAATTGTTTATTTTATTTTAACTATGATAAATTATATATATTGTTTTAATAAAATGAATGAAGAAATAATAAATAATAATATTTGTAATTATATTGATTTTAAATATGATAATGTAATTCATAATTTATCTCCTAATTCTTCATTCAATAAAAGTTCTTTATTTTTAATGAATAAAAATCAAAATCAAAAAAGACATTTTACTCTTTTAGATTTAAAAAGAAAATATTCTCAAACTGTTGTAAAAAGTGATGAAAAAAAAACAAAAACTTTTATTTCATTCACTCCAATAAATTTGATTAAAAAAGAAAAAATTAATGATATTGATGAAAGTGATAAAAATATTATTGAAATAATAAAAAAAAAAATGAATTCAAAACATTTTAAATTAAAATTTTTGCAAATATTTAATCCTTTATTATTTTTTTATCCACAAAAATATTTTCGAAGTAAAAATAATATGATGAAATCATTTGCTTTTATAGAAGAAATAGTCCTTCATCAGCTTGATATAAATCAAATTATACATAAATTCAATTTTATAGAAAAATTTGAAATATCTTTTTTATCTAATAAAAAAAGGAGAAGTTTATTTAACTATTTTCAAAATCCAAAAATAAAATTCTATATAAATAATTTATTTGAAGATAATCATTCAACAATAAATTTTGATTCAGAAAAAAATGGAAATGAACAATTGAGTTTATTGAAAGATATTATAAATATTGAAATTAATGAAAAAATAAATAATCAAACTAGTAATTATATTTTATAAATAATAATTTTAAAAATGTATTTATATTGTTTTTATCATATCAAATTAAATATATTATTATAAATATAAAAAAATGAATGTTTTGATTTTATTTCTTTTATATTCATTTTTATTTTCAAATTCATTTTCATATTTGATTTTACCATTTGAGACTAAAATTGATGAGATTGAATTAGACTCATCAAATTTTTATCAAAAAAAATATTATAATATCATTCAAACAAATTTTACTTTAGGAACACCAAATCAAAAAATTCCTCTTTCAATAATGATAAAACAATATCCAATAGTAATAACAAGTAAATATTCAAATTTAGATATATCAAATTTATTTGATCAAAAAAAATCAAATTCATATAAAGAATTAAAAAAAAATCCATTAAGATCTTGGGAATTAATTTATAAAGAATGTTATTTTGGAAATGATATATTTTCCATAATAAATAATTCAAAAGAAACAAAAAATGAAGAATTAAATTTTCTTTTAGGAACAGAAATGGGAAATAAATTAAATGGTTTATTAGGATTATCTATAAAATCAACAAGAGATGATTTAAATGAATATGGATTTCTTTTACAATTAAAACAAAAGAAATTAATAGAATCAAAAATTTTTTATTTTGAATTTGATTTAAAAAATAATAATAAAGGTGAATTAATAATTGGGAAATATCCTCATGAAATTAATTCAAAAAAATATAAAGAAATAGATTTTTTAACAATAAGTTCATATAATCCAATATATATAGATGAATTTTCTTTTAATTTTAATTCAATTTATTATGGAGATCAATTAATACAAGAAATGGGAATTACTTATCTTGAAATTGAAAAAAATTTTATTCAAGCAAGTGAAAGTTTTGGTAATATAATCACTAAAAATTTTTTTTCTAAATTCGTTGAAGAAGGTTTATGTAAAGAAATTCAACTTGAAGTTGTTTTTTATAGTTATATATGTGATAAAAATATTAATTTAAAAGAATTTAAAGAGATTAAATTTAATTTAAAAAATGTTAATTTTACTTTTTCTTTAAATTCTAAAGATCTCTTTTATGAAATGGATAATAAATTATATTTTCTTATTTATTATACTAAAATAAATGGAAATACTTGGTCTTTTGGTAAAATATTTTTTAATAAATATTTCCTTGTTTTTGATTCTGAAAAAAAATTAATTGGTTTTTATAAAAAAATAAATGAAGAAGGAATTTTTTTAAAAATATTTTTAACAATTTTATGTATTGGTGGTTTTTTAGTTTTAATGTTTTTCCTTTTAAGATTTTTAGTAAATAAATATTATGGAAAAGGAAAAAAAAATATATTAATAGAAAAAATTTTACTTCAAGAAAAATTAATAAAATAAAAAAATATAAAAAAAAAAAATACTAAAATAAAAAATATTATTATAAAATCTTTTTTCTTAATTTATAATTGTTTTTAATTCAAATTTATCTTTAAATAAAATTTCATTTTCACAAGCTCTACCAAAAACAATAATAGATTTATCATATAATTCAACAAATCCTAAAATTCTACTAGAAAGAAGATTATCATCTTCATCATAAACATTTAATATTTTTTCAACAGAAATAACATTAATTAATTGTAAATTATCAATTAAATAAATTCTAATTTTCATATCATCACATCCAGTAAAAACAAAACCATCACTATTAACAAAAATAGCTTTTAAATTACTATCACAAATATTTTCATTTATAATTTTTTTTTTACTATAACTAATTTTATAAATTTTCATTTCTATTTTTCCCCAAGTTAAAACTTCATCATTATTAATTTTAAATAAAGAATTCCAACAAAGACAATATGCTTTATCAAAATGAAATTTACATTCATAAGTTTTAGAATTCCAAAATTTAATTCCATTATTTCCTCCTGAGACAATAATATTATTATTTAATTCAATAAGACTTTCAACATAATTTGTATCTGCTATAATAATACAAATATTTTGAAATAAAAAATTTTTATTTATATCTGACCAAATTTTAATTGTTTTATCACTTGATGATGATATTAATTTTTTATCTTTTGTATATATTATACATAAAATTCTATCTTTATGTGCTTTTTTTATTTGATGTATTAAAAAGTATGTTGGAATATTTATATACCAAATTTTTATACTTTTATCTCTTGAACATGTTATAAAGTGATTTTCATCTATTAAACATATATTTGTTATTGATTCTTCATGAGCGTTGTTTATTGAAAATATTGATTTGTGATTTTTTCCATTATAAAATATTATTTTTCTTGTTAATGTTACTATAGCAAAATTACCATTTGGAAATAAGAGAATTTGATTTATTTGTTTTTCTTCTTCTTTTAATTTATCATATCTTATAAAATTTACTTTTTTATTTAATTCACTTTTTAAATTAATATTTTCTTTTTTTAATTCGGAAATTATTTTATTTGATTCTTCTAAATTTTTTGTTAATGTATTTATTTTTTCTTCTAAATTTAATATTTTTTCTATTAATGATGGAATAATTATTTCTGTATTTAATGGCTTTTTTGGTATAATTATTTCAACATTTTCTAAATTTTCTATTGTAGATTTGATAAGTAATTGTAATTCTTTTTCATTATATTCTTTAATTGATATATTTTTTTTTTCTTTTATAAATGAAATAAATAAATCAATATCAGGAAAATAAGTAAAAAATTTATGTTTTTTTTTTAATTCACATATATTTATTTTTAATTCGTATTCTAATAAAGGATAATTTTCATTATTTTTTATATTGAATTTGATTTCTTCTTTATTTATTTTATTAATACAAATAAAAAATGTTCCATTATTATATTTTATTTTTTCTTGATAAAATTTATCATTCATATTTTAAATAAAAAGAAATATTTTAACTTTATAAATATTATAAAATTATAGAATTTTATTATAAATTATTTACTTCTTATTTAGGTAATAAATTATATTTATCTTCTATTTTTTTTTGTATATTCATTTCAATATTATGATTAGAAATTATTTTTAATTGATTTTCTTCATTTTGAAAAAATAAAAATTTTTTTCCTTTTCTTAATTTATTAATAGTAATTATTAATATTATAGATAAAATAAATAAAATTCCTAAAATAAACAAATAAAAATACAATAAACCAAAATTTCTAATACAAAAACCATTAAAATTATTTTCATTTTCTTTATCATCAAGATCTTGTAAATTATAATTAATTCCTTTATTACAATCAGCTTCAACAAATCCAATAGAAAAATTATCTCTATTAAAAATTATATCATGACCTCTCATCCATGTACTTCCTAAAATAAATCTATTTCCCATATATGTAAAACCTAAACAAATTTTATTAGAATAATTAAAATAATAATCATAAGGTCTCCAAATATATTTAATATTATTATTTAAAATAAAAGTTATATTTGGAAAAATATTATCAAGTGCATATATAATATCTTTTTTATTATTAAAACTATAACAAGAACCAAAATTATTTATTTCTTCATATTTTCCACATTTATTTTTATTATTTTCATTATTACAAATTTCATTTATTTTATTTACTATTTTATTTCCAAAAAAAGATGGAATATAAGTATAAGTTGTCCCAGAATCAATTATTGCATTAGAATTAATTATAATAACTTCATTTGATATTGAAATATTTAATATTTCCAAATTATAAAAATCAGAATTTGAAATTTTAACATAATTAATTTTATTTGATAAATGATATTTATATTGTATTTCATCAATTGTAAAAAAACCTCCATTTTGTGCAAGACATAAAGAAAAAATATTATTTTTAATAATTCCATTATTTTTTAAAATAGAAACAAAATTAATATTTGAATTAGATAATCCCATAATCCCATCAGCTAATTGAGTTTTAAATAAATGAGTTTCTTTTATTGTACATCCAATAGGAAAAAAAAAATAATTTGTATCATTAAAATTATCACCAAATCTAATTAATTCATTTATATAAATACCTTTTAATGAGGAACCTTCATCATAAGAAATTTGAAAAGTACATAAATCATTATTACAATTATTTCTTACCATATTACATTTATCACTATTACATTTAATAATATTTTCATTATTAATTTTAAAATATTTATTTTTATGTTTACCACATTCTTTACATAATTCACATGGTGATGTTGTTATTGAACTTCCTGTATCTAAAATATATGATTGTTTTATTCCTTTTTTTCCTAAATATAAATTGGCATAATAATAATAAAGTATATGTGAATTACCAAAAATTGTTGAATCTAAATTACGAAATTTTGGTTTTAATTTTGTTGTTTTTAAATCAAATGATATTGAATTTATGAATGAAGTTAATTTTATTAAGATATTTAAAAATAAAAGTTTATTCATTTAGTTTAAATTATTTATATTTATATTTTTAATATTATTATTTTTTTAAAAAAATATATATTATATAATTTTTTTTATTTAATTATTTTTTTTATTTATTTTTATTTTAAAAAATCAGTTGGATTTTATTTG